>Ga0272446_1005708_pt1 | contig 13498 bp, 16 predicted proteins | sample YNPCB0061_FD_194587 | JGI IMG/M metagenome (GOLD analysis project Ga0272446, IMG submission 194587) | Hot spring microbial mat communities from Yellowstone National Park, WY, United States - YNP-CB-006-1 | ecosystem: Environmental > Aquatic > Thermal springs > Hot (42-90C) > Sediment | place...
GCAGCGCTCCAAATGCCGCCGGACCCGCTCCAGAGAAGACCGGTTCGCCGGCCCCTCCAGGTACTCTTCTAATTGGTTCCTAATCTCCTCGTGCATCTGTTCTTCCCTCGAATAACCACAATTCAGCAACTTCGCGCCGCGGATCTGACGTCCGCGTGCGCTTAACCCTCCGGGACGGCTCTCAGTCATGGATTCTCGGCTGCTCCAAACCCATCCCGGGAGGTTTTGCCAGTTTCCGCGCCGCCTTGATCAGCTTCTGGCGGGCTCGAAACAGTTTCACCTTGATCGTATTCTGATTCAATCCCGTCATCGCCGCGAGCTCGTCCACCGAGTGGCCTTCCACCTCTTTGAGCATCAGCAGATTCCGGTCCTCCTCGGAAACGCGGCTCAACAGTTTCAACACATAATCCCGCCGCGCCAGACTCTCTTCCACCGTCTCGGAGGCATCCGCCGCAGCCAGCGATCGGGTGATCTTCAGCTCCTCCTCATCCGAGACGTCGCTTTCGTACACCAGCTTCCGCACCCGGCGCTTGCGCAGATAGTCGTAGCACTCGTTCAGAGTGATCTTGTAAATCCAGGTGAGCAGCGCGCTGCGTCCGTCGAAATTGCCGATCGAAAAGTAGATCTTGGCGAACACCTGCTGGGCGATGTCTTCGGCGTCGTTCCGGTTGCGGAGAATGCCGTAAATGATGGAGTGCACCTTGGACTGATACCGCTCCACCAGTTCTCGGAACGCTGCCTCATCGCCTTGCTGGAGGCGGCGGACCAGCTCCTGTTCATGATTGGGGGTGCTGCGTTCCACTTGCTCGCTCGCGCGTAAGCCGAGCGGCTGTGGATACGCCAGGACTCCCGAAATCCCGCTCATGGTGCTCCCACCGCATGGGACGCACCCACATGCTGAGCGGTTTCAAGGGAATACCGGCATTCCACCGGCCGGGCCGACCTTCGGCCCGGAGTCCCGCCGGCCGCGTTCCATCAACATACCAGATTCCTGCAACCGGCGGCCCGCTCCTGCATCCTGTGTAATGGAAGTGGCAAAAGGGCGATCCGCCCGCTACAATGGGGGATAGCCCATAGAAAGAGGTGGCACAACACTATGATTCAAATGACAGAGACGGCTGTGAACAAGGTTAAGGAGATCCTGGAGATGCAGGATCCCAAACCGGCCGGCCTGCGCATTGCGGTCGTGGGTGGGGGATGCTCTGGCTTCAACTACTCGATGGCCTTCGAGAACTCGCCGGGCCTTCTGGATAAGGTCTACGAATTCGACGGCCTGAAGGTCTTCATCGACCAGGCCAGCATGTTGTACCTGGACGGGGCCTCGGTGGATTACGTGGAAACCCTTGAAGGCGCTGGGTTTAAGTTCACCAACCCCAACGTCAAAAACACCTGCGGCTGCGGCAGCTCCTTCAGCGCCTGAGCATCGCTCGCCATCACCTCCTCACGCCGGAACCGCTAAGATAGTGGTGTGCCTGAACCCAGCCCGCTGGGCCACCTGCTCACCGAACAGACCAACCCCGCCTCGGAGGGCATCGACCGGCTCGACACCGTCCGCATCCTCGAGGTGATCAACGACGAGGACGCCAAGGTCGCCCCGGCGGTCCGTGCCGAAATTCCCAACATCGCTCAAGCGGTCGAGGCCATCGTGGCGGCCCTTCGCAAGGGAGGCCGCCTGTTCTATATCGGCGCGGGAACGAGCGGGAGGCTGGGCGTGCTGGACGCCGCCGAATGCCCGCCCACCTTCCACGTCCCCCCGGAGTTGGTCCAGGGCATCATCGCCGGCGGGGAGCGGGCCTTGTGGCGGGCTTCCGAGGCAAGTGAGGACGACCCGGAAGCGGGGGAACGCGATCTGGCCGCGCGCGGTTTCCGTCCGCCGGACGTGCTGGTTGGCATCGCCGCCAGCGGCCGCACGCCGTACGTCTTGGGCGCGGTGCGGGCAGCGCGGCGCATGGGCGCGTTCACCATTGGCCTGAGTTGCACGCCGGGCTCCGAGCTGGCGCGCGCCGCCGATCTGGCGATTACGCCCCTGACCGGACCCGAGGTCATCGCCGGCTCTACGCGCATGAAGGCCGGAACGGCCACCAAGCTGGTCCTGAACATGATCAGCACTGCGGTCATGATCCGACTGGGGTACGTGTATGGAAACCTGATGGTCAACGTGCAACCTACCAGCGTTAAACTGCGCGACCGCGCCAGGCGGATCTTGCAAAGAGTGACCGGCGCGGACGAGGACGAATCGGCGCGCTTGCTGGAAGCGGCGGGCGGCGACGTGCGCGTGGCGATTGTCATGAAGCGGCTGGGCGCCGGGCGGGCGGAGGCGCAGCGAGTACTGGAGACAGCGGGCGGCAGAGTGGCGGAGGCGTTGCGGCATGGACAAATTTCTCATTGAGGGCGGTGTCCCGCTCGAAGGCGAAATCGATGTGAGCGGGGCCAAGAACTCGGCCTTGCCCGCCCTGGCGGCGTGCCTTCTTACCGAAGAGCCGGTCACCCTGCGCAGGATTCCGCTGGTGCGGGACGTCCAGACCATGCTCCAACTGCTGGAACGCTGCGGCGCGGCGGTCCAGAGCGAGGATGGCGTGCTGCGCATCCAGGCAGCTGAGATCGTTCATCCCGAAGCGCCCTACGAGCTGGTTAAGACCATGCGCGCTTCCAGCCTGGTGCTGGGCCCGCTGGTGGCGCGCTGCGGGCGGGCGCGGGTCTCGCTTCCCGGAGGATGCGCCATCGGCGCGCGCCCCATCAACCTGCACTTGGCCGGACTCGAGCAACTGGGGGCCCGGCTGAGCCAGGAGCACGGCTACATCGTCGCCGAGGCCCCGGACGGACTCCGCGGCGCAACCGTGCATTTCGACCGGATCACCGTGACCGGCACCGAAGACCTGCTCATGGCGGCGGTCCTGGCCGACGGAGAGACGGTGCTCTCCAACGCCGCGCGCGAGCCCGAAGTGGCGGACCTGGCGTCGCTGCTGACCCAAATGGGCGCGCGCATTGAGGGCGCGGGAACCTCCACCATCCGCGTGCAAGGAGTGCGGCGCCTGCGCGGCGCCGAGCACGCCATCATCGCCGACCGCATCGAGGCCGGAACCTTTCTGATTGCGGGGGCGATCACCCGCGGGCGGCTCGTGGTTCGCCGCTGCGAACCGGCGCATCTTACCTCGCTTTTGCACAAGCTGCGGCAGGCCGGCGTTGAGATCACGGAAGCCGCTCCGGACGCGCTCGCGGTGCGCGCCCCCGGCAAGCTGGTCTCGGTGGACGCAACCACCGAAGAATACCCCGGCTTCGCCACCGACCTTCAGGCGCAGTACATGGCCCTGATGACGCAGGCCCACGGCATTTCGATCATCACCGAGACCATCTTTGAGAACCGCTTCATGCACGTGCTGGAGCTGGCGCGCATGGGCGCCAACATTCGGGTGGAAGGGCGGCAGGCGATCGTGGCCGGACCCACACCGCTGAGCGGCGCGGCGGTGATCGCCTCGGACCTGCGCGCCAGCGCCTCGCTGGTGCTGGCGGGGCTGGCGGCGCGGGGCCAGACGGTGCTCGACCGCGTCTACCACATCGACCGCGGCTACGAGAGAATTGAGGAAAAACTGGCCCGCGCCGGGGCGCGCATCCGGCGCATCTCTGAACCATGATTCCACCGCACAAACACCACAGCCCAGGCTTCCTGGCGCTGGTCAACGACGCCAAGACGCGCATCCGTGAGATCGATGTCGAGGCTCTACGAGAACTGCTCCGGGACGGCCGCCAGGCGGTCATCATCGACACGCGCGAGGAGAGCGAATGGGCCTGCGGACATCTGGCCGGCGCGATTCACCTCTCCAAGGGCGTTATTGAACGGGACATCGAGACCACCGTGCCGGATAAGGACCGCCTCATCGTGCTTTATTGCGGCGGCGGGTACCGCTCGGCGCTGGCCGCGGACGCCCTTCAGAAGATGTGCTACCGCAACGTGCGCTCGCTAGCGGGCGGCTGGCGCGCCATCCTGGCCGCAGGTTTGCCGGTGGAGCAGCCGTAGCCGGCTCCGGCTCCCGACGAATCAGCGGACTGCGTGCTCATGCGGATCACACGCCTCCCCCGGCTTGCCCCCAACAAAGCGCGTCACGCTTCAGCCAAAGCCCGCATCACCGGCTGCGGTGAGAGGTCCCCGCCTTCGCAAGGCCTTCGGTGAGCAACGTGGTGACGAACGTGTTCAGGCTCACGCCCTTCTGCCTTGCACGGGCTGCCAGCCGGGCATGCAAGGCTCGTGGCGCGCGCTGCCGCAACTGCCCGCTGGACAAGCTGGATGCGGCCCAGTCCTCCGAGGCGGGCTCGTTGTTACTGCGCGCCCCGATCTCCGGGCAGCGCTGAAACTGAGCGTCTACATAGGCCTTGAGGATACTCGCACGCATGGGTTGTCCGAGATTATCCCGATTGAGAGTGGATTCGAATTGTCCGGTTAAGGAGGGTGCTCAGATCCTTGCGTTGGCCGAATCATACGCCGGGCCAGGCACTGCCTTCGCCTCCCTCTGCCTCTACTGCTTTCTACGCTGACGTGGGGCCTCGGAGCAGGTACTCAACTGATCTGTCCGTGATGGCCATAATTTCATCGTCACTCATGCCAACCCACCCGGCTATCGCGTTGAGTGCCGGGAACCAACGTCGCTCTAGGAGTTCGGCCAAGCGCTTGGGATAAATCTCCCTCTGCGCTTCTTCCTTTAGGAATGGTGGAAGAAAGCACCACGCTAGACAACGGAGCCCAAGCAACTTCTTGTCGAGAAAGAAAAGCCAGTAGGGGAAATGCGTGTCGAGCTTGTAGACAAATTCTCTGACTTCCGGAATCTCCCAAAGCTCTCGTGGGTCATCATCGTATCCGTGAAAAGCGATGTCGACCCTTTCGCAGTAAGCTTTGGCAACCTCAACTGAACTAGTCAAATGCTTGAGACCTACGAGAGTCTCGCGTAGGTCTGCTCGTTCGATATCACGACGAGAAATGATGAAGAATACAGGGTCGCACAACATAGGCTCAGTGTAGCCGATTGCCAACAGCAGCAACAAGTTCGGATTGGCTGTCACCGTCGACACCAGAGACGCGGCTTGGTAAATCGAAAGCGTCAATGCCAGCCTGTCATTCATGCAGGACGTGAGGGCGAAGAAACCCCGGCGACGCGGCGCACGGCATCGAAGACGTGGCCGCCGGCATGGTCAAAGGCTCCCCATCGTGGACGCGTTTCGAACTCTGCGATGAACCCGTCGGCATCCGTGAGGGTGTTGTTCACCCAGTTCGACCAGTGGTAAGAGGCTGGCGCCCCAGTCTGACTCAAACCAAGCCCAGGAACTCGTCGATTGTAAGGCGGGCGTCTCGCAGGATCGCCCGCAAGAGGGGCTCCTTGATAGTCCTGCCGCGATGAATTGGCACGACCGTTCGCGCCCTCGTGCCGGGATGCATCAGGATCAGATGGCTTCCTCGCTGGCGATCCTCAACGAATCCCACACGCTTGAGCGCATGGACCACCTTCCGGGCGGTCAGAGACGGAAGCTTGGCCATCTATCAAACGGGGACAGCCACAGGGACGGTGACCCTTCCTTGAAGCGATTGTCCCTCCTCTGGAATCGGTTCTCCGTGGGCCGCGAGGCTCTCCAGATACAGCCCGATAGCTTCCTTGACGTTGCGCTCGGCTTCCTCCAGGGTTTCACCCTGCGTATGGCAACCAGGCAAAGCCGGGACCGAGACTACAAAGCCTCCCTCAGGGGCGTGTTCGTAAAAGACTGAATACGAGAATTCGCGGGCTCTCTTGCGCGCCATCACTTTCATTGTAAGGGGTCGGGCTCGAATCGGCAAAGAAACGTGCCCAATCGGATGGCTCCCGGCAACAGTGCAGCCATCGGGTTCGAATCCATGAAGGGGTGCTCCGACTGAGATCCGCAAATTGCTGAGGCTGCATGGGCGCTCTTGCGAATCGCGTGGCTCCCCTCTCTCAACCCTCCTCGGAGTTTCCCCGGGCCCAACTTCATGGTCCATGCGCATTTCGTGCCGTGGTATTGCACAAAATGCACACAAACCATTATAGTGGAGAGGCAGGTCATCCGATGCGACGCCAGACCTCGAGGGCCGAATCCACAGCAAAGACGGTTGGGCCTCGGACCGCCCAGTTGATTACCGCGCTCTATGAGAGCGGCCGGACCACCTTCACGCACGCCGACGTTGAGAGCATCACGGGCCTGCCGCCAGCATCGGCGCGGAGTCTGATCCGGCACGCGGTAGCGCGAGGTGTTGTGTCCCGATTGGAGCCCGGTCTCTTCGTGCTCGTCCCGCCGGAGCTCGGCCGAGCGACGGAGTTCGCCGGTAATCCGTATATTGTCGCCCGGCAACTGGCGGCCGGCGCCGAGTACTTCATTTCACACGCGTCCGCCATGGAGTTGCACCGGATGGTCACGCAGCCCCAGTTCGTGATCTTCACCAGCACAACAAAGCGTCTACGGAACAGAACGATTCACGGCACGGAGTTCCGGTTTGTTCTCATCCGCCATGAAGATGTTTTCGGCGTGACGACTCACTGGGTCTCGAAGCAGGAGTCAGTGAAAATCAGTGACGTTGAACGAACTGTGATCGACGGTCTCCGCATGCCAAAGTATTGCGGCGGCATCACGGAGGTCGCAAAGGGTCTTTGGATGCGCCGCAAGGACGTCAAGCCTGTTCGCCTGATTGACTACGCCCTGCGCTTGGGGATTGGCGCCGTCGTCCGGCGGCTCGGCTACCTGCTCGACTTGTATCAGATCGCCGCGTCGGAGGACCTGGATCGCCTTCGTCGTTCTCTCAGCGCGACGTATGCCGTGCTCGACCCGACGCTCCCGGTCGAAGGGCCATACATTTCCAGTTGGCGCCTCAGAATGAACGTGGCGCCCGATGAACTCGAAGCCGTCCGGAGGACTTGAACTGATACCGCAACGCAATCTTTCTCTCCTTGCCAACCGTCTGGCGAAGGGCGGCGGCCGTCGCATTCCGGAAAGCGTGCTCGAACGCGACTACTGCCTGGCTTGGTTTCTTGCCGAACTGGCTGAAAGCGAGCTCCAGCCGAACCTCGCCTTCAAAGGCGGAACCGCGCTCAAGCGCTGTTACTTTGGCGACTACCGGTTTTCCGAAGACCTGGATTTCACGCTGATCGAGCCGATGTCCTTTGAAGAGATTCGCGAGCGATTGGAGTTGGTGTACGCCGCAGTTCGTCAGGTCAGCGGAATTGAATTCGCGTTCGACCGCGAGGACCGCCACTCGCACGCGAACAGTCACACGTTCTACTTGCGGTATGTCGGACCTCTGCCGGCGGGCGGCAGTGTCAAGGTGGATATCACAATCCGCGAGCAGATTGTTTTTCCACTTGAGAGCCGGCCGGTACTTCGGGCCTATGAGGAATACTCGGATCTGCCGGATGGCCGGGCCATCCAGGTATACTCTCTTGCCGAGATCGCCGCGGAGAAAGTTCTCGCGCTGGCTGATCGCGCTCGTAATGAGCCGCGCGATCTCTACGATCTCTGGCGCCTCGTTTCCTGCGAAGCCATCGGCCTTTCAGAACTGGCGCCCGCGATGACGGCCAAGCTCGTCTTCCGGCAGCAAGAGTTGGCGGGCATCCAGCAGGCGATCATGAATAAGGAAGCGCGGCTGAAGGCGCTCTGGTCCGCTCGGCTGGCGAATCAGATGGCTGTGCTGCCCCCGTTCGATCAGGTGTTCCGAGAGATCCGGCGCGTCCTGCGGCAGGCAAACCTGCCATGAGCACGCCCCGCATAGCACGAACATATGGCTCATAGCACGCGCCGGACACGCGCAGAAGTTCATTCTGCTTGGCCAGCTCGGCAATGACTCGCTTCTGCCGCCGTCCCTGCTCGCCGGTCAGATCTTCCTGCCGGACCTTGAGTCCCTCAGCGCTCCCGCCAAAGCCCGCATCACCGGCTGCGGCGACAGGTTTCCTTCTCCTGTTGGCGGAAGGGCCTGGTTTTCAATAAATTGGATCCTGCGGAGCGCGCCCGCTGTTGGGCAGAACCGGCCGATTCCGTTCGAACGCCTCCGCTTGACACAAACGATCACAGGCGGTTATCATGGATGTGTGAATTAACACGGCCATGCGAAATACCATGGTCGTGAGAACCTGGAGGCAACCATGGCTGCCGCGGAACGCGAGATTGCCCAACTTGTCGCCAACGCTTTCCGCCGGGCGTCCTGGCGCGTCCATCGCCCTCGGGCCGGCGACGCGCTCCAACCCGGCCTCCTTGTGGAAGGTGGCGGAAGCAAGTACGTCGTGGAGATCAAGCGGTCTCCGGAAGGACGTCGCGATCGGGTGATTCCGTTGCTGTCGCATGCCATCCTTGAGGCCCAGGCGTTCGCCAGGCAGTTCCCTGAGGCGGTCGTTCCTGTTGCGATCGTCGGAGCCCCACGCCTTCCTCCGGCTGTGGTCGATGCCGTGCGAGAGTATGCGGACCGGGTCGCTCCCCAAATGGGGGTTGGTCTCGTGGATGCCGAGGGATTGAGGGCATTTTGGGGCCACGGTCTCGAGGTCCTGAATGCGCGGCCTTCTTCCAAGGAGCATCGCGCACGCCGGCAGATTGCCCGACAGCGATTGCCAAACTTGTTCTCCGATCTCAATCAGTGGATGCTGAAGATTCTGCTGGCGGAGTCGATCCCGGCGAATTTCTTGTCGGCGCCCAGAGCGCGATACCGGAACCCTACCCAATTAGCGAGGGCTGCCGGCGTTTCCGTAATGAGCGCCTTTCGCTTGGTGCGCCAACTGGCGATGGAGAACTTCATTGCGCGGGACGAGGGATGGTTGGAGCTAATTCGAATCCCCGAACTTCTGCACCGCTGGTCGGCTTGGAGGGCGCCCGTCCAGGAGTTCCCGGTCCGGTGCCTGGTAAAACGGGATCAGGCTGCGCTTGCGGCACTGCTAAAGTCATACGCAGCGGGCGGCGCCTGGGCCGGCAACTTGGCAGGCGAGCGCAGGAGCAAACCCAGAGTGTGTCTGGGCCTGTTCGCGGCGGCCGATGCGCTAGGATTCGGCTTCGTGCACGGCGTGCCGCCGCACATTTATATGGAGCGGTTCGATTCGGGGTTACTGCAAAGATTTGGGCTTTCGGTGGAGGGCGCCGAACACAGCCCGGACGCATACATTCGCATCCCCGCAAACCCGGAGGCGGTGTTTCGCGCTGCCGTCATGAACGACGGGGTGCCTTGCGCCGACATCCTGCAAGTGTGGCTCGATGTTTCGGATCATCCATCCCGGGGTAGGGCGCAAGCAGATGAAATCGCGCGGCGCGCTCTGGGACCACTGCTGAGAAGGAACAAATGATGGAGCCAGCACCCGGCATCGCGGGCTTCTCCCGCCTCATTGTCGCTCTCGATCCCTGGCTGGATCAGGCAGTCATCGTTGGCGGCTGGGCGCACAGGCTGTACCACCTGCATCCCTCCGCGCAGGAGCTTGACTTCGCGCCACTTGTGACCCTTGACGCCGATGTTGCCCTGCCGCCGGCGTTGCCGGCGCAGACGCCGGCGATCCGAGAGGCTCTTCTCGCAAACGGCTTCAAGGAGGAGTTCCGGGGCGATGATGTGCCGCCGGCGACCCACTATCGTCTGGGAGACAAGGACAGCGGCTTCTATGCAGAGTTCCTGACGCCGCTCACGGGCAGCGAGTACACCAGATCGGGCAAGCGGAAGGCCACTGCGCAGGTTGCGGGCGTGAACTCGCAGCAGCTGCCATTCATCGAACTGCTGCTGAACAATCCCTGGACAGTTGAACTTCGCGTGGAGGATTTTGAATTGGCAGCGCCCAAGGTGGTCCGCGTCGCGAACCCCGTCGGATTCCTCGCGCAGAAGATTTTGATTCACCAGAAGCGAAGTGCCGAGGACCAGGCGAGAGATATCCTTTATATTCACGACACCCTCCAGGTGTTCGGTGCGCGCCTGGACGATCTACGGGACGAATGGACCAGAAGGGTTCGTCCCGGCCTGCACTCCAGGGCTGCCAGGAAAATCGAAACCGCGCACGCCTGGCTCTTCGGTGAAATGACCGATGCCATCCGGGTGGCGGCGGCCATTGCTGCCGGCAGGAGGTTGACTCCGGAAGCCGTGCGCCAGAGCTGCCAGTACGGGCTTCAGCAGATCATGAGGTGACCAGCATTCGCCCGCTGCCAAAACGTCATGTCGTTTTGACTTGAGCGAGTTTCGGGGTGCGGCCTCCGGCCGGCTGGTGCGGTGTCGACAGCCTGTTTCTGCCGCCGTGAACAACATCCAGAAGTAAGAATGTTTCGTTCTGACAATCGGATGCGGCGCCAAGCGAGCGGCAACCGAAGCCGGTCTCCCTTAGGTTCGCGACCAGCCATTTGCGGGCTCACGGTTGTCACCCTTTCCACCGCCGGCTGAGCGAGATCTTGGACCAGGTCAAGATCGATGCCTGCCCCGAGCGGATCTGCCGCAACTACTACGCGTCGGCCATGGGCCGCCGGGCGCTCGCGCTTCCGCTGCTTTAGGGTGGGCTGCTTCGAGGCGATGAACTCGGAGTGCGGAATCGCTTGCCGGGTCCCGGACTCGCCCCGCCTGCGAGGGCTCCTGTTGCTGGACAGCCTCCTCCCCGAGAACCGTGAGGCTGCCATCGCCGCGCTGAAGGAAACGAAGGCCTGCTCCGCAACCGGCAATGACCACTCGCATCGGTGAGAACTTCCTTCGATTTCCTACAATGAAGATGTCCGCGGGCGGCGCGGCTTTGTCACCGGGTTCCCGATCCGGCTTGCCGGCGCGGGCGAACGCTATTGGACGTGAGGGATTTTCCCGCTTACAACTGTTGGACAGGGGGTTGGTGCGATGCGGCGTCGATCTTTGTTGCGCATCTCGTCGCTTGTGGCGCTGGCGGGCATGGCCGTGTCCCATGCCCAGGAAGAGAACGCGCTGAAACTCTGGTATCGGCAACCCGCCGCGGCGTGGACGCAGGCTCTGCCGGTGGGCAACGGGCGGCTTGCGGCGATGGTTTTTGGCGATACCCGCCGCGAGCGCTTGCAGCTCAACGAGGACACCGTCTGGTCGGGCGAAAAACGCGACCGGAGCAATCCTGAGGCGCCAAAGGCCATCCCGGAGATCCGCCGGCTGCTGTTCGAAGGGCGGCCCGCGGAAGCGCAGGCGATGGCCGACCGGACGATGATCAGCATCCCTCGGGCGTTGCCCGTCTACCAGACCCTCGGAGACCTGTGGCTCGATTTCGGCAGTGTGCCGGAGCCGGAGGACTATCGCCGCGAACTTGACCTCGACACAGGCATCGCATCGGTGCGGTATACGGCCGGCGGAGTCCGCTTTGTGCGCGAGGTGTTCGCGACGGCGCCGGGCCGGGCGATCGTCGTGCGGCTTACCGCCGACAAGCCGGGCAGCATTTCGTTCCGCGCCACGATGAGCCGGCCGGCGGACGCGGCGTGTGAAACCGCGCCGGGGCGGCTGATCCTGACTGGCCAGGCGTTGCCGAAGAAGGCCCCAGGCGAGAACAACACCGGCGTTCGCTTTCGTGCCGAGGTGAAGGTGGCCGTGTCCGGCGGCCGGGTGGCTAGCGCCGGGGATCACCTCGACGTTGCCGCCGCGGACAGCGCGACGCTGACCATCGTGGCCGCGACCGACTATCGGGAGAAGGACCTGGCCGCCGCATGCGCGCGCGATCTTGCCACCGCCTCCCGCCCCTGGGAAGCGTTGCTCAAGGAGCATGTTGCGGATCACCAGCGCTTCTTCCGGCGCGTGCGGCTCGAGCTTCCGGTGGATGCTTCGCTGCGCGCCCTGCCCACCGACGAGCGGCTTCGGCGCGTGCAGGGCGGAGCGGCGGACGAGGATCTGCTGGCGCTCTATTTTCAGTACGGGCGGTATCTGCTGATTGCGAGCAGCCGCCCCGGAAGCATGGCCGCCAACCTTCAGGGGATCTGGAACGACAGCCTGACGCCGGCCTGGGGAAGCAAGTACACCATCAACATCAACACCGAAATGAACTACTGGCCGGCGGAAACTTGCAATCTCTCGGAACTGCACGAACCTTTGTTCGACCTGCTGGAGAACGCACGAGAAGACGGCCGGCGGGTGGCGAAATTCTATTACGGCGCCCGAGGATTCGTCCTGCACCACAACACCGACCTGTGGGGACACGCGGCGCCGATCGACGGCGCGCGCTGGGGCATCTGGCCTATGGGCGCCGCCTGGCTGTCGCTGCATCTGGCGGAACACTACGATTTCGGGCGTGACCGCGAGTTCCTCGCCCGGCGGGCCTACCCGGTGATGAAGGAGGCGGCCCAGTTCTTCCTGGATTACCTCGTCCCGGACGGCAAGGGGCACTTGGTGACGGGGCCGTCGACGTCGCCGGAGAACGAATACCGGCTGCCCTCGGGCGAGCGGGCCGTTCTCGTCATGGGGCCGACAATGGACACCCAGATCCTCGATGCTCTCTTCGGCAGGGTGATCGAGGCGAGCACCATCTTGGGAATCGACACGGCTTTTCGTGCGCAGGTGGCGGCAGCTCGCGCGAAACTGGTTCCGCCGCGGATCGGCCGTTACGGCCAGTTACAGGAGTGGCCTGAAGATTATGAGGAGGTGGAGCCGGGGCACCGGCACATCTCTCATCTTTTCGCCCTGTTTCCCGGAGACCGGATCACGCCCCACAAGACGCCGGAGCTGGCTCGCGCCGCGCGCACGACGCTCGAGCGGCGGTTGTCCAAAGGCGGCGGGCACACAGGCTGGAGCCGCGCCTGGATCATCAACTTCTGGGCCCGCCTGGGAGACGGCGCCAACGCGTACGAAAACCTGGTTGCGCTGCTGGCCAAGTCCACGCTGCCAAACCTCTTCGACAACCACCCTCCATTTCAGATTGACGGCAACTTCGGCGGGACCGCTGCCTTTGCCGAGATGCTCGTACAAAGCCACGCCGGCGAGATAGCGCTTCTGCCCGCGTTGCCGAAGGCGTGGGACAGCGGCAGGGTCACCGGGCTTCGCGTCCGGGGCGGCGCGGAGATCGACCTGGTATGGAAAAACGGGCTGCCCGCCACGGCCACGTTGAGAGCGGCGGTGAACGGCGTGCACCAGTTCCGGCTTCCCGCGGGCGTGCGCATCCGGGCCATCCGGGAGGACCGCCGAGCGCTGCCCACGCCGTCCGCGGGCGGGGCCACGCCGCGGCTGACCGTCAGAGCGGGGCGCGTCTACACCATCGAGTTCGAACCGGTGCGGGCGCTCTGACCTACAGCCGGCCCCAGGCGGCCCGCTGAAAGGCGATGCGCTCGCGCGTTTCCACAGGGCGCCACGGCGTGGAATTCGCATCGATAACAAAGTAGCGGCCCTCGTCGTCGGCCTGCTATCGCCAGGCGATCTTGCGAATCAGAAGCTGCCGGTGCGAACTCGCCGGCTCCTTGCCGTAGAGCTTGCGATGCTCTTCGCGCAGCGCCGGCACGTTCATCGCAGCCAGCGCTTCGATCCGCTCTCGGAGCGTCTTCTTCATGCGTCAACCTCATGGACATAAAGCCTCTC
>Ga0272446_1005709_pt1 | contig 13494 bp, 15 predicted proteins | sample YNPCB0061_FD_194587 | JGI IMG/M metagenome (GOLD analysis project Ga0272446, IMG submission 194587) | Hot spring microbial mat communities from Yellowstone National Park, WY, United States - YNP-CB-006-1 | ecosystem: Environmental > Aquatic > Thermal springs > Hot (42-90C) > Sediment | place...
GTCTTGCCGCGGCCGACCGAGCCCCAGATGTAGAGCCCCTTGGGCGGTGCTGGTTCTTTTCCGAGCAGACGCGTGAGGCCGTTGCGCTTTTGCTTCTGCTGAAGGTCCATCAGCTCAGCCTGCAAATCGTCGAGCCGCTTCGCGAGCAGAGCCTGTGCGGGATCACGCTCAAGCTCCTCATCAGCGATCCGCTCCTGATAACCCTCGGTGATCAATCCCATAGTGCCTCGGCCCCGCCTGATGCGTCGATCTCCGGTAGTCGGCTAGAAGCGGTGAACGCAACACCCATACGGGTCGATGGCCGGCGCGCGACCGAATGTCACCATTCCTCGGTTCAGCGGCAGAACAGGCACCGGCGCGCCCCAGAGCGTGACAGGATCACGCTGCTCCAAATGCATTGCTGCTTTGCAGCAACTTCTATCGCTTTGCACAAATCAATCACCATTTTCCTCCATGTTACAGACGTTTAGCGCCAGCGGCGTGGCGCGACCGACAGGAGTTTGAAAATGACAGAGGCCCAATTCGTGCCGGAGGCCCGGCTCGGGCTCATTCGCCGGCTACTGGCCAGCGAAAGCTATCTTTTGCGGGATCACCTCACACGGCTTGACCGCGAGGCACGGCATCGCCGGTTTGGTCACGACGTGTCGGATTCCTTCATCGCCAACTACGCGGCGCATGCGGGAGATTTCGGCAACGTCACCTTTGGATATTTCGTCGACGGAGAGGTGCGCGCAGTTGCCGAATTGCGACCGGATGCGCTGATGCGCGACCGGGCCGAGGTCGCCTTCTCGGTTGAACGGCCCTTCACCAACAGGGGGATCGCGACGCAGTTGATGGGGCGCATTATTCGCACGGCTCGCAATCGAGGGCTGTGCCACCTCATTCTCGTTTGTATGCCCGATAACGCAAAAATGCAGGCCATTGCCCGCCACTACGGCGCCGATCTGCAAATCGAGGACGGTTCAATTATTGCGGATATCGTCCCCGAGAAAGCGGATTATCAGTCGTGGTTTGCCGAATTACTGGATGAGCGGATGACCTATCTGCATGCAGCCATCGATATGCAGCTGCGTGTTCGTCGAGCCGCCAATTTCTAAACGACGGCACTTGCCGATTTGGCAATCGCGAATTCAATCGCGACCAAATTGCCGGATTTTTGACTCCCGATTCACGTGAGCGAGTCGCGACAAGCGCCAAGGGGTGGCAAAAAATAAGAAAAATTGCGACATTCGCGCCACAGATCGTGTTAATAAACTCCTTTTTGTCCGCTATTTCAAACTTATCCGTCTACAAACTTCGCGAATTTGCTCATGTTTGCAGAGTTCGAGCTGATTCGAACTCTAGAGGGAGACTAAAACCTATGGCTAAGACCGTTGCAAAGAGGAAGAAACCTGTCGCGAAGAAGGCCGTGAAGAAGGCAGTGCGTAAGCCGGCCAAGAAAATGAAGAAAAAGGCCGCCTAAATTCTTTTTGCGCCACCGAGGTTCCGGACTGGGCATTCGGACCTCGGGCGCACCATCACAGGCGGATAGGCGCGCGGCAGCGCCTCTGCTCAAATGGCCGGCGACAGCGATCAGCGTCCCCGGCCATATTCTTTTTCAACGCTATCGATTTGCGCAGAGGTAGTCCGCGCTATTCCGGCAGGTGCGTTACGGCTTCAATATTGTGGCCATCGGGGTCCAAAACGAACCCGCCGTAATAATTCGCATGATAATGCGGCCGGAGCCCTGGAGGGCCATTATCCCGGCCCCCGGCGGCCAAAGCAGCGGCATAAAATGCCTGAACCTGCTGGCGGCTCGCCGCTGCGAAGGCAACGTGCAAACGCCCCTCTAATTTTTTTCCGGTGCCAATCCAAAACTGCGGCCGTTCGCGGCCGAAGCCGGCATATCCCTCCTTCCCATCCTCTGAAAGGCGGACTTCCTTCAAAAGACGGATGCCGAGGGGGGCCAAGGATTTCGTATAGAAATCGACGGAGCGCTCATAATCGGCGACGGGAAAGCCAATATGGTCGAGAATATCCTGCATGGCGGCTTTAGTCCCTCAGACTTGCGGTCGAACCGCAGCCGCGGGGGTCAAACGCGGCGCTCGACCATCAGCTTCTTGAGTTCTGCGATCGCTTTGGCCGGGGATAGCCCCTTTGGACAGGCTTTGGCGCAATTCATGATCGTATGGCAGCGGTAGAGGCGGAAGGGGTCCTCGAGATTATCGAGCCGCTCCCCCGTCGCCTCGTCGCGGCTGTCGATCACCCAGCGATAGGCCTGCAGCAGAATGGCCGGGCCCAAATAGCGGTCCGAGTTCCACCAGTAGCTGGGGCAGGAGGTCGAACAGCAGGCGCAGAGAATGCACTCATAGAGCCCGTCGAGCTTTTCACGATCCTCGCGCGACTGCTTCCACTCCTTCGGCGGCGTTGGGGTATCGGTTTTCAGCCATGGCTCGATTGAGCGGTGCTGCGCATAGAAGTTGGTCATGTCGGGGACGAGGTCCTTGACGACCTGCATGTGCGGGAGCGGGTAGATCTTGACCGCGGCCTTCACTTCATCGAGCGGCTTGAGGCAGGCCAGCGCATTCGTTCCGTCGATATTCATCGCACAGGAGCCGCAGACACCTTCCCGGCAGGAGCGGCGGAAGGTCAGCGTCGGGTCGATCTCGTTCTTGATCTTGATGAGCGCGTCGAGGACCATCGGCCCGCATTGCTTCCGATCGATGTAATAGGTGTCGATGTGCGGGTTCTGACCGTCGTCAGGGTTCCAGCGGTAGATGCGGAACTCCTTCCAGTCGCCGTCACGATCGGGCCGGTTCCAGGTTTTGCCTTCGGAAATCTTCGAGTTCTTCGGAAGTTTTAGCTGGACCATGGGCGTGGTTGGACCTCGCGCGTAACGATGACTGCTTCCAGCGACAGAAGCTTGATCGGGTTCAGGTGTCAACGGCTCTGAGGCGCGCAGCGCCTGGTTCTTTCGTTCTTTCAAGCCGCTTTTTGATGCCTTTTCAGCTCACCGACGAGGGCAATCAGACGGTCGGCGATCTCAGCGCCGGTCTCAACGGCGGCGCGGAGCGGCACGCGCGTCTGGATTATCGTGTTCAGGCGGTCCTGCTGTTCGCCAAAGCCGAAGAACACCTCTTCTGGCGGATCAATATCGCCGTCCTCGATCGCCGTCATCACATCGAAGGCGTTCTGCGTGGCAAGTACCAGCATTGAGGCGATGTCGTTCATCAATTGCAGGTAGAGCCGTTGAGCGTCGGCACGAATGCGCTGGCCGTGGACGCCAAACTTGAGTGGGGCCGCGGCTTGGCCGCCCTCGCCGGCAAAAACGCGAGGATGAGCGCGAAAGCGGCGGAAAATCTCGGCGAGTCCGAGACAGCAGGTCTCAAGATCGCGCAGCGCGGCACCCGTTTTACGCTTCGATCTCGTGCGGGAAGACTGCTTTTCCTGGCCCGACCAGTTGATGGCTGCGATCGATGTAATGGCCCCCAAGGCCGCGAGCGCCGGCAGCACCGCCGCAAACGGGTCGGGCGGCATGCGCGTGTCGCTGTCCTCACTGGCTTCCGGTTTCGATTTGCTCAATGTGCGATGCCCTCTCGGCGCCGCACCATAGCGCGACTTGACGAGATCGCGCTATTTTTACGCTCCGCGCGCATAACGAGCTATCAATACACCCGCGCCTTCGGCTCGATGTATTTGACTTCGTTGGTCATTGTCTTGTTGTGGACGGGCCGGTCGTCAAGCCTTACGGTCTTCGTTTCATAGTCGGCCCAGGCGAGTGTGTGCTTCATCCAGTTGACATCGTCGCGCTTCGGGTAGTCCTCGCGGGCGTGGGCGCCGCGGCTTTCCTTGCGATTTTCTGCGCCAACAACCGTCACGGCGGCCTGCGCAATCAGATTGTCGAACTCAAGGGTTTCGATGAGGTCGGAGTTCCAGACGAGCGAGCGATCTGAGACGGATATATCGGCAGCATCCCGCCAGACAGCGTGGATCTTTTCAATCCCCTCTTTCAGCACCGGTCCATCACGGAAGACAGCGCAATTCGACTGCATGGTCTTCTGCATTCTGAGACGCAGGGTGGCGGTCGGGATGCTGCCTTTGGCAAAGCGATACTTGTCGAGACGCGCCAGAGCCGGTTCGTGAGAATCCTTCGGCAGGTCCGGTTGCATGCCCCCCTTCTCTATTGTTTCGGCGCAGCGCAGACCGGCGGCTCGTCCGAAGACGACGAGATCGATCAGAGAATTGGAGCCCAAGCGATTGGCACCGTGCACCGAAACGCAGGCCGCCTCGCCAATCGCCATCAGACCCGGCACAACGTGATCGGGATCGCCGTTCTTTTTCGTGAGCACCTCGCCGTGATAGTTGGTCGGGATGCCGCCCATGTTGTAGTGCACGGTCGGAATGACAGGGATCGGCTGCCGGCGCAGATCAACGCCTGCGAACACCTTGGCGCTCTCGGTAATACCCGGCAAACGCTCGGCCAGGATCTTCGGATCGAGGTGATCGAGATGAAGGTAGATGTGATCCGCCTCGGGACCGACGCCACGGCCTTCACGAATTTCGATCGTCATCGAGCGGGAGACGACGTCGCGCGAGGCCAGGTCTTTCGCGTGCGGTGCATAGCGCTCCATGAACCGCTCGCCCTTGGAGTTCGTTAGATAACCGCCTTCACCGCGGGCCCCTTCCGTGATCAGGACACCGGCGCCGTAGATCCCGGTAGGGTGGAACTGCACAAATTCCATGTCCTGAAGCGGCAGGCCGGCGCGGAGAACCATCGCGTTGCCGTCGCCGGTGCAGGTATGCGCGGACGTACAAGAAAAGTACGCACGACCGTAGCCGCCGGTCGCCAGAATTGTTTTCTTGGCGCGGAACCTGTGCAGTGATCCGTCGTCGAGATTGAGCGCAATGATGCCCCGGCAAGCACCGTCCTTGTCCATCAGCAAATCAAGGGCAAAATACTCGACGAAAAACTCGGCGGCGTGACGGAGCGACTGGCCGTAGAGCGTGTGCAGCATGGCGTGGCCGGTACGGTCGGCGGCGGCACAGGTTCGCTGCGCAGGGGGTCCTTCGCCGAAATCCGTCGTCATGCCGCCGAAAGGCCGCTGATAAATCTTGCCGTCTTCGGTGCGCGAGAATGGGACGCCGTAGTGCTCGAGCTCGTAGACGGCGGCGGGTGCGTTCCTGCAGAGATACTCGATGGCATCCTGGTCGCCGAGCCAGTCCGAGCCCTTGACGGTGTCGTACATATGCCAGCGCCAGTCGTCGCGGCCCATGTTGCCAAGCGCGGCGGCAACGCCCCCCTGCGCGGCTACGGTGTGCGAGCGCGTCGGAAAAACTTTCGTTACGCAAGCGGTCTTGAGGCCTGCCTCCGCACAGCCGAGCGTTGCCCGAAGGCCTGCGCCTCCGGCGCCAACGACGACAACGTCATAGACGTGGTCGGTCAGCGGATAGGACTTGCCGTTCAAAGCCGGGGCCGCCCCAGCACTGTTCGCTTTGCCATTCGTTGCCGACATCAGCTCATGCTCCGAAACTTAATTTCAGCACGGAGAAGATGCAGGCCAGCGCGATCAGGATCGCGAAGAAGGTGTTGAGCATCAAGGCCACGACCTTCAGGCCTTCGCCGTGCACGTAGTCCTCGATGATCGTCTGCATACCAATGCGCATGTGGACGGTGCCCGAAATCGCAAGGGCCAGCAGTGGGATCGCGATCAGCGGGTTTGTGAGCTTCTGTTTGATGGTCGCATGGTCGGCGCCGAGCAGCGTGACGAGCAGCCAGACGAGGAACAGCGCCAGGAACAGGTTGGCGACAGCCGTCACGCGCTGCATCCAGAAGTGGTCGGCGCCATCCTTGGCAGATCCAAGACTACGCGCCGTTTTCAATGGCGTTCGCATCGACATCCTCAGCCCCCTCCGAAGCCTGCCGCTGCCATCCAGATCAGTGCCGTTAGGATCAATGACCCGGCTAGCGTTCCCCAGGACAAGAGATCAACCGTCCTTAAGTCGTAGCCTGCGCCCGTATCCCAGATCAAATGACGGAGGCCGCCCAGCATGTGATGCATCAGCGCCCAGGTGTAGCCGAGCAGGATGACCTTGCCCGGCCAAGTCGCGAACCAGCTCAAAACATAATTGTAGTAGTCGGGTCCTGTCGCCGCCGCGATGAGCCACCAGACAAGGAGCAATGACCCGAAGTAAAGCGCGGCACCAGTGATGCGGTGCACGATCGACATCACCATATTGATGAGCGGAGAATAGATTTGAAGGTGGGGAGAGAGCGGCCGTTCAGGCTGTACACCCCGCCCAGATGTGGCTTGCATCGGACACCCATCGTAAGCTTATGAGCCGCGGTTGTAGCGTTTCGCTGGCGGCGCGGCAATTCGCCAAATGACACATTGTGCGAGCGTTGGAGGGCAAGTCTTGGAGCTACGCGTTCAGGTCAGCGAGTCTCTGATGGCACGGCCGAGGGCGGCGCCGCTCTCGAAGGCGTGCTCAGCAAGGTGGCCCGAGCACCAGTCGCCGGCGATCCCTGCCTTGTGTTCGCGGGAATAGAGGCAAGCTTCTCCGACCGCCTGCTCGACGAGTCCGTAACGCCAGAGATGTGCAGTCATGTGTGACGGTCTGACCGGAGGCAAGCCCAAGGCGTGGCTGACCTCGCTCCAAAGTTCCTCGGCTACCGCTTCAGGATCGCAGTCTTCGGCGGTGCGGCTCCAACCCGGAGCGGCCTGGATGACAAGATCCTCGCCGTCAGAGTTGCGGCCCGGTTTGGTGTTGTTGCGAGCGATCCAGCGGATCGTTTCCGACAATCCCGAAAATACATCCTGATCAGGCAGAATCCGTTGTTCGATGCGGACCATCAGAGCCCAACACGGTGCCAACCGCGCGCGAGAGAGCGGCGCGATCAACTCCTCGATCCGGCCAAAAAGCGCGTGCGCCTGAGCCGGCGGCACAGCGGCGGCGACAGCTTCAAACGGGCCGGCGGAGGTTTCGTCGTCGAACCAGAGATGCCAGCCCCTCGGGCCCCGCTCAAGGGCATGAACGCGCCTTCCCGTCGTGACCCGCACGTGCTCAGCGAGCGGACGGACAAGCGATGACATGCCAGGCATTCCGACCAACCAAGGATGCGCCTCGTCACCTGGACTGCCGTTGGGTCTGGTGCGCGGCGTCCAGAGGCCGGCGTAGCCACGTTCGGAGGTTTCTCTCAGATAGTCTCGAAAAGCTGGAGAGCGGGCGCAAACATACTGCGCGCCATGATCGAACATCTCGCTACCCAGGCGAGTCGTCGCAATGCGGCCACCAATCGTGCGCTCCTGTTCGAAAACTTCCACGGAAATCCCGGCACGCCGAAGCGCGCGGGCACACGAGAGGCCTGCAATGCCAGCGCCAATGATGGCCGTCTTCTTTGTCACCGAAGTCCCGCATCAAGACGATTTGCGACTTGCCTCCGCGGCCGTTTTTGCCCGCGTTTTTAAGAGTCAGGCAGACGTGCTGAACATGAATTGTGTAGCAAAGATTAGCGCCGCATTCCGCAGGTTAGCGGAAGTTTCAAAAAATCAGCTGCGATTTATCCCTTCAATAATCGTTGCAGATTATTGGGCTTTGAGAACACCGCAGGCGATGCGCGGCTCGGCGCCGCCTTCCGGATCAGAAAGATAGTTGTCAGCCTTTTCGTAAAGGACGAGCGCGGAGCCGTCGCCATCAAACAGGCCATCGTCCCCGTCCTGGCTCAAATTCAGATAGGGGCTCAACACCTCGGCGACCGCCGTCCCATCCGATGCGGCGATGACGTTTGGCAGATCGCCCGCCATCGGTCCCTCTTCGTTGAGAAAGCCGTGACTGGCACCGAGCGGGTTGTAGATGCCCCCCGCGCTGGAAAAATCGCCCTCGCATTTGCCGACCTCATGCACGTGCAGTCCATGGGGACCGGGCATCAGACCCTTCAAGTCATACTTCAGCAGAACGCCCGATGCGGCTTCCGTCAGCGTCACTGTCCCGGCGTCTTTGCCGTCGGCAAACTTGAGTTCGGCCTTGGCGGTCTTGCCGATGGCAGACGCGCCCTGGTCGGCGAATGCGGAAAATAAGACCACGCCGGCGAGCGTCGTTGCGATGGTTTTGAAATTCATGGTTCATCCCCCCGAGCCAAGCGCCGGTCTTTTCCCATCGAGAAACGGCAGCTTAGTGGCCAGCGGCCGGTGCCTTCAACTCAGCGGGGCAAGACAAGCCACGTGTCGAGATCAAGGACAACCCCCTCGGCATATTCGCCCGAGGGTGTCTTTAACGGCAAGGCAGCACAATCCTGGTTCTTCACCCCGACCATCCGGACACGCAGGGCACCAACATCCTTCCGGCCCGGAATCTCGGATTTTTCGAGAACCTCTGACCAGGCATAGATGGTGTCGCCGGCAAACGTCGGGGCTACATGGCGACCGCCGTTGATAGCCGCCAAATGAAAGGCATTGGCGAGCCCGTTATAGGAGAGCGCCCTCACCAGCGAGATGACGACGCCACCGTATACGATGCGCTTGCCGAAGCGTCCCTTTGATTCCGTGTGCAGGTTGAAATGGACCTTCGCGGTGTTCTGATAGAGGCGCGTCGCGGTCTGGTGCTCGGCTTCCTCAAGCGTCATGCCGTCGACATGGTCGATCTTTTCGCCGACCTCGTAGTCGCCCCAGCGGTGCGGTGAGCCGGCGAGCGCCAGATCGTATTGGCCGACATCGAGGGGCGGCACAGCCTGAGCCAGATCCTTCGGTTCAACGCGGTCGGGAAGCTTCGGCACGACGGCCTCGGGTGCTGGAGAGCCCTTCGAGCGTTTGCGCACCATCACCCAACGGCAGTATTCGAGAACGACCTGTCCATTCTGGTTGCGGCCGGTCGAGCGAACATAGACGGTGCCTGTTTCACCATTCGAATTTTCTTTGAGGCCGATGACCTCGGAAACCGAGGACAGGGTGTCGCCGGGGTAAACGGGCCTCAAAAACCGGCAATCGGCATAGCCGAGATTGGCGATGGCGTTGAGGGAGATGTCCGGCGTCGTCTTGCCGAAAACGATGTGAAAGGTCAGCAAATCGTCGATGGGAGCGCGAGGATAGCCGATGGCTTTCGCGAACGTATCGGCAGACTGGACGGCGAAACGAGAGCCGTAGAGCGCGGTATAAAGCGCCACGTCGCCATCGGTGACGGTACGTGGTGTGGCGTGGTGGATTACCTGTCCGTAGCGGAAATCTTCAAAAAAGTTGCCCGCGTTGGTTTTCGCGCCCGCCATTGTCTTTCGCCTTCACGCCTGCTGAGTTTCGTCACGGCAAAGCTCGGTTTGGTGGGGCCAACGCCTGCCCGGCCGCGGCCCCTTTTTCCGGATGTCGCGAGCGAACCGCAACCCTTTTTGAGAAGCCACCGACGCGATCAAGGGCCGCAGACGATCGAGACGAGTTCAGAACGTGCTCAGAACCACGGTTCTTCCACTTTCGAGCGGGCGTTAATGGCTTCGGCAATGGCCGCAACCCGCTTTGCCATGACAAGGTGGAGGCGCTCAACCATGCGGCCCTCCACGGTGATGACGCCTTTCCGGGCGTTCTCCGGCTCCTCGAAAGCCTTGATGATCTTGTGCGCCCAGGTGACCTCTTCCTCGGTCGGCGAGAACACCTCGTTGCAGGGAACGACCTGAGAGGGATGGATCAGCGTCTTTCCATCCATTCCGAGCGTACGCCCGTGCTCGCATTCGGCGCGGAAGCCTAAATCGTCCTTGAAGTCGTTGTAGACACCATCGATAACGTCCAGTCCGTAGGCGCGGGCGGCGACAAGCGTCATCGCCAGCCAAGGCACGACGGCAAAGCGGTTGTTACTGGCCCGGGCACGGCTTTCCTTCAGAAGATCGTTGGTCCCGAGCACGAAGCAGACGAGGCGATTGTCGGGGTCTGGGGCGCAGGCCGCAATCTCGCGCGCGTTGATGATGCCCATCGGCGTTTCGATCATCGCCCAGAGCCTGATGTGAGGCGCGGCGTCGAGCGCCTTGACGACCTTGGCCGTGCCGGTGATGTCGCCGGAGTGCGACACCTTCGGGATGAGGATCGCATGAGGGGCTGCCGCGATCGCTGCATGCAGATCGGCCATGCCCCATGGTGTTTCGATCGGATTGACACGCAAGACAACTTCACGGGAACCGAAATCGCCTTCACGGATCGCTGCGGTCGCGTGCTTGCGGGCCATCTCCTTATTGGACGGAGCGACAGAATCCTCGAGATCAATGATGATCGAGTCCGCGGGAAGTGCCTTTGCCTTGTCAAGCGCGCGCTCGTTGTCGCCCGGGACGTAGAGAACGCTGCGTCTGGGTCGCATCGCCATGGGCATCGACTCCCTTCGTAACTCTTGATGGTGCGTTGCAGCATATCGCAACCTGAGGCCGTGCAAAGTTCAACTTTCGGGCAGGAAGGAAAAATCGCCATCCTCCATTGCGCCCGGAGCAAACGCTGAGCAAGGTGATGCGCGGCAAGCGAAAAATCCGGCGCGCCGACACTCTCTTCGGCAAGGCTTATGCGGCGAATCCTGGTCATCTCATCCCACGTTGCATTTGGGTCGGTCGGACTTGCCGCGACGATCGCGGCGCTTCAACGGGCGCGTATCGAGGTGGCATCGGTGCCGACGATCGTGCTTTCCAACCACCCTGGGCACGCACGGTTCGCGGGCAAGGTTCTTGAACCGGAGGGTGCTCGAGGACATCACTGCAGCGCTCGACGCGAATGGGTGGCTTCAATCATTCGATGCGGTTTTTTCGGGGTACCTGCCATCGGCGCGTCATGTGGAGTGGGTCGCCCGGTTGGTTGTCCGCATGCGGTCGCTCAATCCTGCCAGCCTCTATGTGTGCGATCCGATCCTTGGCGACGATCCCAAAGGTCTCTACGTCGATGTCGCGGCAGCGCAGTCGATCCGCGATTTGCTGGTTCCATGCGCCGACGTTCTGACGCCGAACCGTTTTGAATTATCATGGCTCGCGCGATGCGAAGTTCACTCAGAAATTGAGGCGATCACGGCCGGCCGCACGCTTAACCGCCCCATCGTTGTGGCAACATCGATCCCTTCCGGAGCGGCCGAGGTCGCGAATGTGCTCGTGACGGAGGAGAGCGTTGCCATCGCAAAAGTCGAACGGATGGACAACACGCCGCATGGAACTGGTGATCTCTTCGCTGGCCTGCTGACGGCGCAATTGGTCGCCGGCCGGCCTGCCGCGGTCGCGCTCGACACTGCGGTCAACGGCGTCCGGCATGCGCTTCAATTCAGTCGTGGCCGTGATCGGCTGCTGCTCGAGATGCTCGACTGGGAGCGCATATTCGCGGGCGCCTAACACCAGATGCGCAGCTCGCGCATCGCAACGGCTCCGGCAACGGTCTTAGCTATCATTCAATCTTATCGGTGCTTGCCCATGGCGCGGGACCCCTGCATATGTTCGTGATCTTCTCCTGACCAGAGACCCCGGAGACCACACGCATGAAGCCGGAAACAGATGCCAAGGGTGTCAGCCGCGAAGCTGCAGCCGGTTTGACGCTTCTTGCTGCTGCCCTGCTTGCGCTCATCGTTGCTAATACGCCCCTACGCGAGACATACGAACGCCTGCTGGCCATGCCCATGGAGATCGGACTCGCGCCTTTCGGCCTCTCAAAGCCGCTGCTGCACTGGATCAATGATGGCCTGATGGCAGTGTTCTTCTTCCTCGTCGGACTCGAGATCAAACGCGAGGCGCTACGCGGCGCACTTTCGAGCCGCCGCAGTGCGGCGCTGCCGGCGTTTGCCGCTGTAGGCGGCATGGTCGTACCGGCATTGATCTACGTTGCGGTCAATTGGGACAATCAGACGGCACTTCGCGGCTGGGCCATTCCCGCGGCGACCGACATTGCCTTTGCCGTCGGTATGCTGGCACTCCTCGGCTCGCGCGTGCCACCGACGCTCAAGGTGTTCCTGCTGGCGCTCGCCATCATCGACGATCTCGGGGCGATTCTCATTATCGCCTTTTTCTACACGAGCGATCTTTCGCTTTCGGCGCTTGCCCTGGCATCAAGCGGCATCGTGGTCCTTGCTCTCCTCAATCGCATGAACGTGCTCCATGTCTGGCCCTATCTTGTGGTCGGGGGTTTCGTTTGGCTGTGCGTCCTGAAATCCGGCGTGCACGCGACCCTAGCCGGCGTTGCCACCGCACTGGCCGTCCCACTCACCGGGGCCAAGAGCAGCGAGGAGGGACCGCTCGAAGACCTTGAGCACTCGCTGAGCCCGTGGGTCAGCTTTCTCATCCTGCCGATCTTCGCTTTCGCCAATGCGGGTGTGTCGCTCGATGGGGTCTCTGCGGCCGCGATCTTTTCCCCGATCCCACTCGGTATCATTCTTGGCCTCCTGATCGGGAAGCCGCTCGGCATTTACGGTTGCGCGCTTGTGGCTATCCGTACCGGGTTCGGCCAGATGCCTGCGGGCGCCTCCAATGCGCAGCTTTTCGGGACGGCGGTCCTCGGCGGCATCGGTTTTACAATGAGTTTGTTTATCGGTATGCTTGCCTTTCCCGAGCCGCAGGCCAGTGCCGACGTGCGGTTGGGCGTTCTCACAGCATCGTTTGCATCCGCTATCGCCGGCTATATCGTGCTGGCGAGCAGCCGAAATAGGTGAAGCTTGATGGGAAATGACGGATTGAAAGCAGGAGAATAACGGTAATGAGCAGCTTTCCCGAGGTTCTGACGGATCGCTATCGCCGCTTCAAACATCGCCATTTCGTCCCGAACGCAGATCATTACGAAGAACTCGCGACCTACGGGCAAAGCCCCGACACGATGGTCATTTCCTGTTCCGACAGCCGCGTCGATCCCGAAACGATCTTCAGCGCCATGCCGGGCGAACTCTTCATTGTGCGCAATGTCGCAAATCTCGTGCCGCCCTATGAGACCGGCGGCAAGTATCACGGCGTCAGCACGGCAATCGAGTTCGCGGTGCTTAACCTCAGAATCAAGCATCTGGTCATTCTCGGTCATTCCGGCTGCGGCGGTGTCAAAGCGGCACTCGACCAAAGCGCGGCCATTCAGACCGAAGCGCAATTCATTTCGCGCTGGATGTCGATGCTTGATGAGGCCCGGCTATCGGTTCTTGCCGCGCACCAGAACAGCCCGCAAGCTGTGAAGCAGGAGGCGCTCGAAAAGGAAGGCGTGAAGCAGTCGATCAAGAACTTGCGGAGCTTCCCATTCGTTTGCGAGCGGGAGGAACGCGGGCGGCTGGCACTGCATGGCGCACATTTCGACATCAGGACCGGGACGCTCTCGGTCCTCAATCATTCCCGTGGCATCTTCTATCCGCTCTAGCGGGCGGTTTGATCTAGGGCGATGTCGCCAGACGCTGGGCCGTCTCGATGGCTGGAATAATTTTGGCTGTCAGCGACTCCGTTGAGATGGGGCCGACATGTTTGTACACGACCTCGCCCTTGCCATTGATGACGAACGTTTCCGGCGTGCCGTAGACGCCCCAGTCGATCGCGGCACGGCCACTCGCATCGGTGCC
>Ga0272446_1005710_pt1 | contig 13493 bp, 11 predicted proteins | sample YNPCB0061_FD_194587 | JGI IMG/M metagenome (GOLD analysis project Ga0272446, IMG submission 194587) | Hot spring microbial mat communities from Yellowstone National Park, WY, United States - YNP-CB-006-1 | ecosystem: Environmental > Aquatic > Thermal springs > Hot (42-90C) > Sediment | place...
AAACCCGATCACGATTCCCCGTCCCAGCGGCTGCGCGATCACCAGCGGCTTGTAGGCCATCTGCCTGCGGTTCTCCTCCCATAGATACCCGCTCGCCAGCAGACGGTCCGGCGCTTCGAAGATCGCCACATTCACGCCTTTATCCAGCTTGATGGGCGTGAAAATCGAGCGCCCTCCCACCAGCGCATTCACCGTCTCCGGCACGCCGGCCCCTAACCAGTGATCCGGATCCACCTTGGCCCGTACAATCACCCCGGCCACCGCGTCGGGCAGTTCCTTCTCCGCCTGAATCGCCTTGGCGTATTCGGCTTCGCTCGCGATCAGCTTGCCGGGAGCCCGAGGTTCAGCCTCCGGCTTGTCGGGCTTCTTGGCCGGCTCGGAGTCGCGGAACGCGTCCTCCTGCTGCACCGCCAGAAGATCCACCTTCCGGTCGGCCAGAAAGGCCACCCCATCCTGAATCCCGATCAACGTTCCGCCATTCGAAACCCAGCTCTTCAGGCGCGCCGCGCCGGCCTCCCCCAGAGCCTGGGCGTATCCGGACGCCCTGCCATCCGGAAGGATCAGCACGTGAAAGCGGCTCAGGTCCGCGCCCGCCAACTGGGCCGTGCGGACGGCCGTGACCGGGTAGCCGAACTGCCTCTCGATGACAAACCGCGTCGCGCCCGCCGCCTGCGGAGAAACCGGCGTGTCCCACGCAATGCCGATGGTCGGCCTCTTCAGGCGCACCACATAGCGGCTTCCGAAATTCACGCCTTCGTCCACCCAACTGGTGTCCGTCGCATGAATCTCGGCGCCGGTCGCGGCAGCCAGTTTCTCCAGCCTCTCCCCCAGCCCCGCGGCATTGTCGTGCACCTTGAAGATCAGCGTCCCGGCGGGAAACTTGCCGCCGTTCACCGCGAAGGCCCTGTCGGTCGTGTGGATGGTGAGCCCCTCCCGGTGCGCCGCGGCCAGCAGGCGGCCCGCCGCCGTGCCCCAGGGCGCCAGATAGGCAACCGCGGCTTTGGACCGCGTGATCCGCCCCGCCGGCGTCCGGTTCGATCCCGCCGCCTCGAAACTGCCGGCGGAAACTTCCGGCCGCCCGGCGCATTCCACGTTGAACAGCAGCGGCAGCGACCACGCCGTGACGTCGTAAATCTCTCCGGGCAACTTGCGCCGCCGCCGCCGCTCCTGCTCCTTCACGAACGCCTCATCCATCCCGACCTTCGGGTCCAGCAGCACCCGCGCCAGCCGCTTCGAAGGCTGCGCCAGCCGCACCCGGTACGTGCCCGCCGGGTAATCCCGGCCGCCCGCCTTGAAGGGCGCTGTCGCCCGCTCCACTTCGACGCCGTGCTCCACCAGGATCCCGGCCAGCTTGTCGGCCGCGGCCGGGTCCCGTCCCCGCGCCAGAAGGTACTCCCGCACCTCCTCCGTCTTGCCCTCTTCAACGGCGGTCTGGCGAAAGCGGTAAAAGTCCTTGAGGAGTTTCTCGCGATTCAGCGCCGCCGCCTCCGCCGTCGACAGTGAAGCTACGAAATGCCGCCTCACCGTGTCGCGGAACTTCATCTCGGTGTCGTCGCTCCGCAGGGCCGCCAGCCCGCGCGCCGAGGCCTGCTCGTAGGTCATCGCAACAGCCCCGTAATAGGCCGGCCAACTGTCGCCGTAACCCGGATAGAAGGCGTCGAAGACTTCCCGGGTGAAGTAGTCGAACCCGTAACGGTCGAACCACTTCGCATGGTTGCGGCCAATCAGGTTCAGGTTCTCCCGCTGCGTTCGGGTCAAGTGCGGATTGTAGGGCTCGGCCGGAGGCGCGAAATAGTAGGTCGAGTCGGTGCCCATCTCGTGCAGGTCCGCGCACACCTGCGGCAGCCACTCCCGCAGCACCTTCACCTGGGCCCGGATCTCCGGCTGGGTCAGGGCCAGCCAGTCCCGGTTGAGGTCGAACAGGTAGTGGTTACCCCGGCCGCCCGGCCATGGCTCGTTCCGCTCGGCGGCGTAAGGGCTCGGGTCCGGCTCGGGTCCCCGGCTCTGCTCGAAGTTGTGGATGAAGCGCTCCCGCCCGTCCGGGTTCTGAAGAGGAGCTATCAGCACCAGGGCCCCCGCCGCAATCGTGTCGGCCACCTTGTCGTTGCGCGCCGCCAGCAGGTGATACGCAACCACCAGGGCCGCGTCGGGCGAGGAGATCTCGTTGCCGTGCACCCCGTAGCCCAGCCACACAATGGCCGGCAATCCGGCGGCAATCCGGGCGGCCTCCCCTTCCGGCGTCTTGCGCGGATCCGCCAGCCGCTTTATCCCGGCCCGGATCTCGGCCAGCCGCTTGAGGTTCGCCTCCGAACCCGCCACCGCGTACACCAGCTTGCGGCCCTCCCAACTGCGGCCGTATTCGAAAACCTTGATCCGCGAGGGAGCCGCCGCCGCCAGCGCCTCCAGGTAGCGGACAATGTCCGCCGGAGTCGTGATGCGCTCGCCCGGAGCATAACCCAGCACCTGCTGGATGGTTGGAATACGAGCGTCGTACGATGCGCCCGGCCAGAACTCGTACGCCGGCTCGCCTCCCAGTACGGACGCAAGAAGGGTAGCCAGAACGATCGCCCGCCGCATATCTCAGCCCGCGTACAGCGTCATGCCTCCGTCTACCCGCAACACCTGGCCGTGGACAAACCGGCTGGCGTCCCCGGCAAAGAACGCCACCGCGTCCGCGATCTCCCCGGGCTTGGCGTAGCGCACCAGAGCATTGCGCTCGTCCATCATCGCCGGGTCTACTTTGCGCGTCGCCACGAACCGGGCCGTCTTGGTCGGCCCCGGGCTCACCGCGTTGACCCGCACGCCGTGCGGCCGCAGCTCGAATGCCAGGCAGCGCGTGTAGTGCACGATCGCCGCCTTGATGGACGAGTACGTCACCTCCGGCGACGTTCCGAAATGCGCGGCCACCGAGGCAATGTTCACTATCGAGCCCCGCTTGCGCTCCACCATGCCCCGGCCCACCGCCTGCGTTACCAGCATCGTGCCGATCAGGTTGTTGTTGATCAGCGCCCGGATGTCTTCGTAGGAAACGTGCAAGGCGTCGTTCGGGTCCGGCTTCGTGCCTTGGGCCCCGATGTCGCCCCCCGCGCAGTTCACCAGGATGTCAATCGGTCCCAGTTCCGACCCGATGGCGGCCTCCATCTGGACCGCCCGGCCGGGCTCCCCGATGTCGCCCGTCACCGCCGTCACCCGCCCCCCGTGCCGCCGCAACTCCCCGGCCACGGCCGAAAGGGTGGGCGATTCGCCATACTTGGCCGGGGCTTCTTCGGAAAGATCGTGAATCGCCACGTCCGCGCCCAGTTCCGCCAGCCGCTCGGCAATCGCCCGCCCGAGCCCCCGGCCCGACCCCGTCACAAACGCGATGCGTCCCGCCAGTGTCTTCTCCATGCTGTCTCCGGATCGTATGAGGTGGATGCTCAGAAACCTTCAAGTATACGCGGCCGCCCGGCCGTCCGCGCTACTTGTGCGCCACCAGCACCCGCGACGGGTAAAAGCCCTGCCTCACCATCCGGTCGCGCACAATCCGGAAACGTCCTGCCTCGATCACCCCGGGAACATTGTCCGCGACCTGCCGCCCCCAGAATGCCGGCGCCAGCGCTCCCGCCACCTTGTAGGCCCGGTTGAACACCGCCGTGTTCTGCCCGATCAGCACCAGCACCAGCCGTCCGCCTGCCCGCAACACCCGGTGGAATTCGTTTACCGTGCGGACAATGTCTTCGCTGCCCAGCAGTTCCAGCAGGTAGCAGCACATGATCAGATCGAAGCTTTCATCCCGGAATGGCATGTGCCGGGCATCCACCGCCTGGCAGTATGCCGAGCAGGCCGGAAACTCGCGGCGCGCCTTTCTCTGCGCCCGCGAGGCCATGTTGGGCGATAGGTCGATGCCTACTGTCGACCCGCTGCGGTTGGCCCGCACCAGCCGCCGCAGCATCTCGCCCGACCCGGTGGCCACTTCCAGTACCTGCATGCCCTCCCGGATCCCCGCTTCCTCCACTGCGCAGCGGTGCGCCAGCGAGTGAAACAACAGGGTCGAGAGCGGATACACGCCCGCCAATAGATCGTAAACCCGCCGTGTGCGCACGGTGAGCGTCGCCGGCGTCCCGTTGCTTCGCCAGCCGTTGTTCGAGAGTTCCAGCACCGTCAATTCAGTTCATTCCTCCGGCGAAAATCACTTTCAGGAAGCCGCCGCCATTTGGGTGGCCAGCTCCGGCACTTCGATTTCGATGCGGGTCCCCGCCCCGGGCTTGCTGTCGATCCACATCCGGTAATTCGTTCCAAACAACACCTTCAGCCGCTCGTTGACGCTGCTGATGCCGATGCCCCGCTCGAACAGAGTAGCCAGTTTCTCCTCCGGAATGCCTACCCCGTCATCCTCCACCAGCAGCCGCAGCCGCCCGTTTTCCTCCCGGCTGACCAGCCGGATCGTGCCCCCTTCCACCTTGCTGCTCAGCCCGTGCTTGATGCAGTTCTCAATCAACGGCTGAAGCAGCATGCTGGGCACCGCCATGTCCAGCGTCTTGGGGTCCACCTCTTTCTGGAACTTCAGCTTCTCGCCGAAACGCACCACCTCGATCGACAGATAGTCGTCGATGAAGGTCAGCTCCTCCCGCAGAGGATTGAAGTTTTCGTGCTTTCTCAGCAGGCGCCGCAGGATCCGGGACAGCTTGAACACCACCAGCCGCGCCTGGTGCGGATCGGTGCGAATCAACGCCGCCACCGAGTTGAGCGTATTGAACAGAAAGTGCGGATTGATCTGGGCCGATAGCGCCTGAAGCCGCGCCTCCACCAGCAGGCGCGCCTGGTCTTCCAGCTTCTTCTCGTTGCGCGTGTTGTTCCAGATCTTCAGCGGCAGCGTCACCGCAAACAGCGTGGTGGCGTACAGCGCCACCAGGTTCAGGGGATGAGGCGTAGGCGGCGAGATCGCGAACAGGTACTTCGACTTGAAAAAATACCCGATTGTCTGGCGCAAAAACTCCGCCCACAGAATCGAGGCGAACAGGAAAAGGTGGAACAGCGTCCGGTTGCGCTCCGGCTTGCGGCTGAACAGCCGGAAGATCTTCAGGTCGAACAGCGGCGAAAACCGCCAGATGTCTTCCGGATCCGGCGCGCAGTCCCGCACCAGTCCGCCCATCACACCCAGGCCCGCGAACAGCGGCATGGCCAGATATTCGTGATTGAACATCGCCGGCACGGAAATCAGGATGCCCGAAAACATCCCGGTGACGTATCCCCCCAATATGCCCGCCAGCAGACTGCCTTCCAGACCCAGGTCCGCGGCCTGGTAGCCGTGGGTGACCACCCGCGCCGCCACCCCCGCCGCGAAAACCCCGGAAAACCACAGCGCGAGCATCACCCGCTGGTTCAGCGTCCGCTGCTCCCGCAGCAGCAGGCGCTTCACCGCGTCGGCGCGCACCAGGATGCTGGCCAGCGCCGCCACCACGCCCAGCTTCACCAACAGAATGATGAAATAAGCCTCTTGCATGCTCGCGTCAAAGACCTGCCGGCCCTGTCACCACCCCCTGCTTTCGCAATTCCGCCGCCCACCCATTATAATGGTAAGGTTAAGCCCTCGATAGAGTACGCGCCGGAAACGCCCGCGGCTCGCGGGCCGCAGATGTCGTCTATGCACAGCTCCACCGCATGCCGGCTGGAAAAAGTCGCCGAAGCCGATCTCCCCACCGAGTACGGAGAATTCCGGATTTATGGCTTCGACGGGCATTTCCAGCGCCGTCGCGACGAAGCCGTCGTCCTGGTCATGGGGAATTTGGCCGCCCCCGGTCCCGCCCCCCTGGTGCGCATCCACTCCCAGTGCCTCACCGGCGACGTGTTCCACAGCTTGCGCTGCGACTGCCGCGCCCAGCTCGAAATGTCCCTCAACCGCATCTCCGAAGAGGGCCGCGGCATCGTGATCTACGAACATCAGGAAGGGCGCGGCATCGGCCTCCTCAATAAACTGCGGGCCTATGAGCTTCAGGATCACGGCGCGGACACTGTCGAAGCCAACGAACGCCTGGGGTTCCAGGCCGACCTCCGCAATTATGCCTTGCCCGCCCAGATTCTGCGCTATTTCGGCCTCTCCCGCATCCGCCTGCTCTCCAATAATCCCGACAAGGTGGCGGCCGTCGAACGAGCCGGCATCCAGGTCGTCGAGCGCGTGCCCTGCGAGGCCGAGTTGCTCGAAACCCGCGAGGCCTACCTGCGAACCAAACGCGACAAAATGGGCCACCTCCTCGATCTGTAGGCCCCCTCTCTACGGCAGCGACTCCAGCACCCGCTTCTTCGAGAACCCGTCCACGTCCAGGGCCACGGCGTAGCGGCATCCCGCCACCGCTCCCCGCACCCGCGCCAGCGCTTCGTAATAGTCCAGGTAGGGGAAGGCCGAAATTCCGCCGCGGATGAACTCGTACTTCTCTACCGCCGCCTTCCATGCCGCCAGGTCCTCGCTCACGTCGATAAAAATGTACGGCTGGAAGCCTTCCGGATCCTCCCAGTTCTCCGCGTAATAGACGCCCCGCACCCCCCGCCACCGCGGATGATCCGTCTTTACTCCTTCCAGAGAGGCCAGCAGCACGGCGTCATTGACAATCGCCCAGGTGTTGCTGTGATCCCTGTGAATGCTGTTCTTCCAGTGCGTGATCACATGGGTGGGCTTCACCTGCCGGATCACCTCGGCCACGTAGCGCCGCGCCGCTTCGTCGTTGGGCAGTTCGCCGTCCCGGTACGGGCCGAAGTAGACCTCCGCGCCAAGCGCTTTGGCCGCCTCCAGCGCCTCCCGCCTTTTCTGCTCCCCGTAAGCCTGCGGGGACATCTTCGGGTTGCCGCCCTCGCCCAGGGTCAGGTGCAGGATGGCGGTGCGGTCGCCCAGTCTCTTATGTTTGGCCAGAATCGCGCCCGCTGAGATTTCGGCGTCGCCGCAGTGGGCGCCCACCACCAGGATCGTCCGCTCCGCCCCGCCGCCCAGCCCCGCCGCGGCGGCGGCCAGCAGCGCCAGCCGTCCAATCACATCTGCGGCGCGTAATACCCTTTACGCGCCCTCACCACAACATCCTTGCGGCCTTTGACTTTCAGTTCAATCGGGTGGAACAGCCCGTCGGTCTTCAAGGGCTCCGGACGGTAAAAGATGTTGTACTGGTGCCGCAGTTCGTTGGCGATGTTCTCAAACGATTGCGCCAGGTCTTCCACCTTGAAGGGGAAAAACGCCTGGCCGCCGGTCTCCGATGTCAGGTACTTCAGCACCTTGTCGCCGTCGGTCTCGATCCGCGAAATATTCGTCGAAATCGCGTAGATCACCGCGTCCGCCTTCTGCGCCATCTCGAGCGACTGGTCGCGGCTCACCCGGCTCTGGTTGTCCTCGCCGTCGCTCACCACCACGACCGCCCGGCGGAACTTGTGCCGCGGCTGGTCCTGGCTCAGCTTGTCCCGGGACGCGTAATAAATCGCGTCATACAGCGACGTGCCGCCTCCCGGCCGCAGGTTCCGGATCGCTTGCGCCAGCTTCTCGGTGTCGTCCGTCAGGTCCGCCACCAGTTCGGCCGCCGTATCGAAACTGACCACCAGCGCCTTGTCCCGCCCCGGCTTCACCACGCTGTTGATGAACTCGATGGCCGCCTCCTGCTCGAACTTGAAGCGGTCCCTTATGCTGTTGCTGGTGTCGATCAGGATGGCCAGGCGCAGCGGCAGATCCGTCTCCGCCGTGAATTCCTGAATCCGCTGGGGCCGCTTGCCCTCGATCACCTGGAAGTCATCCCGCGTCAGGTCGGTGATGAAGCGCCCCTTCTTGTCCGTCACCGTGAAAAGCATGTTCACCCGGGTGACGTCCAGAATAATGCGGGTTTGCGCGTCTTCGGTATGATTGTTGGCGGGCGGCTTCGGCGCCTGCTGCGCCCACAGCGCGCAGATCACCCCGCCCGCGGCCAAAGGGAGCAGCAGTTTCATCAATCTTATTATAGCGGCAGCGCCTCCATCCACGCCCGAAGTTCCTCCGGCAAAGGCGACTCCACCCTCACCGGTTCGCCCGTCGATGGCTGCCGGAAGCGGATCCGGTGCGCGTGCAGAAAATAGCGGCCCAGCGGCGCCTGTCCCGCCACCTCGGCCGGAGCGCCGTACAGCCGGTCCCCCGCCACCGGATGGCCCAGCGCCGCCAGATGCGCCCGGATCTGGTGGGTGCGCCCCGTCCCGATCCTCACCTCCAGCAACGTGAAGTTGCGAAACCGCCGCAGAACCCGGTACTCGCTCCAGGCCGCCCTTCCGCGCCCCAGCCGCGCCGTCATCCGCACCCGCCGCGCCGGGTCCCGCGTGATCGGACGCTCGATCCTCCCCGCCTCGCTCTTCACCGCTCCATGCACCAGCGCCAGGTAGGTCTTCTCCACTTCCCGCGCGGCGAACTCCTCGGCCAGCCGCCGGTGCGCCGCGTCCGTCTTGGCGGCCAGCAGCACCCCGCTGGTATAGCGGTCCAGCCGGTGCACGATGCCCGGCCGCAGTTCGCCGCCTAATTGCGACAGCGACTCGAAGCGGTGCAGCAGCGCGTTCACCACGGTCCCCTCGCGTACTCCCGCCCCCGCGTGCACCACCATGCCCGCCGGCTTGTCGATGGCTACCAGGTCCGCATCCTCATAGAGGATCTTCAGCGGAATCGCTTCCGGCACGGCCCGCAGCGGCTTCAGCTCGGCCGGTTCCACCGCAACCGTGTCGCCGGCCCGCAGCCGGTACGAAGCCTTCGCCACCTCGCCGTTCACCCGCACCCGCCCCTCGCGGATCCACTCCTGGAGCCGCGCCCGGCTGTGCTCCGGATACATCGCCTGGAGATAGCGGTCCAGCCGCCCGCCCGCCCGCTCGCCGTCCACCACCGAATTGTAGCAATCAGCCATCAGCGATCAGCAATCAGCGATCAGCGATCAGCGATCAGCTATCAGCTATCAGCTATCAGCTATCAGCTATCAGCTTTTAGCTGACCGCTGACCCCTTTCCACCCGCCAGCTACAATATTCTCCATGAACCTCCCCCGGCGGATCTTCCTCGGCCTGTCGGCGGCGGCCCTGACCCTGGCCCTTTGCCCCCTGATTTGGAGTCAGGGCATGATCGGCCGCGGCGCCGTCTCCATGCCCCGCCCCAAGCCCTCGGGCCGCGTCTTCCCCGTCTCCTTCACCGATGTGGCCGCCGCCGCCGGACTCACCGCCCCCCTCATCGATGGCGGCGACAAGAAGAAGTACATCGTCGAGTCCATGGGCACCGGCGTCGCCTTCATCGACTACGATAACGACGGCTGGCCCGACCTCTTCCTCGTCAACGGCTCCCGCTTCGACGGCCCCACCGGCGGCCTGACCAACCACCTCTACCACAACAACCGCGACGGCTCCTTCACCGACGTCACCGCCAAAGCCGGCCTCACCCGCTCCGGCTGGGGCCAGAGCGTCACCGTCGGCGACTACGATAACGACGGCTTCGAAGACATCTTCGTCACCTACTGGGGCTACAACGCCCTCTTCCATAACCGCGGCGACGGCTCCTTCGAAGACGTCTCCCAAAAAGCCGGAGTCGCCGGCGACCGCGTCCGCTGGGGCAGCGGCGCCGCCTTCTTCGACTACAACGCCGACGGTTTCCTCGACCTCTTCGTGGCCAACTACCTGGACCTCGACCTCGCCCGCACCCCCCAGCCCGGCGCCAATCCCAACTGCTCCTGGCTCGGCATCCCGGTCATCTGCGGCCCCCGCGGCCTGCCCTTCTCCGCCAACATCCTCTACCGCAACAACCGCGACGGCACTTTCACCGACGTCTCCGCCGAGTCCGGCATCGGCGCTCCCAAACAAACCTATGCCCTCGGCGTCCTCGCCGCCGACATCGACGGCGACGGCCGCCAGGATGTCTACGTCGCCTGCGATTCCACCCGCAGCCTCTTCTACCATAACCGCGGCGACGGCACCTTCTCCGAACGCGCCATCATGCTCGGCCTCGCCTACGACGACGGCGGCATGGAGCAGGCCGGCATGGGCCTCGGCATGGGCGACTACGACCGCGACGGCTTGCTCGATATCGTCAAAACCAACTTCGTCGACGACTACCCCAACCTCTATCGCAACCTCGGCAGAAACGGCTTCCAGGACCGCGCCCTCATGGCCGGCCTCGGCGTCAACCCGCAGTACGTGATCTGGAGTCCCCTGTTCGCCGACTTCGACAACGACGGCTGGCCCGACCTGTTCGTCAGCGCCGGCCACTTCTTCAACGAAGTCGACCAGCTCCCCTCCGTCCAGCGCTTCAAGAACCCCCGCCTCCTCTACTGGAACCTGGGTAACGGCAAGTTCGAAGACGTCTCCGACCGCGCCGGCCCCGGCTTGACCGCGCTCCACTCCAGCCGCGGCGCCGCCGTCGGCGACTTCGATAACGACGGCAACCTCGACCTCCTCATCATGAACATGAACGAGCCGCCTTCCTTGCTCCGGAACCAGAACCGCTCCGGCAACAACTGGCTGAAGCTGAAACTGGTCGGAACCAAATCCAACCGCAGCGCCATCGGCGCCAAGGTCAAGGTCATCACCGGCGCTGAACAGCAGAACGCCGCCGTGCTGAGTCAGGTCGGCTACTACTCCCACAGTGATTCGCGGCTCCACTTCGGACTGGGCAAAGCCGCCCAGGCGGACCGCATCGAGGTCGCCTGGCCCAGCGGCCTGGTCGAGAGTTTCCCGGCCGTGAAAGCGGGTGAGACCGTCACCCTCACCGAAGGAGCCGGCCATGCTCGCTAGCGCGGCCCTGCTCGCCGCCCTGCTCGCCGCTCAGCCCCCGCTGTTCGAACGCGGCGCCGAGGCCTTCGCCGCCGGCGAATTCGCTCAGGCCGAAAAACTCCTCGCCCAGGCCGTCAAACAGCAGCCCCGTTCCTTCGAGGCCCGCTTCCTGCTGGGCGCTACCCTGGTCCAGTTGAACCGCACCGAGGCGGCCATCGAACAGCTCCGCGCCGCCCACCAGCTCAACCCCCGCCACCCCGACGCCCTGAAGCTCCTCGCCGCCCAGTACATGACCAAGCGCGATTTCCCCTCCGCCATCGCCCTGCTCAAGCCCGCCGTCGCCGCCCCCGCCGCCGACGAAGAGATGTATCTCCTGCTGGTCGAAGCCGCCCTCACCGCCGGCGATACCGAGGGCTCTTTCGCCCTCTCGCAGCAGGCCGTGAAGCGCTTCCCCAACTCGCCCCAGGTCAACTGCTGGATGGGCTTCCAGTTGCAATTCTCCGGGCGCTACGATGAGGCCCGCGCCTTCCTCGAAAAGGCTCTCCGCGTGGCCCCCGATTATCCCGCCACCTACTACCTGCTGGCCGACGTCCTCCTCAAACAGCAGAAGCTCAGCGAGGCCGTGCCCCATTTCCGCAAGGCCATCGAAATGTCCCCCGGCGACGTCGAAGCCCGCATCGGCCTCGGCCAGGCGCTCGCCGGACTCGACCGCCTGCCCGAAGCCGCCAGGGAACTCGAACAGGCTGCCCGCCTCGCCCCCGATGAGCCCCGCGTCCACTTCCAGCTCTCCCGCGTCTACTTCCGCCTCGGCGACGAACGCCGCGCCGAACAGGAAGCCGAGCTCTCCGCCAAACTCCGTCCCGCCGTCGTCCCCCTGCTCACCGAAGTCCCCTCCGCCCTCCGCTCCGCCGGCCCTAAATAAGTGATACGATCGATCCCGAGGCAAACCCTGCTATGTTATTCGGAATTCATTCCCTGTTGTTCCGCGAGACCTTTCTCGAACGCGACCTCCCCCTCCTCGACAAGTGCAGGAAGATGGGCTTCGACGCCGTCGAGATCATTCCCTTCGATCCGGATCACTTCCCCGCCGCCAAGGTCAAAGCCGCCGCCGCCGATCTCGGCCTGACCATCAACACCGGCTACGGCATGCCCGCCGAGTACAACATCATCTCGCCCGACCCCGCCGTCCGCCGCGCCGGCATCGACTTCTCCAAACGCCTGATCGACCTCAGCAACGAGGCCGGCGCCAGGGTCTTCGGCGGCATGATCTATTGCGGCTGGGGCTACCTCACCGGCAGGATGCGCACCGCCGAAGAATGGAACTGGGGCGTCGAGGGATACCGCGAGATCGCCTCCTACGCCCGGGACCAGTCGGACCTGATCCTCGCCATCGAGCCGGTCAACCGCTTCGAGTCCCACTTCATCAACACCGCCGCCGACGCCGTCAGGTTCATCCAAGCCGTGGGCCTGCCCAACGTCAAGGTCCACCTCGATACCTTCCACATGATCCGCGAGGAAGACAACATGGTCCGGGCCGTCGAGCAGACCGGCCCCCATCTCGGCTACGTGCACGCCTGCGAGAACCAGCGCGGCATCCCCGGCACCGGCATGGTGCCCTGGCTCGACATCTTCCGGGCATTTAAGAAGGTGGGCTACGACGGCTGCATCACCATCGAGTCCTTCGACCCCGAGATCGAGAGCGTCGCCAAACTCTGCTGCATCTGGCGCAAGCTCGCCGACTCCCCCGAGCAACTGGCCACCGAGGGGCTCAAATTCCTGAAGAGTGTCTACCGCCAGGCTTATGCCTGATCGTTCTCAATCGTGACTTTCGAGTTTTACCGGTTTCGTTTCTATTTTCGCGCCGCGGGCGTGCTTTATTTCCCGCCTTTTAAGTCCGGCAATATCGTCCGCGGCGCATTTGGAAGTATTTTCCGCAAAATCGTCTGCGTCCCCGAATGCCGCGACGCCAAAACCTGCGCCCTCCGGACCACCTGCGCCTACGCCAGGATATTCGAGCCTCACGCGGCCCGCGGCGAGGGCCCCAGCGGCCTGGCGGATTGGCCCCGCCCCTTCGTGTTCCGCGCCTCGGAGCTGGACGGCCGCGCCATCCGCGAAGGCGAGCCTTTTCACTTCGACGTCCACCTGTTCGACGTCCGCGATCCCGCCCTGCCTTATTTCGTCCTCGCCTTCGCCCAGCTTGCCCGCGACGGCCTGGGCCCCGGCCGCGGCCGCGCCGAACTGGTTTCCGTCGCCCAGCTCGACCTCGCTGGCGCCCCCCTCCGGCAAATCTTCGATGGCGCGCGGTTCCGCACCGCCGATCTGCCCGCGCCCACCGCCTTCGATCTGGCCCAGGCGCCCGCCCCGGTTACCCGCCTCCGCGTCCGCTTCGTCTCCCCGACCGAATTGAAAGCCGAGCAGCGCCTCGCCGAGCGCCCCGAATTCCCCATCCTCTTCGGCCGCCTCCGCGACCGCATCAGCACCCTGCGCGCCCGCTACGGCCCCGGCCCCCTGGAAATCGACTTCCGCGCAATGGGCGAGCGCGCCGCCCTCGTCCGCATGACCCGCTCCGACCTCCGCTGGCACGAAATCGACCGCCGCTCCTCCCGAACCGGCCGCCGCCACCCCCTCGGCGGCTTCGTCGGCCAGGCCGAATACGAAGGCCCCCTCGCCGAATTCCTCCCCTACCTCCAGCTCGGCAAATGGGTCGGCGTCGGCCGCCAAACCGTCTGGGGCAAAGGCGAAATCGAACCCTCCAGCCTCCCCTGACTCCCCGGCCCG
>Ga0272446_1005711_pt1 | contig 13491 bp, 10 predicted proteins | sample YNPCB0061_FD_194587 | JGI IMG/M metagenome (GOLD analysis project Ga0272446, IMG submission 194587) | Hot spring microbial mat communities from Yellowstone National Park, WY, United States - YNP-CB-006-1 | ecosystem: Environmental > Aquatic > Thermal springs > Hot (42-90C) > Sediment | place...
GGCTTAGAGCGGATTTTATCCAAAAGATAATTCAGCTGGAGAAGTTCTTCGTCGGACAGTGTGCTAATCATGGCATCCACTTCTTCGCTGCGTTGGTCAATAGCATGGAGTAGTGCCAATCCTTGCGCGGTAATCGTTACATCAACCGAGCGGCGGTCGGTGGTGTTGGGTGTGCGTTCGAGCAATCCGGCAGTTCTGAGGCGTTCCACCAGGCGTGAAACATCGCTCATTTTATCCAGCATACGTTCTTTGAGCAGCACAATAGAGGCGGGCTTGGGGTGTTGTCCGCGCAAAATTCGCAGAATATTGAACTGCTGCTCAGAAATGCCGAATTCTTTCAAAAAACGCGAGTGGAGTGCTGTTACCCAATTGCCTGTAAAAATCACATTCACAAGACTTTTGTGGCGCAGGTTGCGAAATGTTCGCTGTTTGATTTCTTCTTCAATGGAAGCCATATCCGCCCACCTTTCAGGTACAATAACGCTCAAGAATACAAGGCTTCACAACAAACCGTTCAGATTCTGCGCTGAGAAGTCGCATCTTTCTCTATGCTCACTCTATGCTCACTTTATGCTCATGGCACTACGATGCGGCAATTTCGGAGACGAAACCACAGGTTTTGTGCGTGCCATCACAGAACGGCAAGTTTTTGCTCTGTGAGCATCGGCACAGCGATATACGTTCTTTGCCTTCGGTAGTAAACGCATTACCTTGAGCATCGCGGAGAATGAACTCGCCTTCAATGCGTATTGGTCCGTTGTTGATAATGGTAATTGTTGCTGGCATACTGTTTAACGAGAATGTGTGAGTACATACTGACTTTGAACATTGAGCATTGTGGACACCTGAGCCTATCAAGTATTTCCCACGTGCAACAAGACGCTTAACATTGACGAATCGTGTAGAAAACTAAAGCCGAAAACTTTGGAAAAAGCCTGAGAAAAAACCTATTGAACCTCCTATGCAGTGCAAACGTGGATGTAATAGAATGGGGTACAGATGGCTATTATTCTGCTTGTTGGTTGATGCGACTACCAGAGCGCGTACGCCGCACCACCACTCGTACCCCTGCTGAGGCAAGTTTCGCCCGCAAAAGCTGCACAGGATGTTCTTGAAGCGCACCAATACGAGTTTCCACCAGCACAAACGCCGGAAACTCTGTGCCAGATGGATAGAGCATGACACCAAGTGTATCGGGGCGCAGTTCTGGCACGTTGCCAAAGACACCCATGCTGTAAGCACACTCAAAATCTCGGCACGAAGTTGGACGAGCCTGATAGATTGCACACGCGCTGCCCGTGCAATGCACACAGGCTTTGCCGTGTGGTTTATCAAGTTCTGGAACGCCCATAACTTCGCAGCATACCGTGCACGTACCGCAAGAACGTCTCTTCATAAAAGTCATAAAAGTATTGTGTCGAAGCAAGTTTGCGCCATAGATTTTCTTGCAAAATGCTCAAAACGAGAGCGCAATGGATGTGGCAATAAAGCCGTCAGTGGTGCTCATCGCGCCGCTTTCGGACGGATACACCGCATCGCGTGAGACAAAGGCACGGGCTTCCACGCGCCACAACACGCTGCTTGTCAGGGCATAATCAAGGTTTATGGAAGCCGCGCTGGTTTGAAAGTTATTGCGCGTGCCTGTTGGAATTATCACACCATTGGGGTCGCTGTAATGTTCCAACCGTGCTGCCACAGCCAAGCGGTCGTTCAGAGCATACCGCCCAAGTATCGTCGTCGTCCACCACAGGCGATTGCCTGCAAGCGGGTGCGAAGCGGCGAAATCTTGTACGCCCACATCTGCCACGAAAGCAAGGCTCAGGCGGTCGTTCAGAGCGAGTTGAGCGTAGAAGTTATTGAAAACCCGCATCTCTGCTGCTATACTGTCCGGCGCATCGTTGCCCACATAGGTACTCCAATTCACTGTGAACGCGCTGCTGGGTTTCCACAAAACTTGTGTGCCGAGCGATTTGCTGCTGTTGGTTTCACGAATGATTTGCCAGCCATTCAGCACTAATACTGCCAACGTGAGCGTTTCGTTCGGCGACCACGAGAGTTTTGCTCCTGTTTCGAAGTATGGTGAATAATCTGCCGCCAGCGACCGCGAGTACGTCCAATTATCCTTGGAAATAGCCGATTCAAAGCCAATGTGCGACGGCATAATTCCTGCGTCTGCCCATATACCTTCAGCAAGCCGCACGCCCACGCTTGCCTCGTGAACGTTACGCCAGAGGGCTTGTTCGGCGGCATAGTTCGATTCTACATATGAACCTGTTTGCAGTGCCACACGACCGCGAACGTCGTCGCTGCTGTACGCAAGGCTTATCACCGCCAAATTGACTGCACATTCGTTGTGGTACAGGGGCTGTGTGGTGAAGGAACGTACACGGTTCGGCGGCGGTGTAAACGCACAGGCATAATACACATCGGCAAAACCACGTAGGACGAGATTCGACTGATGGTGTTGTGTTGAATCTTGTGCAAAAGCGGCTTGACTGCCTGCTGAACAACAACTAAGCAGCAGCAAGCAAAGCATTATACCAGCACATTGATCGCAAGCGCAGGTATATGCAAAGTCCTTTGCGAATTTGCATGAAATAGAGCAATTATTATCTACCCGATAGCTGACCACGCAAGAACTGCTGTTTGAACAGTTGTCTGAAAAGATGATTGTCTGAAAGATGACGCAGCAACAAACATACTTGAATGTTTTCGCGCCAAAATTACGTATTCTTGGGCAAAAAGTCCGCTAAAATATGTTCGGAAGACTATCGCCGTCAGTCTCCAGAAGAAAATGTGTGCTGTTATGTGACTTTTTCCGAAGTTGCGGCTCTTACTTCACGAGCGTCCCTGCGCTGTTCACCAAATATCTATGCCACAAGAACTACGGTCAATCAATGAACGCTTTATGGCACTGCTCAAGCCTCATCACGACAGGCTTGCGCGGTTCGCTCGTGCTATGACGCGCTCACGCGAAGAGGCAGAGGATTTAATGGGCGACACGCTGCTGGCAGCACTGGAGCATTTTGAGCAACTGCGGCACGAGGAAGCCTTTGTCAGTTGGCTGTTTTCCATTGCCAGCCGCTTGCAACAACGCCGTCGCATTAAATCACGAATTTTTGATAGCCTGACGCTACGGTTTGGGCTACGGTTCGACGATGAACACGCCCAAGAGGTGCTGCAAAGCGGCGCAGAACCTGAGCCGCCCGAACGTGGCGGAATGTCGCCCGAAACGTTCGTGGATGTGAATCTGCTCTACAACGCATTGGAACGGCTGCCCGCTAAACAACGCGAGGCATTGGTGATGTTTGAGATTTCGGGCTTGTCGCTGGCAGAAATTCAGCACATACAGGGCGACTCGCTTTCGGCAGTGAAAATGCGGCTTGTCCGCGCTCGTGAACGCTTGCAGGAATTGTTGGGCGTTGAAGAAATGCAGACAACAGCACAACAGCCGCGAACAGCACACCGTTCAGAAACCACTATCCATAGACTGCCTGAGGCAGACGCTTCCATACACACCGAACGCACACGATTGCCACAGTTTTGACAAGAATTGAGCAGTATCGCTATGAACGCAAAGAAGAACACGCCCACACTCAACGACTATCTTGACAAAGCCCGCAACGACGCGCCAGTGGTCAGTTTTGAGGAATCCGCACGCCGTCTGCGCGAGGCAGAACGCCGCAACAAACGTCGCGGTGTGTGGTGGTGGTTTTCGGGTTTTGCCATGCCCTTACGCCATTTGGTGAGTCATGCGGTTAGCATTATGGCTTCACGACCATTTGCGGGCAGCTCGCTTGCGGGTGCAGCGGCAATCGTACTGATGGTCTGGTTGTGGCAACGCAACGTGATGTTGGACGGAAACGTTCGTCCAATCAAGCAACAGAGCGGCTCATCAGCATTCAACGGCTCACAAGGCACGCAACGTTCACAACCACAAGCCTCTGAAGAGACTCTTGGCACATCATCGTCGTTATCAGCATCGGCGCAACATTCTGCATTGACGTTTTTGCCGCCGAACAATCATGCTCGCCTGCTTGCCTCCACCACTACAACGTCGGCAGCGAAGAGCTTTGCAGAAGGCGCAATCTCTTCGCTTGCCACAGAGTTTTCACCTTCATCAACAAGCGCGTTGCCAAATACTGTTGTTGAGCCAGAATACTCCAAACGGGAATCCGCTCCACAGCAGTTTACCACACCAGAAACCGCTAAATACCAGCGTTCAGTGGTTTTCCGCTCTGACGTTCCAACCAATGCGCCACAGGCTACCGATAGCGGGCATACCGCTCATACAGAGTCTGCGCCGCTTGTGCCGCCGGCACTGAGCGAACCCAGCCGATTCAGCGTAGAATTTCGTCTTGCAGCCCGCACAAGTTCTGACACGCTGACCGGCAACGGTACGGCACTGCAAAACGTCTCGTTTGGTCTGTTTTACAGACTTTCCGAACACCACAGCATTGGTGTAGAAGGTGGCACACAGCCGCTTGCCCTGAGTGTGCGTTCGTTTATGCAAACGGCAACGACGACGGGTCATGATGCAACGATGAACAATCACCAACAGATAGGCACTACCAACCAGCCACCACCATCACCAAGCCCTATGCTCGTGAACACGGCAATGCTCAGAGCCGATAGTATGAGAGCAGCACTACGAACAGAACACGCAAGCCCACAGACCGTTGAACGCACGACTGCTCCTTGGTTCGCGGCAGCATATCAGTACAACCACGATATTGTCAGGCTTGGCAGTCTGGCAGTGCAGCCGCTGGCGCGAATTTCGCTCGGCGGCGGCAGCGCAGGTGCTGTTGGGCGCATACTGGCGGGTATTAGCGTGTTTCCCGAAGAACGCTTTACGGTGCTGTTAGCAGCCGAAGGCGCGGCGTTGGGCACGTTGGGCACGTTGGGCGTAACGTCTGATTCTCGTTCAGCGTCATCTGTCCAAACTCATGGGCAACATCTTATCAATCAGCAAACACTCTCTCAACAACCTTTCACGATTTCCTCGCAAACAGGCGTAACGCTTGGTATTGCGGTGAAATTTTGACCTGCAACGTTCTTGGAAACTGTTACGTTCTACCAGATGTGAGGCATTTTGACATCTATTAAAAAATACGCAATTTGTCCCGTTGGTGGTTTAACGATAGTTGTTTCACTCTCACATCGTCGGTATCAATGCCGCACAACCGTAAGTTGCAAAAGTTAACAGTGCTTGCGTACGCTCTGGTAAGCATAAGCGCGGCAGTGTTGGTACTTTCTTCCTGTTTCAATCCTTTTGCTCCACGCCTTGCCACAAACAGCAGTTCTTCCGCACTTTTGGGCGACCAACGCACGGTAGAAGGCGTGTTCCAGAACTTTCGCTATGCCTACATTTTCAAAGACACGTTGGCATATGGGCAACTGTTAGCGCAAGAATTTACGTTTGTGTATCGTAATTATGAACGCAATGTAGATATGACGTGGGGGCGCGATGAAGATATGCGCTCCACGAGTGGGCTGTTTCAAACAGCACAATCTCTGGATTTGGTCTGGAATGAAGTTATTACCACCATCGGCGATTCGCTCACCAGCGACGTTTCACGCGGCTTTACGCTCACTATTACTTTTAATCCCAGCGACATCATTCGCCTTGATGGGCGTGTGAATCTTCGTATTGCCCGCGACAGACCGCAAGACGTGTGGAAAATTCGCCGTTGGCGCGATGAATCAAACTTTTAGCCTTATACTGTACAATGCTGACTGTGGGCAATGTTGAGTGTGAATCCAGAGGGAAAAACCCAGAGGGAAAGGTAAAGGTTATTTGCTTTGCTGGAACTGGCGTTCATAGTACTCGCGGTAGGCTTTGATTGCCTTGAACATCCCAAAAGCAAGTTCGCGCTGTCCTTTGTCCGATTTGAGATAGCGTTCGTCGCTTTTGTTGGAAAGGAACGCCGTTTCAATCAGCACGTTCGGCATTGAAGCCCCCACAAGCACGTAAAATCCTGCTTGACTGACACCACGCATGGTAAGCGGCGTAGTGCGTTCCATCTTTTCCACCAGCAACGACGCAAACTTATCACTGAATTTTACAAACGCACTTTGCGCCATATTGACAATAATGAACTGCTCGTCGGTAAGTTTTTGATAGTGTTTAGTGTCGGCTTCAAACTTGATGGCGGCATTTTCTGCTTCTGCCACGCGAACGGCTTCTTCGGTTTTGCCGGGACGCAAAATATAGACCTCGAAACCATTGGCAGGCGCGGGCTTTTTGGGTGTGGAGTTGCAATGAATACTCACAAACAGCTTGCCACCCGCTTCGTTGGCAATTTGCCCGCGTCGGTCTAACTCAACAAACGTATCGTCGGAGCGTGTGTACACGACTTTTGTGTTTGGCATGTTGTTCTGAATCATTGCGCCCAATTTTTTCGCAATTCCCAGCACCACGTCCTTTTCCTTTACGCCTGTTACGCCCACCGCGCCAGCGTCCTTACCACCGTGTCCGGGGTCAAGGACAATCACATCCAATGCCCATTTACTGCGCTGTGCGGTCGGCACTGCATCATCATCGGCTGGTGGTGCAGGTGCGGGCTTGTTCTTACCGTTTTTGATGGTGTCGCGTCTGAGTGCTTCTTTGGGCGATTCTTCAGGCAATTTTTTGGGGGATTCTTTGATGGCTTTCGGCAGTTTGGTAAGCCGAACGGTGAGCAGAATATTGTCTGAAGAGCGACTGACAAACGCCGTATCTATGAGGGTTGTTGTTGTGCCAGTAAATGCTGTGATGGCGCGATTGTGGCTTGTGGAGCGTTCGGCGGTCAGTGCTTTTAGCCCCACGGCGGAGAGTTCTGCCAAGTTGTCGGCGGTGTTTTCGACACTAATAAATTTGAGCGTCCATTGCTTATCCTTGTATCGGAGTGTTGGCAAGGCTTTCAGGCGTTTGTTCGGCATGAAGGTGAATGTGAGCGTTTGTGCGTCCTGAGCAATGGTTTGCGTAACGCTGACGTTGGTGATGCGTGCAAGGACAATGCCTTGTTCGTGGGAAGATTGAGAAGAAGATTGAGAAGATTGCTCACGAGCTTGTCTGCAAGGCGTTGGCAGACTAATACTGTTGCAGAAGGCGTTCAGGGTCGTATGTACGACTGTCCACACAAGCGCAAACGTCGCTCTATATCGGCTGTGTAGCACCATTAGTCAAACCATCCCTGACGCTTAAAAAACCACAAAAACAGCGACGCGACGCACCCCATCATAGTAAGCGCAAAGGCATAGCCATACTGCCAGCGCAGTTCTGGCATATGGTCGAAGTTCATGCCGTAAATGCCCGTGATGAGTGTCATGGGGAGCAAAATGGCGGAAACCATCGTCAAGGCTTTCATAATCGAATTCATGCGGTTGGAAGTAACCGACAAATGAGCATCCACAAGCCCGTTGATGATGTCGCGGTAGGTTTCTGCCATGTCGGCAATCCGCACCAAATGGTCATAGACGTTGCGGTAGTATGCTTGTTCTGCGAGGGAAATCAGGCGAAATTCGCCGCGTGCTAAACGGCTTAAAATCTCGCGTTGATACGTGGTAATGCGCTTAAAACGCTGCATGGATTTTTTGAGGCTCAAAATTTCCATCAGCAGCGACGAACTTGAACTGTTAAGGATGCGGGTTTCTGCTTCTTCCAGCACGTCGTCAAAATGTTCCATGACCGGCGCGTATTGGTCAACGATTTGGTCTATGACGATATGAAAAATGTAGTCTGGACCGCGACTCAGAATTTGTGGATTTTTCGCACACAGTTGCAGCGTATAATCCACCGCAGGCGAGCCTTCGTAGTGGTGGGTAACGATGTAGTTTGCGCCCAAGAACGCATTAATTTGCCGTGTGCGAAAGTTAATGTTTAAGGCTGGTTCTACGTCGTCGTCGTCGTTTTTGTGGAGTTTGATGCCCAAGGGAATATCTACGGGGTTAAAAATCACGTACAAATATTCGCCATAGTCTTCAACTTTGGGAAAATGGTCGCCTTGCTCAGGCTCAAGACGCTCGCGTTGGCAGTCTTCGACGGCAAGATGATGAAACAAAAACAGATGAATCAAAATCGTTTCTTCCTCTTCCTCGCTGGGATTGGTGAGGTCAACCCAGATGTTCCACCTATCAAATTCTGGTGTGTTCCGCAGAACAAACAACTCAGCAATAGTGAGGTGCTTGATTTTGGTATTGTGATAACCCAAAATTGTTATCATGGAGCGTGTCGAAAGAAGTATGTCGAAGAGTGCATCGAAAACTATGAAAGCAGCACGGCTCAACACGTGTTCGATGACTTCTGGCTGTAAAGGGTTTATGCGTCTCTTTATAAAGTACGCTCCTTTGCTCTCCAAAACTTGACACAACAAGGGGTTGCAACCCCTTGTTTGCTGTTGTTGCCAAAGTCCTATGAGCCTCTACGCTACCGCCGAACACGAGCAGATACTGTCTCTGGGCGCAAACCATTGAAGCCCGCGCTTGGCTCTAAAATACGGCTCTTTGGAGTTTTTCGCATGAAAAAAGAGGGGATTTTTTTGTCTTGGCGTTTGATTATTCCGCCGATTGCGCTAACTTGCTGTCTTTTGAGCAACTTTTGAGCAACACGTACACTAACCCAACAAGGCTGATAACGAGCTTCAGACGACCCCAACACTACTATTGATGCTGTTTGATAGTTTTTTAACCATCGTTCTGGTGTTTTTGAATGGGTTTTTTGTGGCGGCGGAATTTGCGCTCGTCAAAATTCGTATGTCGCAGATAGAGATGCGGATTCAGCTGGGCAGCCGTTTAGCAAAACTCGCCAAAAACATTCTGGAAAATTTGGATGCGTACCTGTCTGCTTCACAGCTTGGCATCACGCTTGCAAGCCTTGCGCTTGGCTGGATTGGCGAGAGTGTGGTGGCACGTTTGGTGATGAACACGATGAGCGGTTTGGGCGTGCACGTCGAATCCGAACTTGCCCACAGTATTGCCGCGCCTGTTGCTTTTGTGGTGATAACAGTGCTGCACATTATTTTGGGCGAACAAGCCCCAAAATGGTTTGCCATTCAACGCCCCGAAGTAACCGCTATGGCGGTGGCAATACCCATGAAGCTCTTTTACACCATTTTTAAGCCGTTTATTTGGGCGTTGAACACCATGGCAAACGGCTTGCTGAGTGCTGTTGGCATAGAGCCTGCCCACGAACACGACGTTCACACTGCTGAAGAGCTACGGTATTTGCTGGAGCAAAGCAAAGAAAGCGGTGCAATAGAATCCACCGAACACGAACTGATTAAAAATGTGTTTGCCCTTGCCGAACGCACCGCTAAACAAGTGATGGTGCCGCGCACGAATATTCACGGCATTGAGATTTCTACGCCGGTGGAAGAGCTCATTGAGCGGGTGATTGAGGAAGGCTATTCGCGTTTGCCTATTTACCGCGACACGATTGACAACGTGGTGGGTATTGTGGTGACCAAAGACATCTTGACCATGATTCAGCACAAAGAGCTTATTGTGCTGCAAGACATTCTGCGACCGCCGTATTTTGTGCCAGAAACAAAAAACATCAGCGATTTACTCAAAGAATTTCAACGCCGCCGCCTGCACGTAGCGATTGTCTTGGATGAATTTGGTGGCACGGCAGGAATGATAACACTGGAGGATATTTTAGAGGAACTTGTGGGCGACATCTTAGACGAATACGACGAGGACATCACCACGTTTCAGCACGTCACGCGCAATGAATTCGTCGTCAAAGCTGCAACGCCCATAGCTGAAATCAACACTATGCTGCCTGCGCCACTGCCCGAAGGCGACCACTACGAAACCGTTGGCGGGCTAATGAACGTGCTGTTCGGGAAAATCCCCGAGCCGGGCTGCGTCATTCAGCATGGCGGCTACGAATGTACGATTTTGGATTCCACGCGCCGAACAGTGGAACTGGTGCGTTTGCGCTATGTGCAAGCACAAGACCAGCAAGAACTCCACGCTGAACCATCACCAATCAGCACTGAACACCTCCAACAACGGACAACAACGGCAGCGTCCTGACGGTGGTTCTGCGTGCGCGAGCGCAGGAAAACTCCGAAGCAAATGTAACCGAAACACGTTCAACCGAAACACGTTCAACTTTTTTGTTCACCATAAAACGCTTATGAGCATCTGGAAAATCTCGTATCTACGAGTGTGTATGGGTATAGTATTGGGCTGTATGCCGCTTGTGGCAAAGGCTGGTGGCTTTCAACTCAATGAGCAGGGTGCAAGGGCAATGGCTATGGGCTTTGCTGTCGTCAGCGATGCAGCCGATGCCACAACGCTGTTTTACAACCCTTCGGGCATGATGTCGTTGCGCGACGGCTGGCACATAAGCCTTGGGATAACGGGCTTGTTGCCGCTTGCAAAATTTTCGGGACCGACGAATCTGAACAAGTTCGCCACCGTGAATATGGCAGAGTGGCTCTTTGCGCTGCCACACTTTTACGCGGCATACAACATTCCCAACAGTGATGTTGCGGTGGGACTGGGCGTGTTTGTGCCGTTTGGTGCGGGAACGCGCTGGGACGAGAATTGGACGGGACGGAATCTTGCCATTCGCACGTACTTGCAGACTGTTACCATCAATCCCAATGTGGCGTATTCGCTGCTCAACAATAAACTTGCTGTGTCGGCAGGCGTGAGTTACTCGTTGGGGCGTGCAGAACTTCGCAACAAAATCATCAATGTTTCGCCTGAGCCAGTGCTGAACCTTGTGGGCGAGGGCGGTGCGTTTTCGGGCAATATCAGCGCGACCTACGAACCCGCTCCGTATTGGCGTGTGGGCGTGTCGTACCGCCACAATATTGCCATGAACTATCGCGGGACAGCTCGGTACAGCTTGGATGCAGAAGGCGAAACGCCGCTTCCGTCGGGATTGGCGAATCTGTTTGTGGACGGCAGTGGCTCAACCGCGCTCAATTTGCCGTTCGACCTGAAAACGGGCGTGTCGTATCGGTTTAATGATATAGTGATGGCAGAAGCAGGCGTAGATGTGGTGGGTTGGGGGTCTTACGACACGCTGCGAATCAGTTTTGACCGTTTGCCCGGCAATCCCACAAGTTCTGGAACGCTCGCCAATGCTCGGAATTATTACCTTGCGCCGATTTTCCGCGTGGGAACGGAAATTCTTGCCTCCGACATGGTAAAACTGCGCTTTGGGAGCTTTTTTGACCTTGTTCCCGTAGCGGCGGCGAACACGCAGCCCATTTTGCCCGACGCAGACCGTTTGGGAATGTCCACCGGGATTGGTATAACGTTTTCGCGCACGATGTCGCTGGATATAAGCTATATGTTCGTCTATGGCTTTCAGCGCGAGGTGCGTGGCAGCCCTGTGAACTTCGACGGCATATACAATTCATGGGCGCACGCGGCTGCGCTCACGTTAAACATTGGTTTTTAAGGCTTTTGGGTTCTTGCATGAAAGAAGTCTGCACGATTCTTGGCATGTTGTGGAATTCTTGATGCCTGTGTCTTGATGCCTGTGTCTTGACATTTCTTCACCACGTTCAAAACCTCGTACCATAATGAAATCGTTTGTTTTGAAGACGTTTGTATGGAAAAGTATCATGGCGGCAGCGAGCCTTCTGCTGACCCTGCTTGCTGCCTGTGACCCCGTGATAGACCCTGTTCCGGGCAGCAGAGCACGCGGGAAACTGGTTGCTGACACCGTCTTTATCAACTATGTCGCGCTTGGCAATAGCTTGACGGCGGGTTTGCAAGCCGGAGCGGTGGTTGGCACGGAAACGCAGTATGCGTATCCTGTACTGCTTGCACGACAGATGGGCATGGCAATTGGTGAGGGCAACGGTCAGTTTGCCTATATGCGATTCAACTTCGACGAAGGCTTGGGAGTGCGATTGTATGTGCAGCAGTTTAATCCCGACGGTACGCCATCGCTGGACGCGCTGCCGATGCAACACCGCCCATCCAACGCTTCCGTGCCCCGTCCGTACAACAATTTGGGCATACCGGGCGCACTGTTGAGCGACATGCAGCCTCCGGCAAATCCTGCTGACCCTGTGGCGCAACTGTACGCAGCACGGGTGCAGGCAAACCCTTTTTTTGCGGCTGTGCTGCGAAGCCCAGCACTTGGCAGAACGGTGCTTGACCAAGCAGTGCGGCTCAATCCCAATCTGGTAACGCTGTTTATTGGGAGCAATGATGTGCTGGAGTATGCTATCACGGGCGGCACAGACACAACATCGCTGGAATTTCGGCTCACGCGCCGACCGCAGCCCACCGACCCGCGCCGTTTTGCGGCAATGTTCGCCGCGCTGATGGATTCGTGCGCCAAGCGTATGCCGAACGCCAAGTTCATCGTGGGCAATGTGCCTGACGTAACCGCCGCGCCGTACTTTACGACCGTTCGCCGCCAACTCTTGGCAAGCGGGGTGAATGTCAATGGGTTAATCGTTCGCAGTCAGCTTTCTCCAGCGCAAGGCGGCTTGCCTGCGGGATTTCGGCGGATAAGCGATGCGGACTTGCTCTTGCTGCCTGGGGTTATCGGTTTTCCCGTAGCGTTAGCCAGTGGTCGCGGGCGTTCAGTGCAACAGCCGTTGGACGACGCACTGGTGCTGGATTCCCTTGAACTTGCCCTTGTGCGTTCAACCACCCAACAGTACAACCAAGCCATTAGCGCAGCTGTGGCGCGGTACAGCGCGGGCAAACGCGCTGTGCTGTTCGACACGTTTGCTTTTGTGAACGCCGTTGCTGCCAATGGTTATCCCGTTACGGGGTCGCTGGTGCTGCGCTTTGACTTTTTGTCGGGCGGCTTTTTTAGCGTGGATGGCTTGCATCCTTCGTCGCGGGGCTATGCCGCGTTTGCCAACGAACTGCTGCGCTTGTTCAACAGAGAATATGAAGCCGATTTTCCTCTTGTCTCCCTTCAGGACATTCCGGGCATTGTGATTGGTTCAGCGCAGTAAACAAGCAGTGAAGCCGTAAAGCAATGAGATTGTAGAGGACTTTCGCACCAGTAGGGAATGAGGGGTTGCAGCCCTTGTTGTATCAAGTCTTGTGGAGCAAGCAGCATCTCCGTTGCTGAAAAAAATGCCATGTTGCGAAAGTCCTACTGTGAACAGGGCTTACCCACCGCTCAGAAGCGGCAATACAATTTGTGATAAGGCCGCTTGAAAACCCCGCCAGCCCTCACCTCAATCCTCTCCCAAAGGGAGAGGAAACAAGATTTGAGGAGGCTTTCTTCCTTCTTCTTCCTTTGGGAGAAGACTGGGATGAAGTCAATACATGGAGAGTTTCAAGCAGTCTCTTAGCACCAATGTCATAGTTAAGCCCCTCACCCCTCGCTACGCGAGACCCTCTCCCAAAGGGTGAGGGTGAAAGGCGGCTTTGTATCTTGTCCTTCTCCCACTGGGAGCTATCCATTACCCATATCTTATGAGTATATTGGCAAATCCAAGCAAAGAGGGCTTTGGAGGAGGAAAAAACAGATGTACAATTATTATTTTTTGTAACTGGTCAGGTAGGCGT
>Ga0272446_1005712_pt1 | contig 13490 bp, 13 predicted proteins | sample YNPCB0061_FD_194587 | JGI IMG/M metagenome (GOLD analysis project Ga0272446, IMG submission 194587) | Hot spring microbial mat communities from Yellowstone National Park, WY, United States - YNP-CB-006-1 | ecosystem: Environmental > Aquatic > Thermal springs > Hot (42-90C) > Sediment | place...
AGGCGAGCGTGTCGTTCATCCAGCCCATATTCCACTTGAAGCGGAAGCCAAGCCCGCCCTCCGCGGTCGCGCCGGTCACGTTCGGCCAGGCGGTGGATTCCTCGGCGATCACCGCCGCCCAGGGCGCGTGCTCCGCCACCGCGTCGTTGAGTTCGCGCAGGAAGGCGATGGCCTCGAGGTTCTCGCGCCCGCCATGGATGTTCGGCACCCACTCGCCGTCCTTGCGGGAATAGTCGCGATAGAGCAGCGAGGCGACGGCATCGACGCGCAGGCCGTCGCAGCCGAAGTCGCGCAGCCAGGTGAGCGCCGAGGCGATGAGGAAGCCGCGCACCTCGTGGCGGCCGAGATTGTAGATCAGCGTCCGCCAGTCCTGGTGGAAGCCCTCGCGCGGGTCCTGGTGCTCGTAGAGGGCGGTGCCGTCGAAGCGGGCGAGCCCGTGCGAATCGGCGGGGAAATGCGCCGGAACCCAGTCGAGGATCACGCCGAGCCCTGCGGCGTGCGCGCGGTCGACGAAGCGGCGGAAGGCGGCGGGCGGGCCGAAGCGCGCGGTCGGCGCGAACAGGCCGATCGGCTGGTAGCCCCAGGAGCCGTCATAGGGATATTCCGTGATCGGAAGGAGCTCGAGATGGGTGAAGCCGAGCTCCCGCGCGTAGGGGATCAGCCTGTCGCCGAGCGCCTCCCACGAGAGCGGGCGCCCGTCCTCGCCGCGCATCCACGAGCCGGCATGCACCTCGTAGATCGACACGGGGCTGTCAGCCTTGAGCGGCGGCCCGCCGCGTCGCGGCAGAGGGGGCAGCGGTGCGGTGACGACGGAGGCCGTCGCCGGAGGGTGCTCCGCCTCGCCCGCGCAGGGGTCGGCCTTCAGCGGCAGGAGCGCGCCGTCGGCCCCGAGCAGCTCGTACTTGTAACGCGCGCCGGGGCGGAGGCGTGGGATGAAGATCTCCCACACCCCCGCTTCGATCCGGCGCCGCATCGGATGGCGCCTCCCGTCCCAGGCGTTGAAGTCGCCGACGACGGAGACGCGGCGCGCGTTCGGCGCCCAGACGGCGAAACGCACCCCTTCGACGCCCTCGACCGTCATCGCCTGAGCGCCGAGGGTGCGGCCGAGCTCCCGATGCCGCCCCTCGGCGATCAGGTGCAGGTCGAGCTCACCCAGCAGGGGCGGGAAGGCGTAGGGGTCCTCCGTCTCCTGCTCGCCGCCGGGCCAGGCGATGCGGAGGCGATAGGGCACGCGCCCGGGGATCGTCGCGGCGAAGAGCCCGGCGGGATGGACGCGCGCGAGTGCGGCGAGCACGGAACCGTCGAGCGTAACGGCGGTGACGGACAGAGCGCCGGGACAGAGGGCGCGAAGTATCCAGCCGCCGGGGCCGAGATGCGGCCCGAGCAGCGCGAAGGGGTCGCCGTGCCGGCCCTCGACCAGGGCAGCGAGCGACGCATCAGCCGTATCAGCGGTCATGCGCCCAAGTAGAGCACGCCCGGGCGGCAGGCCCCAGATCCTGCGCGGTCAGCGCCTCGGCGCTCAGCGCCAGGCGCGGCGGAGGCGGAGGAACAGGCGGTAGAGCGCCTCGGCAAGCGGCAGCACCGGGCGGGAGCCGACCAGACGCCCGAGCCAGCGCCAGCGCGGCAAAGCCTGCCACAGCACGGCGAAGGCGGCAGCACCCGAGACCAGCCTGCCATCGGCGCCACGCACATGCATCCGCGCGAGCGCCGCCTCACGTGAGAGCCCAGGGCCGAACGCCTCCGGCGGGCAGGACGTGGCATCGATCCAGGCCACAGCGTCGGCCCCCGCAGTGCGCTGATAGTGGGCGATCTCGCGCCGGCAAACGGGGCAGGCGCCATCGTAGAACACCGCGGGACGGCTTTCGCTCGCCATGGCCGATACATGGGCGGGGCGGAGGTCGCGCCAAGGGGCGGTTGCGGCCGGGGCCGATGACGCCATCTCCCCGCTGCGAAGGAGAGGTCGACGATGCACGCACCCACCGAGATCCTGCCCCAACCGCAGCGGGTCAGCGCCCGCGCCGATGCCCTGCCTGCGTGGCTCATCGGCGAACTCCGCTCCGACCATGCCGGCGAGACCGGCGCTGTGATGATCTATCGCGGCATCCTCGCCGTCAGCCGTGACCCGGGCGTGCGCCGGTTCAGCGAACGCCACAGGGCGACCGAGCAGGGCCATCTCGACCTGCTTTCCGACCTCCTCCCCCCGGGCAAGCGGAGCCGCCTCCTGCCGCTCTGGCGCGTCGCGGGCTGGCTCACCGGGGCGATCCCGGCGCTGTTCGGGCCGCGCGCGGTCTATGCCACGATCGATGCGGTCGAGACCTTCGTCGACCATCACTACCAGGCGCAGATCGACCGGCTCGACGCCGAAGCCATCCACCCCGACATACGCGCTCTCCTCGAGCACTGCCGGGTCGAGGAGGTTCACCATCGCGACGAGGCGCGCGACCTCGGCGATGCCCCGCCCGGGCCGCTGCTGCGCTTCTGGTCCTCGCTCGTCGGCGCGGGCTCTGCCGCCGCCGTCGCCGCCGCGCGCCGCGTCTAGGGCGCGCTCCGGATCGAGCGCGCTCCTGGTTGCGCAAGCCGTTCGTTCCGCCCGATCAGCGCCCCCTGAAGATGGGCGTGCGCTTCTCCAGGAAGGCGCGGCGACCCTCGATGTAGTCCTCCGAGGCGAAGCAGGAAGCGACCATCGCCTCCACCGCCGCCATGTCGCGGTCGGCGCGGTCCTTCAGCGCCTCGTTGAGCACGCGCTTCGCCGCCTGCACCGTCAGCGGCGCGTTGGCGGCGATGGCGGCGGCGCAGTCGGCGACATGGGCACCGAGCTCGGCGTCGGGCAGGACGCGGTTGACGAGGCCCATCGCGCGCGCCTCAGCGGCGGAGAAGAAGCGCGCGGTGAAGAGCATCTCCTTGGCGAAGGCGGGCCCCACGACGTCGACGAGCCGCTTCATGCCGGCATAGCCGTAGCCGAGGCCGAGCTTCGCGGCAGGGATGGCGAAACGGCTGTCCTCGGCGCAGAAGCGGAGGTCGCAGCAGACGGCGAGCGCAACCCCGCCGCCAACGCAGGCGCCGTGGATCTCGGCGATGGTCGGCTTTGGGAAGCCGTGCAGCAGGGCGTAGACGCGCTCGGTCTGCGCGTTGTAGGCGCGCACCGCCGCCTCGCCCGACCGTTCGCTCTCGAACTTCGAGATGTCGGCGCCGGAGACGAAGGCCTTGCCGCCGGCGCCGGTGACGACGACGACGCGCACCGCAGGGTCGTCGCGGAAATCGGCGAGGATCGCCTCCGCCGCCTCCCACATGTCGAGCGAGACGGCGTTGCGGCGCTCTGGGTTGTTGAAGGTGATCGTGCCGATCCCATGCGCCTTGGCGGCGAGCATCCTTTCGGTCCTCACGAGCGGGCCATCGGGCATCGGTGCCTCCCTCAGACGATTCCGCGCGCGCGGAGCCCCGCCACCGCCACGGCATCGTAGCCGATCGCGGCGAGCACCTCCTCGGTGTGCTCACCCGCCTCGGGCGGCGGCGCGGCAAGCCGGGATGGCGTGCGCGACAGAACGATCGGCTGCGCGAGCAGACGAATCGTGCCGCGCACGGGGCTCTCCACCTCGGCGGCGAGCCCGAGATGGCGGACCTGCGGGTCAGCGAACACCTCGGCGATGGAGTGGATCGGCCCTGCCGGAACGCCCGCCGCGTTCAGCGCCGCGACCCAGTGGGCGGAGGTGTTCGCCCCGAGGATCGCGCCGATCGCGGCGTTCAGCGCGGAGCGGTTGCGCGAGCGGTCCTCCGCCCGCGCATAGTCCGGGTGGGTGATCCAGTCGGGCCGGCCGACGGCATGGCAGAACCGCTCCCAGATCCTGCCGCCGGCGACGGCGAGGGTGATGTGCCCGTCCGCGGTGGCGAAGACGCCGGTCGGGATCGTGGTCGGGTGGTCGTTGCCGGCCTGGCCCGGCACCTCGCCATCGACGAGGAAGCGGGCGGCCTGGAAGTCGAGCATGAACACCTGGGCCTGGAGCAGCGAGGTCTGCACCCATTGCCCCATCCCGCTCCGGCCGCGCTCGATCAGCGCGAGCAGGACGCCTTGGGCAGCGAGGATACCGGCGCAGAGATCGGCGATGGGGATGCCAGCGCGCACCGGGCCCTGGCCGGGGAGGCCCGTGATGCTCATCAGCCCGCCCATGCCTTGCGCGACCTGGTCGAAGCCGGGTCGTTCCGCGTAGGGACCATCCTGACCGAATCCCGAGATCGAGGCGAGGATCACCCGCGGGTTGACCGCGGCGAGGCTCTCGTAGCCGATGCCGAGGCGCCCCTTCACGTCGGGGCGGAAGTTCTCGACCACGACATCGGCGCCTTCGACCAGGCGCCTGAAGATCGCCATCCCCTCTGGCGCCTTGAGGTTCAGCGTGATCGAGCGCTTGTTGCGGTGCAGGTTCTGGAAGTCCGGCCCGTGCCGCGGGCCGCCGAGCTGGTCCCCCGCCTCGATCGCCTCGGGCATCTCGACCTTGATCACGTCCGCCCCCCAGTCGGCCAGCTGGCGGACGCAGGTTGGCCCTGAGCGGACGCGCGTGAGGTCGAGCACGCGTATCCCCTCGAGGGCTGCCGAGGCGGCTGGGATGGGCATCGTGGTGTGACCCTCCATGTGTGCCGGGACGATCGTCCAGGGCGTCTCCCGCACGGATCGCAGCGGCGCGGTGCAAAACCCGCGCCCTGGACGCGACGCTCGCCGGGCAAGCTTAGCCCCATCCGTCGGTGGCGGAACCGGTGCACCGGGCAGCGGCGCTATGCCGCGCCGCGCCAGCCGCAGGCGGCAAGGTGGCCCTGCATGTGCGGCGGCACGGGTGCCTCGACCGTGACGGCCCTGCGCCCGTCCCAGCCCGGGAGCGCGAGCGCGCGCGCGAGCAGCATGAGCCCCTCCGGCGCCGCCGCGCCGTAGAGCGGATCGCCGAGGATCGGGAAACCGACGGCGGCGCAGTGGACGCGGAGCTGGTGCGTGCGCCCGGTGCGGGGGGTGAGCTCCAGCCAGCATGCGCCGGTCCCACGCCCGAGCACGCGCCAGGCGGTCACCGCGCGCTGGCCCGCTGGTTCGGGCCGCATGCGCCAGCCCCCCGCCCGCGTGCTCGTTTTGGCGAGGGCGAGGTCGATCACGCCCGCCTCCTCCGCCGGGCCGCCGCGCACCACCGCCCAGTAGGTCTTGCCGACCGCTCCGGCCGCGAACAGCCGCCCGAGCGCGGCGAGCGCCGGCCGGGTGCGGCCGAGCGCGAGGCAGCCTGCGGTGTCGGCATCGAGACGATGCGCCGGTTCGGGGCGGTGGCGCTTGCCGAAGCGCCAGGTGTCGAGCCAGTCCTCGACCGAGGCGCGGGCGCTTGGCCCGCGGGTCGTCGCGAGGCCGGCCGGCTTGTCGATGACGAGCACCGCCTCGTCGCGGTGGAGGATCGCGGGCGGCGAAACCACCGGTGTCGGCGCCGCCCGCTCAGGGCAGCAGGATGGTGGAGCCCGTGGTGCGGCGGCCCTCGAGCGCGCGGTGCGCCTCGGCAGCGTCCTTCAGCGCGAAGCGCTGGTTCACCTCGATCCTCACCACGCCCTTCTGCACCACCTCGAACAGCGCCGCGGCCGAGGCCTGGAGGTCCTCGCGCCGCGCCGTGTAGGTGGCGAGGGTGGGGCGGGTGATGAAGAGCGAGCCCTTGGCCGCGAGCATCGAGAGCTCGAAGGGCGGGACCGGGCCTGAGGCGTTGCCGTAGACCACCATCATGCCGAGCGGGGCGAGGCAGTCGATCGACTTCTGGAACGTATCGCGCCCGACACTGTCATAGACGACGGGCAGCATCCGCCCCCCCGTGATCTCCTTCACCCGCGCCTGGAAGTCCTCGCGGGTGTAGACGATCGGGTGGTCGCAGCCATGCGCTCGCGCGAGCTCCGCCTTCGCGTCGGAGGAGACGGTGCCGATCACCGTGCAGCCGAGATGCTTGGCCCACTGGCACAGGATGAGCCCGACCCCGCCGGCGGCGGCGTGGACGAGGATGGTCTGCCCCGGCTGCACCTTGTAGGTGCGGAGCAGGAGATACTCGGCCGTCATGCCCTGGAGCATCATCGCCGCGGCGGTGTCGAAGGAGATGCTCTCGGGCAGCTTGACGAGCCGCTCGGCCTTGAGGGTGCGGAACTCGGCATAGGCGCCGATCGGCGCTGTGGCGTAGGCTACCCGGTCGCCTGGCGCGAGGTCGGTCACGCCCTCGCCCACCGCCTCGACGGTGCCCGCCCCCTCCATGCCGATCACGGCCGGAAGCGCGGGCGGCTTGTAGAGGCCGGTGCGGAAATAGACATCGATGTAGTTGAGGCCCACGGCCGCGTGCCGCACCAGGGCCTCGCCGGGGCCGGGCGAGGGCTTCGGCACCTCCTCCCAGCGCAGCACCTCGGGGCCGCCGTGCTCGTGGATGCGGATGGCGTGGTTCATCGTCGGCTCCCGGGTCTGTCGCCTCTGTGCCGTGGTCCCTGCCGCTCAGGCCGCGGCTATGGCCTGCTCGTGCGCGAGCAGGAAGCGCTTGCCGTCCGCGCCCGCGGCGCCGGAGTAGCCGCCGAGCGCACCGGCCCCGACCACGCGGTGGCAGGGGATGATGATCGGGATCGGGTTCCGCGCGCACGCGCCGCCGACGGCCCGGGCCGAGGAGCCGAGCGCGGCGGCGAGGTCGCCGTAGCGCGCGGTGCGCCCGGGCGCGATCGCCCGGATCGCCTCCCAGACGCGCCTCTGGAACGGGGTGCCGGCGGGTGCGAGCGGCAGGTCGAAGCCGGACGCGGGGTCGTCGAAATAGGCGTCGAGCTGGCGGCGCGCGGCGGCGAGCAGCGCCGTCGCTTCGCCCGCGCCGGCGCCGCGGCCCCACTCAAGCGCGACGATCCGCCCGTCCTCCTCGAAGACGGTGAGTTCGCCGAGCGGTGAGTGGAACGCAAGCTGCGGCACGATGTCCCCATCTGCCCGCCGGGCGGCACCCAGCCCGGTGTGGCGGCCCGATTTCGCGCCGCGGCATGCAGGGCGTCAAGGGATGCCCGTCCTGGCTGCCATCGCGCCGGCGGGGGATCGCGCATGGCCTCCTGCGCTGGGCTGGGGCCCGTGCGGCAACCGACCCAGGTTGACGCGCGTGCGGGCGCTTGCTGCGATGCGCCGCACCAGAGAGCCCGGAGGTCACATGGCACGCCACCGCCTCGACGCCGCTCCAGACACTGTCCACTGGGGGTATTTCGATGCCGCCATACCGCCGAAGCTGACCGTCGCGCCGGGCGACACGGTGGATGTCAGCTGCGTCTCGGGCCGCGACGCTGCGCTGCCGCCGCCGGAGAGCGGCATGACGATCCCACCCGCGCTCGCGGCGATCAACGACCGGCTCGCGCCGGAGCTTGGCGCGCATATCCTCACCGGCCCGATCGCGATCGCCGGCGCCGAACCGGGCGACATGCTCGAGGTGAGGATCGAGGCGATCCGCCCCGGCGCTGACTGGGGGTTCAACCTGGTCCGCCCGCTCGCCGGCACGCTGCCCGAGGACTTCCCGACCTTCCGCGTGCTGCACATCCCGGTCGATCGCGCGCGCAACACCTGCCGCCTGCCCTGGGGGACGGAGCTCGCGCTCGCCCCCTTCTTCGGCGTGATGGGGGTGGCCCCGCCGCCGGTCTATGGCCGGATCGCCTCGAACCCGCCGCGCGAGCACGCCGGCAACCTCGACAACAAGGAGCTGGTCGCCGGCTCGACGCTCTATCTGCCGGTGTTCGTTCCGGGCGCGAATTTCTCCGTCGGCGACGGGCACGGCGTCCAGGGCGACGGCGAGGTCTGCATCACCGCGCTCGAGATGTGCCTCGACGGCACCTTCACCTTCGTCCTGCACAAGCGCACAGGGCCTGCGCCGCTTCTCTCCTTCCCGCGCGCCGAGACGCCGACCCACTACATCTCGATGGGGCTCAACGAGGACCTCGACCTTGCAATGAAGCAGGCGCTGCGCGAGATGATCGGCTTCATCGCCGGCCGCACCAACCTCTCCCCACTCGATGCTTACCAGCTCTGCTCGCTCGCGGCCGATTTCCGCGTCACGCAGACGGTCAATGGCATCAAGGGCGTGCACGGGATGCTCAGGAAGGACCTGCTCTGACGGCCCGGCCGCGTGCCGGGGACTTGTCCACAGTTTTCTGCGCTTCCCGCACTCACTACCGGTTGTGTGAGATCGGTCCGGTCTGATACCGTATCTGGTAGAGGAAGGTCACAACCGCGCGGGAGCCAAGCCCATGGAGTGGACCGAGGAGGCGATCGCCATGCTGCGCCAGCTCTGGGCCGAGGGTCACTCGACGGCGGAGATCGGCCGGCGCATGGGCATCTCGAAGAACGCCGTGGTCGGCAAGGCGCACCGGCTCAACCTCGCCGCGCGCCCCTCGCCGATCCGACGCACGTCGGGCCAGACGATGCCGCCACGCGCGCCGCGGGTGGCCGCGCGCCCGGCCATGCCGCGGCCGATGCCGATGCTTCCCGTGCTGCGCCCTGCCTTCGGCGACCGCGCTATGCCGGATCGCGCCGCTGCGGAACGGCAGATCCCGCCTCCCGCGCTTGCGGCCGCGCCGCGGCCCGCACCACTGCGGCTCGGCAACGCCACCTGCTGCTGGCCGATCGGCGAGCCGGGAACGGCCGGCTTCCGCTTCTGCGGCGCCCCCGCCATCGCCGGCAAGCCCTATTGCGAGGAGCACGCCGCTGTCGCCTATGTCCGGGCCAAGCCGGACCGGCGCGAGGACGCCGCCTGAGCCCACCCGCCCGGCCTGACGGCCGGGCAGAGCCGTGAGCGTCAAGCCGGCAGACAGGCCGAGTCTTGGCATCGTGCTGATGCTGGGCGCGCTGTTCCTGTTCACGGCGATGGACAGCGCGATCAAGCTCTCCGTCCAGTCGCTGCCCGTCTTGCAGGTGCTGTGGGCGCGGTTCCTGTTCCATATGATCGTGGTCTCGGCGGCGCTCGCGGCGATGGGGCGGCGGCTGCCGCCGCGCACCGGTGCGCCACGGCTGCAGGCGGTCCGCTCGCTCTCTCTCGCCGCGGCGAACCTCTTCTTCACCGCAGCGCTCGTGCACGTGCCGCTGGCCGAATGCGTCGCGATCGGCTTCGTCTCGCCGCTGATCGTGACGCTGCTCGCTGCGCGGATGCTGAAGGAGAGGGTGGGTTGGCAGCGCTGGAGCGGGATCCTCGCAGGCTTCGCCGGCGTGGTCGTGATCATTCGCCCCGGTGCCGGGGTGACGCATCCCGCAGCCCTCCTCGTGCTCGCCACAGCGGTCGTGTTCGCGGTCTACTCGGTGCTGACGCGCAGGCTCGCCGGCATCGACGACGCCTTCACCACCATCTTCCACACCGGTGTCGCGGCCACCCTCGTGACGACCGCGATCGTGCCCTTCGTCTGGGTCTGGCCGACGGCGCGGGACTGGGGCCTGCTCGCGGGTCTCGGCCTGCTCGGCGGGGTCGGGCATTTCCTGCTGATCCTCGCCTATCAGAGGGCCCAGGCCTCGGTGCTCGCGCCCTTCGCCTACACGCAGATTATCTGGGCGACGGCGGCGGGCTTCGTCTTCTTCGGCGAATTGCCCGACCGGGTGGCGGTCGCTGGCGCATGCGTGATCGTCGCCGGCGGGCTGTTCGTGCTCTGGGCAGAGACGCGCGGGGGCCGCCACGCCGGCCCGGGCAAGCAGCCGTGACCCGATCCCCCATTGCCTCAGGCCCCGGCCGGGAGTAGGCGCTTCGGTGACATGAGCGTGACACTCCACCAGGAGGAGGCCAAGCGCGGCGGGCGCCCGGCGCGGCCGCTCGATGCGGCTGCGGTGCGCGACGCCTATCGCCGCTGGGCCTCCGTCTATGACCGCGTGTTCGGCTGGGTCTCTGGCCCGGGTCGGATGCGCGCCGTCGCCGCGCTCAACGCCCTTCCGGCCGAGCGGATCCTCGAGGTCGGCGTCGGCACGGGGCTCGCCCTGCCGCACTATGCCGCCGGCAAGCGCGTGACCGGGATCGACCTCAGCCCCGACATGCTCGCGGTCGCCGCGAAGCGGGTGCGCGCCGGGGTCGCCGCAACGGTCGAGGGCCTCCACGAGATGGACGCCGAGGCGATGGCCTTCCCCGACGCTGCCTTCGACGCCGCCGTCGGCATGTTCGTCGCCTCCGTGGTGCCGAACCCGAGGCGGATGATGGCCGAGATTCGCCGCGTCGTTCGCCCGGGCGGGACGATCCTGCTCGTCAACCACTTCCTGGCTCCCCCGGGGCTGCGCCGCGGCATCGAGCGGGCGATGGCGCGGTTCAGCCGGTCGCTCGGCTGGCATCCGGATTTCGCGATGGAGAGCGTGCTCTCGCCGGGCCAGATCGCGGCGGCGCGGCTCGAGCCCTGCCCGCCGGCCGGCCTCTTCACGCTCGTGACGCTGCCGCGCGACGCCGCCTGAGCGCTGGCCTGAACGGCGAGGCGACCGCCGCGAGCGCGAAGCCAAAGCCCGCCATCACCGCGATCATGCCGGCCGCATTGAACCCCACCGCCGCGCCCATCGCCGCCGGCACCAGCGCCGCGGCCGCGTAGCCCGCGACCGCGATCGCCGCGCCCGCTGCGGCGGCGAGCAGGAACTGCGCGGCGTAACGCTCGGTCAGAAGCCGCGCGATCGCCGGCGGGCCGATCAGCGCAGCGATCACGAGGATCGACCCGACCGCCCAGAACGCGGCCACGCAGGCGGCTGCGATCAGCAGCATGAGGAGCGCGCGCACCGGCCGCGGGTCGAAGCCGATCACGGCGCCGAAGGCCGGGTCGAAGGCGGCGAGCCGAAGCTCCTTCCAGAACAGCGCGAGCGCGAGAACGGTGACGGCGAACATCGCCGCGAGCAGCAGGAACTGCCCCGGCAGGGCGACGAGAGCGGCGCGGTCGGCGAGGCTCGCGAGCCCCGTCGCCTCCGGCCAGATCAGCGTCTCGAGAGCGCCGTAGAGGACGCAGCCGAGGTCGAGATCGACGCGGTCGGCGCCGGAGCGGACAAGCAGCACGAGGCCGAGCGCGAACATGCCCGAGAACACAACGCCCATCGCCGCGCCCGCTTCGAGCCGCGCGAGCCTGCGCACGAGCCCGATCAGCGCCACGGCGGCAAGCGCGGCGGCGATCGCTCCCCCCACCATCGGCAGGGCGGCGCGCGTTCCCGTCACCCAGAAGCCGGCGACGATCCCGGGCAGCACGGCGTGGCTCACCGCATCGCCCAGCATGCTGTTGCGGGTCAGCAACAGGAGCGTGCCGAGCAGCCCGCAGGTGACGCAGGCGAGCACGGCGGAGGCGAGCGGCACGAGATCGAGCTGCAGGAACTCGGCCACGGTCAACTCAGCCAGCGTCATGCCCGCGCTCCCTCGACCGGCGGCGGCACGGCGAGACGCGCCAGAGCCGGGTCGGCCGCCTCGAGCCAGGCCTCGACCTCGGCCTCGACCTCGGGCGGCAGGGTGTGCTCGATCAGGTCGGCGCCGCGATGCGCGGCGAAGGCGCGCACCCCGCCAGCGCGCGTGAGGTAGAGCTCCCAGACGCGGTGGCGGCGGACGACCCCTCGGGCAGCGGCGATCCCGGCCTGCGTCAGCCTGAGGAACCCCGGCTCGCCGCCGCGCTCAATCAGCCCCGCGCGGCGCAGCACGAACGCGGTCGCGCCGGCGCGGAGAGGGCTCCAGCCCCAGGCCTCGGCGACCGCGGCCGCGGCGAAGGGGGCGGCGGGGCCGAGGCGCTGGCGTTCGAGCTCCTCCCACGCCCCACGCAGCATGTGGTCGCGCGCGATCCGCCAGGCGAGCGTGGCGTGGCGGAGGAGAGCGGCGAGCACCCCGCGCGAGGGCGAGAACAGGAGTGCCACGAGGAACAGGGCGCAGGCGGCGAGGGTGACGACGGCGCCCGTGGGCAGGCCGGGCGCTGCGGCCGAGACCGAGGCGCCGACCCAGCCGCTCGCGGCGCCGAAGAGCGCGGCGAGCGGCGCCATGGCGGAGAGCCGGTCGGTCAGGAGCCTCGCGGTGACGGCTGGGATCACCATCAGCGCGACGACGAGGATCAGCCCCACCGCGCGCAGGCCAGCGACCGTGACGAGCAGCATCAGCCCCATGAGCGCGAGGTCGAGCGCGCGCACGGGCAGGCCCGCGGCGGCGGCAAAGCCCGCGTCGAAGCAGAGCGCGCGCAGCGGGTTGAAGAGCAGCGCCAAGGCCGCCGCCGCGACCAGGGCGAGCAGGGCGAGCGCCTCTGCCTCCGCCACCGCCATCCCGGCCGCCTGGCCGAGGATGAAGTGCGAGAGACCCGCCTGGCCGCCCGTGGGCAGGGACTGCACGACCGACATCAGCACAACGCCGGCGCCGAAGCCTGCGGAGAGGACGAGCGCCATCGCCGCATCGTCGCGCACTCGCCCCGTCGCGACCGCGCCGCGCACGGCGAGCGCGCCGAGTGCCGCCGTCGTCGCCCCGCCGGCCATCAGCAGCCAGAGACTGCGCGGGTCGAGGCCGGCGAGGGTCGCGCCGATGAAGGCGGCCGCAACGCCAGGCAGGGTCGCGTGCGCGGCGACATCGGCGATCAGAGCGCGGCCGCGCAGGAGAACGAAGGTGCCGACGAGGCCCACCGCAGCGCCGAAGGCGGTGCAGCCGAGCACGACGACGGCGGCGTTGTGGCCGGCCGCGAGGGTGAGCGCGGCAAGGAGGTCGCCGCTCATGCGCGCCCTCTCATCCCCGCCCTCTCATCCGCGAGGCACGGCGCCCGGCGCCCCGGCGGCTGCGGTCACGGCCTGGTCGAGCAGCGAGAGCCGACCGCCATAGGCGCGCGCGAGGTTCTCAGGCGTGAAGGCCTGCGCCATCGGCCCTGCGGCGATGGCGCGGAGGTTCAGGAGCAGAACATGGTCGAAGTAGTGCGGCGCGGTGGCGAGGTCGTGATGGACGACGACGACCGCCTTGCCGGCGTCGGCGAGGCGACGCAGCACGGTGACGATCGCCTTCTCGGTCGCGGCATCGACGCCGGCGAAGGGCTCGTCCATCAGGTAGAGATCGGCCTCGAGGGCGAGCGCTCGGGCGAGGAAGACGCGCTGCTGCTGCCCCCCCGAGAGCTGGCCGATTTGGCGGTCGGCGAAATCGGCGAGCCCGACCTCGGCGAGCGCCGCCCGCGCCGCCGCGCGCTCGCCGCGCCCGAGCGGGCGGAGCCAGCCGGCGCGCGGGTAGCGCCCCATCGCGACCACTTCGAGAGCGGTGATTGGGAAGTCCCAGTCGACCGAGGCGCGCTGCGGCAGGTAGCCGACGCGCCGGCGCACAGCGGCGAGCGGCTGGCCGAAGATACGCACCTCCCCCGAGAGTCGCGGCACGAGCCCGAGCACCGCCTTGATGAGCGTCGACTTGCCAGCGCCGTTCGGCCCGACGATGGCGACGAGGCCCGAGGGCGGGCTCGCCCAGCCGACCTCCCACAGCACCGGAGCGTCCCGGTAGGCGACGGTCAGATGCCTGACCGAGAGCGCGGGCACCGGCAGGGCGGCGGGGGCGGTCATC
>Ga0272446_1005713_pt1 | contig 13489 bp, 8 predicted proteins | sample YNPCB0061_FD_194587 | JGI IMG/M metagenome (GOLD analysis project Ga0272446, IMG submission 194587) | Hot spring microbial mat communities from Yellowstone National Park, WY, United States - YNP-CB-006-1 | ecosystem: Environmental > Aquatic > Thermal springs > Hot (42-90C) > Sediment | place...
TGGAAGGTCACGGCGCGAACCGGCCAACTGCACTGCAAGATCAACGAGCCATCGACGCTGTCGGGGGCAACGGTGCTGTTGGACTTTCATCGCGACAGCTATCCTCGGCGCGGCGAACCGATGCGCTCGGAACTGGCGGTCACCACGGCGGTATCGCTGGCGCATGCGGTGTTCTTGCTGGGCCAGCAGATTGGGTTGGTCTGCAACGGCCGAGATGCCGCCGAGCGCATCCGCACCGAGGGCTGGAACGCCCGTCCAGCCAGTCGAGCCGAAGCCCAGCAAACCGCTGCCGAGCAGGGCGAAGTGCGAAAGATCGAGCCGCTGGTCGTGCCCACCCGTCGCGGTGCCGAGCAGTTGCAACGCATCCGCGAGGTGCTGGCACGGGTCGAACTGAGCGAGGTTCTCGATCTGCCGACGCTGCTCGTCGAGTCGGCGCATCGTCTGCCGCGCGATGCCACGGTTCTGGCCGTGTTGGGTGCGGTGAGCGTGGAAGCCGCCATCGCTTTGGGTAATCTGCGACGGCGCGGTATGGCGGTCGCCGTGGTTCTCGTCTGTCTGAACGAGGACGGCTTGGAACTGGCACACGCCCGATTGATCACCGAGGGCATTCGCGATCTGCGGCATCTGCAGAGCGAAGCGGAGTTACCCGATGTTTGTCAGCAGCAGGTTCACCGCTTGAGCCACTACGACTTCGCCACTCCCGGGGGAGGTTGAGACATGGCCGCCGAGCGTCCTGGGCAGACCGTCATCGACTATGTGACCATCGCTCTGAGTCCAGCCCTGATCGTCGGCCTGATCAGCAGCCTGGTTCTGTTTCTGCTGGAGGTCTTCTATCGCACCGAGGGAGCATACAAGGAACGCCTGCAATGGATTCTGTTCTTCTACGTCTTCGGTGCCGTCCTCAATGCTCGCCTGCACATCGAGGGTAATTCCTCCCCGTTGGCTCCGCTGTACGCGCCTGCGCTGGCCTTGCTCACCTTCTACGGCATGCAGTCGTTCGTCACCTATCCGCCTGGAGTGCAGTCGTGGAACTGGCTGGTCAATCTCGCCCTGGTCGGCATTGTCTGGTGGTGTGCCCGCAAGCTCACCTGGGACTGCACCCACATCGACGAACAGACCGACATGAGCGGCGAGGGACTGCTTCAGGCCGCAGGCCTGGAAGATCGGCCCGAGTCTTCTGTCGAGCCGTCCATCGAGGTCGCGGAGGAAGACGAGTCGTCGCTAAGTTGGTTCGAGCGGTATCGTCGCTATCAGGAGCGAAAGAACAAGAAGCGGATTCTCGGTGTCTGGGTCGTGTACTTCTCGCTCGCTGCTTTGCCGCTCTTCGGACTAGGTCAGTCGCTGATCCCTGTAGCGGAGGCCGACCGTCGGCGCTTCGCGTTTCTGTGTCTGGTGGTCTATGTGGCCTGCGGGTTGGGGTTGTTGCTGACCACCTCGTTCCTGGGGCTGCGCCGTTATCTGCGTCAGAAACGCCTGCAAATGCCGGCGGCGATGACCGGAGCCTGGCTGTTGACGGGAGGCACGCTCATCGCCGGAGTGCTGATCGTCGCTCTGGTATTGCCTCGGCCTTACCCAGAGGTGCCGCTGGTTCCCTGGACGGGCTTCCTCGAATCGAAGAAGCAGAAGTCCAGCCGCTTCGCTGTCAAGGGAGACTCGCCCAGCGAAGAACAAGGGGAATCCAAAGCGCAGAGCAAACAACAGCAGCCGGATTCGCAGCAGAGCAAGCAGAGCGATTCGAGCAAGAGCAGCGACAAACAGCAGGGACGCGATCAGACCGACAAGGGCCAGGGCAAGGAAGGCAAACAGGGCAAAGCACAAAGCAAGGACGGGCAGCAACACAAGGAAGGCGGCGACAAGAAACAGCAAGGCGACAAGTCCGAGCAGCAGCAATCTGCCGAGGGAAAGCAGACCCCACCGCCTGCGACGAATCCGCTCCAGAATCTGACGCAGCGACTGGCTCCGATTCTCAAGTGGATCGTCTTCGCCCTGTTCGCGTTGGTCGTGCTGATCGCTCTGTTTCGAGCAACATTGGGTTTCCTGGCTCCGTTCACCGACTGGGCCAGGCGATGGTTGCAAGCCTGGCAAAACTTCTGGGCGGGACTGCGATCCAGAGCCGCCGAGTCCGAAGAAGAGGATTCGGATGAAGATGACCTCGAATCGCTGGAATCCTTCAGCGACTTCAGCAATCCGTTCGCTTCGGGGCAGGCGAAGCGGTTGTCGGCTCGCAAGTTGGTTCGCTACAGTTTTGCCGCGCTGGAAGCCTGGGCCCGCGATCGTGATCTGGCTCGTCGCCCGAATGAGACGGCGCGAGAATTCGCCGAGCGACTGGGCGAAGAAGTGCCCGCTTTGGAAGCCGCTCTTGCCCAACTCGCCGAGTTACAGGCCCGCGCCGAATATGCGCCCGGCGAGTTGCCCGACGACACCGTGCCGCAACTGGAGAGCTTGTGGCAACAACTGGATCGAAGCCGGCACGGATCGCTGGCAAGTTGAGCGATGAAAACCAACCCTTTGTAGCGGGAGTACTTCCATGATTCGATGGATGCTCGGCATTCTGCTCCTGAGCAGTGTCGTCCAGGCGGGAGTGATCGACTCGGTGGCCGGCACCGGCAAACCGGGCTACAGCGGCGATGGTGGCCCAGCCACGCAGGCAACGCTCAGGGAACCGTTTCACTGCGAACTCGTCGGCGAGCAACTCTATATCGCCGAGGCATTCAATCACTGCATCCGCAAGGTGGATCTCAAAACCGGCCAGATCAGCACGGTAGCCGGCACCGGCAAGAAGGGCTACAGCGGCGACGGCGGGCCGGCGACCAAGGCGACCTTCAATGAGCCTTATGCCGTCGTGGCCTCTCCCGAGGGCGATCTGTACATTGCCGACCGCCTCAATGCCGTCATTCGCAAGGTGGACGGCAAGACGGGCTTGATCCACACCGTGGCCGGCACCGGGAAAAAAGCCTCCGGCGGCGACGGCAAGCCGGCCATCGAGACCCCGCTGGTCGAGCCCAACGATTGCTTTCTCGACGGCAAGGGCGGACTGTTGATTGCCGACGTGGCCGACTGGCGCATTCGCCGACTGGATCTGAAAACCGGACTGCTGTCCACCTTTGCCGGAGTCGGCCGGCGCAAGGGCAAGCCCTCGACGGCCGAAAAGGGCGACGGTGGCCCGGCGACGCGAGCGGTCATCCACGGTGCCCGCGCGGTCTGCGTGGACGGCAAAGGCAACACCTACATCTGCGAACGCGAAGGCAACAGCATCCGCAAGGTCGATGCGGCCGGCATCATCACCACCCTGGCCGGCACCGGAGAGAAAGGCAACGTCGATGGCCCCGCTCTCCAGGCACGCTTCAACGGCCCCAAGGCGGTACGCTGCGATGCGGCGGGCAACGTGTTGGTCGTCGATACGGAAAACCAGACCATTCGCCTGATCGACGTGCAGAAGTTGACCGTGCGCACGGTGGCCGGTGGCCGACGTGGCCCAGGTGGCGACGGCGGCGACCCCTTGAAGGCCGGCCTGGGTCGGCCCCACGGTTGCATCGCTGATGCAGCAGGCACTATCTACATCGCCGATAGCGAAAATCACCGCATCCGCCGCGTTCGCTGAATCCTGTGGTGTGCGCCCTCCAGGTGCTGACGCAACCTGGCTCGCTGTAGCGAGCTGCCTCGCGTGAGCGGGCGGAGGGCGAACCCTCCAAGTGCGGACGCAACCTGGCTCGCTGTAGCGAGCCGCCTCGCGTCAGCGGGCGGAGTGTAAACCCTCCAAGTGCGGACGCAACCTGGCTCGCTATCGCCCCGCCTGTCACTTTTTCTGGTATAACTCCATTTTACCACTTGCCTCCCCTCCGACTGCCCGCTAAAAATACGCTGGCCAGATTGGTATTATTTCGTCTGACATGATGTTACCTAATTAAACCCCTATGAGGAGTCGTGAGTCGATGCTACACCATCGTTCCCCGTCTCGCCATGCCTTCACTTTAATCGAGCTGCTAGTGGTGATCGCCATCATCGCCATTCTCATCGGCCTGCTGTTGCCGGCGGTGCAGAAGGTGCGTGAGGCCGCCGCTCGCATGAGCAGTCAGAACAATCTCAAGCAAATCGGCTTGGCTCTGCATTCCTACGAGAGTGCCAATGGTCGGCTGCCTGGCATGCTGCCTGCCGGGACGAGCAATGCCAACTCGTTTGGCTTCTCGGTACACGCCCAGTTGCTGCCCCACATCGAACAGGAAAACCTGAGCCGACTGATCAACTTTACACAACCATTGTTCGTGGGTGTGTTCCCCTTGCCGAGTTTCGGCCTGAATCCGAGCATGGCCGCAGCCGCCGGCACCGTCGTCAAGACGTTTCTGTGCCCGGCCGATGGCCGGCAACCGCTGTTCACTACCAATTCCGGTGGCGGCGTTCACGCGGGCACCAACTACATGGTCAATCTCGGGTCAGGGCTGGCTGGCCCCGGGGCTTCCGCTCCCAACGGCTACGACCCGCGATTTCCCACTGATGGCATGTTCTACTATGGCCCTGGTCTGAGATTCGCCGACATCACCGACGGCACCTCGAACACGCTGTTCATGTCCCAAGCACTGCTGGGACTGGACGTGATTCTGACAAAATCTTTCGCCGAACTGACTTGGGACGAACGGCGACGACAGACAGCGAGTTTGGCTGGACGCGGTGTGTACTCCGGGCCGAGCGGTGCTAATCCGGGCTATGGGGCCAGCCCGCCTATCACGGCGACGGACTTCCAGTCGGCGACTTCGTGGCGTGGCAATCGGGGCGGCTCGTGGATCTGGGGCAATGCCACAGTCAACGGCTTCACCACCGCGTTGCCGCCCAACTCACCCGAGCCAGACACCACGGCCCACGGCATGGGCTTCCTGACTGCACGCAGCAACTTCTCCGGTGGCGTGTGCGTCTGCATGGGCGATGGCAGCGTGCGGTTCGTCCGCAACAGCATCAATCTGGCCACTTGGCGAGCGATGGCGACGCGTGCCGGCGGCGAAGTGATCTCAGGTAATGAATGAGACGTGCTGCGTTAGCCAGGGACACCGATCCCGAGGCAGCCACTCGCTCGCTTGCAGGTGCGCCCACAGAACTACGCAGGTTCTCACAGGGAGGAAGTAAGAACTTTTCCCCTCACCCAAGTTAGAGTGAGGGGAAATACTTCCTTCCCGAATCCTCGCAACCTTCCGCTTGTCGAAGGCCAATCCGTCTGCTTGTCGCCTACTTCCGTGGGTACGCCCTTGGCTTGCCGCAGTAAAACAATCGTAGTTGACCCACCTCGTTTTTGCCTCTAAAGTGAAGGGGATCTCAATGTTCGAGTAGCGCAACGGCATGTTGAGTCGACGCATCATTCCCTGTCTGGACATCAAGGACGGCCGGGTCGTCAAAGGGGTTCACTTCGTCAACCTCCGCGATGCCGGCGATCCGGTCGAGGTGGCACGTCGGTATGAAGAACAGGGAGCCGACGAACTCGTCTTTCTCGACATCTCCGCTAGTCACGAAGGCCGAGCCATCCTCAAAGACATGGTTCGTCGCGTCGCGGAAGAAATCTTCATGCCCTTCACCGTGGGTGGAGGCATCCGCACCCTTCAGGATGCCACCGAACTCATCCAGGCCGGAGCCGAGAAAGTCAGCATCAACTCGGCAGCCGTCAAAAACCCTCAACTAGTGAAAGAAGTGTCCCGGAAATTCGGTCGCTGTGCCACGGTCGTGAACATCGACCCTCGGCGTGTGCAACGCGAAGGCCGCACTGTCTGGGAAGTTCATATCAACGGCGGTCGAGTGCCGACCGGTCTAGAAGCCGTCGCTTGGGCGCGTGAGGTCGAACGGCTCGGCGCGGGCGAAATTGTGCTGACCAGCATGGACGCAGACGGCACCAAAGCCGGCTATGATTTAGAGATGACCCGTGCCGTCTCTGAGGCGGTCGGCATTCCCGTGGTCGCCTCTGGAGGCGCAGGACATCCTGAACATCTCTTCCGCGTTCTCACCGAGGGCAAGGCGGATGCAGCACTCGCGGCCAGCATTTTTCACTATGATGAATACACTATCCCGACGACCAAGGCCTATCTGGCCGAGCGTGGGGTGCCGGTTCGCTTGCCGACCCGGCTGACCGTCAACTAACTAATCGCTTCTTCTTTAGTCCCCTTCTGGAGAATCTCCGGTCATGAGCGGATCCGCACATCCTGGTTCTGGCAGTCACAACGAGCCCATCCCTATCGACAACAGTCCGTCTCCGGCTGCTCTCTCGGGCCGTGAACCTGAGGCCAACAAACTCTTTCGCATGGTCATGAAGCACGAGGCTTCCGACTTGCATCTCAAGGTCGGTCAGCCGCCAATGATGCGACTGCGAGGCGACATCAAACGGGTCGAGATGCGACCGTTGACCCAGGAGGACATGGAACGGCTGCTGTTGCCGTTGCTCACTCCTCGGCAACGCAAAATCCTCGACGAAGAGGGCGGGGTCGATTTCTGCCACGTCGTCGGTCAGGATGAGTGCCGCTTCCGCGTCAGTCTATTTCGGCAACGCGGCAAGCTATCGCTGGTCTCCCGTCGTGTCAACAACACAATTCCCAGCTTCAAAGATCTCGGTCTGCCCGATGTCATCGAAAAGCTGTGCCACTTCTCCGAAGGGCTGGTTGTCCTGGCCGGCGTGACAGGCTCGGGCAAGAGTACCACCATCGCCAGCATGCTCGACTACATCAATGCTCGGGAACCCTTGCACATCCTGACCATTGAAGATCCCATCGAGTTCACCTTCACTGACCGCATGTCCTACGTCAATCAGCGGGAGATCGGCATCGACGTACGCGATTGGCACAAGGCACTCAAGGATGCTGTCCGTCAGGATCCCGACATCATTCTGGTGGGCGAGTTGCGCGACGTGGAGACGTTCGAGGCGGCCGTCCACGCGGCCGAAACCGGCCACTTGGTGTTTGGCACCATCCACGCCTCCAGTGCCCCGACCACGATCAACCGCATTCTCGATCTGTTCCCCCCTGAGAAGCACGGAGCCATCCGCAAGGCACTGGCCAACAACCTCAAGGCCGTCGTGGCTCAAAAGCTCGTCAAGGGACTCAAAAAACCTCGCGTGCCCACCAACGAAATCATGATCGTCAACCCGACCATCAAGAAGCTCATCGAGGAAGGCGAGGATCTCAAGCTTGGCGATGCCATCAAGATGTTCTATCAGGAAGGCATGGTCGATTTCACCGAAAACCTCAGACGACTTGTGGAAAACGGCCACATCGACAAGGCCACTGCTCTGGAGTGGGCTCCCGATCCTGAAAAACTGCGGATGGCCTTCAAGGGCATCAAGGTGTCCGCTGCCGGCATTCTCTGAGCCGATGGATCCAACATGGAAGGCAACCTGCTCAACTGGTACTGGCCCGGCCTGTTTGCCAGCGTCATCCGCGGGCCGGGCTACTACTACGATCCCATCAAGCTCCTCTGCGTAGTGGGCATCTATTTCGCTTGGCTACGCACCTGTTGGTGGGCCGATCGCGACTGTCGTCAGGTCGGCCTAGACAATGTCCGCTGGACGTGTTTACTCCTCGTAGCCGGAGTACTGGGGCTGCTTGCAGTCTGGGCACTGCCCCAGTTCCTGGGTGGCTTTTTGCTGTTGCTAATCCTCTACCTGGCTCCTTCGCTGTGGTACGCTCTGACACGCAACGCTTTGGTCGAGGAGGAGGACAAGGTTCTCACTCCGCACCACTTCCGCAAAGTTATAGCCCGTCTGACGGGCAGTCACGTTCCGGAGTTGGGCAAGGGGCGACGCGGCGGCCACAAGATCGTTCCTGTGCGTTTCATCGGTCGCAATCAAGGCGGCGAAGAACCCGACGATACTCGCGTCGCTCGGGCGCAGGAATCGCCGCACTACCGGGCCGCCCTGGAACTGGTCTACGAGGCCATTACCAAGCGGGCTACCGACATCCATCTCGAACCGACCCGCGACGAGATGACGGTTCGCTTCCGTATCGACGGCATCTTGCAACCCATTCGTCCCATGGATCGCCAGGAAGGCGATGCGGTGTTGAACATCTACAAGGTGCTGGCCAAACTCGACATCACGGAAAAACGCAAGCCGCAGGACGGAGCCTTCTCAGCGGAGGTGCAAACCCCCGCCGAGAAAGATAGCAAGGCGCAGGCCGAGGCCGCCGCTCTGGGCATCGAAGAGCCGGACGACAAACCCCCTCGCCTGATTACTCGGCAGGTGGACTTCCGCGTGGCCACTGCCGGCAGTGTCGTCGGCGAGAAGATGGTTATGCGTTTGCTCGACCGCTCGCGAGCCATCGGTTCGTTAAACAAACTCGGCATGCGCGATCGCATTCGTGATCAGATCCGCAGTATCGTTTCCCAGCCGCACGGGTTGTTCATCGTCTGTGGCCCCACAGGGGCCGGCAAGAGTACCACCCTCTACGCCTGCCTCAATGAGATCGACCGCTATCAACGCAATGTCATCACCATTGAGAACCCGGTCGAGTACCACATCGACAACGTCACCCAGATCGAGATCAATCCTAAGGCGGGCAAGACTTTTGCTACCGAGTTGCGCAGCATCCTGCGTCAAGATCCCGACGTGATCTATGTGGGCGAGGTTCGCGACCAGGAAACCGCCGAAATCGCCTGTCAGGCAGCGCAGACGGGGCACATGGTCTTTACCACTCTGCACGCCAACGACACGGCGACGGCAGTGGCTCGTCTGCTCGATTTGGGCGTCCAGCCGTTTCTCGTTGCCAGTGCCCTTTCGGGCATTCTCGGCCAGCGACTAGTTCGCACTCTGTGCCCGCACTGCAAGGTGGCCTATCGACCTGATCCCGAACTGCTCCGCCGGGCCAACTTGCCAGCCGATAAGATCAAGGTATTCTATCGTCCTCCGAAACGGGACGAGGAGGACTCCGACGAGCCATGCTCGAACTGCAACGGCACCGGCTACCGCGGCCGAACGGGTATTTTCGAGTTGTTGGTCGTTACGGAACGCATTCGCGAACTGATCAAAGAAAACCCCAATATTGATGCTATCCGCAAGGAAGCCGTTCGTGCCGGCATGAAAACCCTGGCCGAGGATGGCTTGCGAGCCGTCATCGAGGGAGAAACCTCGATCGACGAGATGCTTCGCGTCGCCAAGTGACTCTCCCTCCTTCTGTTCCATGGATTGCTTGCCATGCTCGTGTTGTTCACCCTGCTGGTCATGATTCTGGTGGCCTATGCCGGCCTGAGAAACGGCTTGCTCAATGCTCTGGCGATGGTGGTCAACATCGTCATCGCCGGTCTGGTGGCCTTCAACTTCTACGAGCCGCTCGCCAACGAACTGGAAATGAACACCATTCGCAGTTTCCTAGAGGGAACCGACGATGCGTTGGCCCTGACGTTGCTGTTCGGCATCACGCTAGCCGTCCTTCGCGTCACGGTCGAGAACCTCGTGCCATCGGAACTGGATTTACCTGCGCTAGCCCAGCAAATCAGCACCGGACTGGTGGGGCTGTTCGCCGGCTATCTGCTCGCAGGCTTCCTGGTGTGCGTCTGGCAGACCTTGCCGATCGAGGAAAAGTTTCTGGGCTTCGATCACACCGTAACCGCCGAGGCCGGCCCGGCTCGCCGCTTTCTGCCGCCTGATCGCGTCTGGCTGTCCATGATGAACTATGCCGGCCAAGGGCCGTTGGCCCAGAGCAACTCGACCTATTTCGACCCGGAAGGTAGTTTCTCACTTCGCTACGCCCGGCGTCGCGTCAAGGAGTAAGTAGCGAAGCAAATCACCAACAGGCCGGGGCTCAGCGTTGCAAGAACGCCTGTATCTCTGCGGCAACACGCTCGGCATGAGTGACAAAGGCCAAATGACCACAGCCCGGCAACTGCACTGACAGGGCAGGCAAGCGACTGGCCAGTTCCTTCAGCCCGCGTTTGGAGACGAGCAAGTCGCGGTCGCCGGCCATCACTAGTGCTGGAACACGCAGTTGGCCCAGTCGCTCGGTAAAATCGGTCTGCTCGGCGATGCGGAAGCGATGTGCCATGATCGCTTGATCCGTTTGCCAGCACTGGCGAATCACGAAGTCGAGCAACGGGCCGGACTGCTGGCGACCTCCGAAGAAGAGATTGAAGAACTGGTTGAAGAACGGGCTATCGCAGGGCAATGGATAGCGAGCCAGCACTGTGCCTGCTAGACGTTGCAGCAGCCCCGGTTCCAAGCGGATCCCCACACCTTGCAGGATCAGTTGTCCCAGACGGCCTGGCCGACGTAGTGCCAGATCCAGAGCTACCACCCCACCAAAGGACACTCCTAGCAAGGTCGGCTGTTCCAGTCCGAACCAGTCCATCAATTCACAGAGATCTTCGGCCAAGTCGAGCAGGCCGAAGCTCCGACGCAACGCGAAGCATTCATCCTCGCCACGTAACTGATAGCTGATGACCTGATAATGACGGGCCAGTTCGCAAGCCAACGGCCCTACCAGTCCCATGCCTCCAGCTAGACCAGGGACGAGAACCAGAGGCGGCCCTTCGCCCCAGATGCGAAACCGAGCCGCATAATGGCGAAGTTGCGCTGTCCCCGTTCGCCCTGCTCCTGGATCGAAGTCCATGCCACTTGTTGTTAGCCATTCAGTTGTTGCTCGCACCCTTGCTTCCCCCCTGGACTATCCTGTTGCAGGTCAATCCTCGTTCAGCACATCCTGTGCCAGCCAGCAGTGAGTAGCGAGCCAATCAGCCGAGATGTCGCAAATCTTTTTCATTTCATCAGTTATGCTTTTAGATCGACATCGGCGGAAGGCCCACACTGCGCCGAATCGGCGCAGTGTCGGCGCAGATCGCCGATGGGCCTTGACGCATGTCATCGATTCGGCGCAGATCGACAAGGAGAGTAGGAGGCTTGCAAATGCTGGAAGATTTGGGTTAAATGGGACAAAGGAGCAAGAGTCGGCTAATCTGCTTGCTTGTGACAATTAGAAAGATAACTGGAAGTGTTCTAGGAGATTCAGCAGTTGAACGATCGGTGGGCAAGACATAGAGTAACAGGCAGCTAGGAGGTACAACTCCTGCGAGCCTTAGCGTGGCGAAGAGACATACCGGAGCGCAACTGCGATTGGGCGGCTGTTCTCTAAACCCTTTCCAGAAATAGTCTTGGCACTCGTCGTCGATTTTTCGGCACGGTTCGTCAGGTGGAACAGGGGAGTGTTTTATGGCAAGTTGGTCACAACACCTGACTTGGTGGAAGCATGACCCAACCTTACGCCAGCGTGTCTGGAGTCTGTTCGCTGCCGCGCTAGCTTGCTGCTACTCGTTGAGTGTGTTGTACTATGTGATCACCACCCCCGAACTCGGACTACGCTGTGCATTCGCTCCCGTCGTCAATCATTTCTACGAATCTTTCCGGTGTCCAGACGATCAGCCCACTCTAGAACGTGGGGATCGCATTGTGGAGTTGGGCGGTCAACCCATCGAAACCTGGCTGCAATTGCTTCGCCAAACTGCCTCGCTGAATAGCACTCAGCCAGCCAGCATCGACCACTTGACTCTCGACGATCTCCGCAACCATCGAGTGCCCGATGGCCAAACCTTCGTGCAAATCGGCTCCGAACGGGTGGTTCGCGTTGTCTACGAACGTCGCAGCGAGCCAGGCAGCCGACATGTCATCTGGCTGCGGTTCGGCACAGCCCCGGTGGAGGCAGTTTTGCCCTCTGTGCTGTGGTTTGTGCTAAAGATGTGCTTGTTGCTGGTCGGTGCCCTAATTTTGTGGCGACGGCCCGAGGATCCCACAGCGTTGCAGTTCTTCTGGCTGTGCATCGTCACGCTGCTGGCGTACATGGGCGGCTATCACTGGGATCGCATCGTCACGCAACCGCTCTTGCTGGTTGTCTTCATGTGCAGTGCCATCCTGCTGCCGGCCGTCACCCTGCACTTCATGCTGGTCTTTCCGCGTCCACGGCCCTTCATCGAACGGCATAACTGGCTGATGTTGGGCATTGTGTACGGCCCGCCGTTGTTCTTCCTTTTGTTGCTGTTGCAAGGCTATCTGCGGGTTCGCTGGTTGGTTCAGGGCGGAGCCATCGGTTTGCTGTCCGGCATCGAACATTCCATGTTGACCGAAGGCGGGGATTCGACACGCAGTGTGTCGCTTCTGTTGCTAGAGATCCTCTACGAGATCTACATCTACTTCGGAATTGCTGCCCTGTGGTATCTGGCCAGTTTGGCGGCACTAATCCAGGCGTATCGCTCGGCCAGTACTCCGCTAGAACGCAATCAGGTGCGCTGGATTCTGCTGGGGGCGGCCCTGGCCGTGGTGCCCATCGGCTACACGCTATATCTGGCAGTCTTCGAGCAGGGCCGATTCGGCGGGGGAGCGGCCACTTGGCCGATGTTCGCTGCCAGTGCCAGTCTGACAGTGGCGTTCACCTTCAGCATGACCCGCTATCGCCTGTTACAACTCGATCACGTCCTCAGTTCGGGAGCCAGCTATTTCCTCATCAGTTTCCTGGCCGGTCTGGTCTACTACGCTGTGGTGTTCGTCGGCTTGATACTGGTTGGCAGTCACGTCAGCGAAGGGCCATCCATCTGGCAATTGCTGGCGGTTTCCACCTCGGCACTGCTGCTGGTTGCCGCTCTCGATCTGGTTCGCGGAAGGATTCTCCAGGTCGCCCAGCGGCATTTTCGTCGCGAACGATCGCAACTGGAACGCACGCTCCAGCGGATGAGTCAGACCATCGATCGGCTGGCCGACCCAGCGACACTGGCCCGGCAGTTATTGCAGGGAACGACCGAGGTTCTCAGTGCGACGGGGGGATCGATCTATCTACGGCAGGGCGAACCGCTGTTGTATCGGCTTGTGGAATCGCGAGGAATCCATCCGGTGGCGACGGAACTGGCCAGTGGGTTCCCCTTGATCGAAGCATTGAGCCAACAGGGTTGCGTCGGGCCGGAAGCCGCCGCTACACCCGCCGGCCAGCAATTGCTTTGCCTAGGAGGAGAACTGGCCCAGGCACTGGAACATGAAGGCCAGTTGCTCGGAGTTCTGATCCTGGCTCCACGCACGGAAGGCAGCTACACTGCAGAGGATCGCCAGGTATTGGCGGCCTTCACTCGAGTTCTGGCCGTGGCTCTGGTCAGTGCCGAGGGACTACGCACCATCGACACGTTGCATCGCGAACTCAAGGCCAAGGTCAGTGCCATCAATACCCTCCAATCGCGGATTCTGGCCTTGCAGCGACAGTTGACCAGTCGCGAGCAGACCGCTTTAGTCGCCGACGAACCAGCCACGGCGAGCGAGCAGGGGCAATCGTCGCCCCATCCTGTGGTGCCGACTACGCCAGCACCTGGAGGGCTGGTTGGCTCCAGTCCCCAGGTGCAGCAGTTGTTGCACCTAGTCAAGCGGGTGGCGGCCAGCAGTTCGGCGGTGTTGCTGCGCGGCGAGAGTGGCACCGGCAAGGAATTGCTGGCCCGCGCTCTACACGAAAGCAGCCCGCGAGCGAACAAACCCTTCATCAAGGTTCACTGTGCCGCTCTGTCGCCC
>Ga0272446_1005714_pt1 | contig 13486 bp, 14 predicted proteins | sample YNPCB0061_FD_194587 | JGI IMG/M metagenome (GOLD analysis project Ga0272446, IMG submission 194587) | Hot spring microbial mat communities from Yellowstone National Park, WY, United States - YNP-CB-006-1 | ecosystem: Environmental > Aquatic > Thermal springs > Hot (42-90C) > Sediment | place...
ATGATAACGACACCGCCAACCAGCATCGTAACTGCATAATTTCTCACCAGACCGGTGGTCGTCACGCGAATGGCGCCGGCCAGACCGAGGAAGAAATTTGCCACCCCATTGACAATTCCGTCGATTCCCTGAAGGTCGAAAACCTTGGCCAGGAAGTTCGAGAAACTCAACGTGTACTTGCTGAACCAGGTATTGTAAATGTCGCCGATATAGCTGTCGGCACCGGCAATGGGCTTTTTCGCGGCCCACATGAAGACCTTTGCGCCTTTGCGATACACCCAGTCGGTGTCGATGCTGATGGTCGGTTCGGGATCCAGTTTCTTCAGCAGCATGAAAAAGCCAAGCCCGGTGAACAACAGGATGCCGAGAGCGCTGGTGACGTGATCGCCGGTGTACGGGTCGAAATCAACCGGAAAGGGGAGCAGCCGGTAAAGCGGACCGGGCAGCACGCCGATGCCGATGCACAGGAAGGCGGCCATGCTCATGGCGATGATCATGTTGGTCGGCGGCTCTTTAGCCTCGAGCCCGGAATCCTTGCCGAAGAACATATAGTAGGGAAGTTTCAGTCCGGTGTGGAGGAAGGTACCGGAAGAGGCCATGGTCAGCAGCAGGGCGACCCAGGGCAGGTGGGCGTTGGCCGCGCCGGCCACCACCATGGACTTGCTGACAAAGCCGCTGAACAGCGGGAACGCGGAGATGGCGAACCCGCCAATCATATACAGCACCAGGGTGATCGGCATGGTCCGATAGAGGCCGCCCAGTTCCGTCAGCTTGCTGCGACCGGTCATCTGGATCACCGCGCCGGCGCCCATGAAAAGCAGTCCTTTGTAAAGGATGTGAGCGAAGGCGTGGGACACGGAGCCGTTCAAGGACATTTCGGTGCCGATGCCGACGCCGGCGACCATGTAACCGACCTGACTGATGATGTGGTAAGCCAGCAGCCGTCTCGCATCGTTTTCCAGCACGGCGTAAACGACACCGTAGAGGGCCATGATGGTGCCCATCCAGATCAGCAGCTCAGTGCCGGGGAAGACTCTGACCAGCACATAGACCGCGGTTTTGGTGGTGAAGGCGGACATGAACACGGAGCCGGTGACGGTGCCTTCGGGATAGGCATCGGTCAGCCAGGCATGGAACGGCGGCACCGCCGCGTTGATGATCACGCCGACCAGCATTAGGTAGAAGGACAGGCTGCCGTCTTGAGGGATCGGACCGACGGCGATGGACTTGCTGCCAAGATAATGGAGAATCACTCCACCCAGCAGACACACGCCGCCGAACATGTGCACCAGGATATAACGGTAGCCGGCGGCAATGGAGGCTTCAACGCGCCGGGCGAAGACCAGGTAGACCGAGGCAAACGCCATCAGCTCCCAGAAAATGAACAGGGTGAAGAAGTCGCCGGCAAACGTAACTCCGAGGGAGCCGGCAACATACAGCAGGGCGGCCACGTGCTGGCCGGTGTCTTTGACATGCAGGGCATAGACGATGCCAATGAAGGACATGATGGTGAACACCCAGCCGAACACAATGCTGAGTTTGTCCACCGCCCCGAAAATGAGCTTCACGCCGAGAAAGTTATAGGTCCAGTATTGCCCCGGGGTCATGAAGTAGATGGTTCCAATCCCGAGCAGCGTGATGAGCATGAGAAATGCCTGCTGTACCTTGCCACGCAGGAAGGGGAGGGCGAACGCGCCGAAAATTAAGAAAACGGATGGATGGAACCAATCACTCATCGTAATAATCCTCGTCCTGCATGATGCCGCCTTGGTGACCTAAGAATTTGGAAACTAGAATGATGATCACGCACGAAATAAACCCGTAAAACGCTCCCCAGCCGGGGATCTTGTCCCAAATGTAGTGGGCGTGGGCACGGTGGACAAAAAAGTCTGATGCGAATGTCAGCGCCAGCGCCACGTAGCTCCATTTGCGCAACGTTTTGGCATTGGCGGGGTTGCCGATGTAAAGAACGATCCTTTTGATCATCGGATCACCTCCTGTGCAAGACTGAGGAAATAGTCCGGATAGACGCCGATCACCAGCGAAATGATGGCGGTGAAAACGAGGGGAACCACCACCATGGGGATTTCCCGCACCTCCTCGTGGTGACCGTGATGCTCATCATGGCCGTGGTGCGAATCCTCCGCATGCTTCTCCTTCTCAAAAAAGGCCTTGTACGTGATCGGCAGGAAGTACGCCGCGTTGAGCACCGTGCTGGCCAGCAGCACCAACAGGATCGGCACCTGATGGGCTTCGATGGAGCCGAGGGCAAGATACCACTTGCTGACAAAACCGGCGGCGATGGGCACGCCGATCATGCTCAAGGAGCCGATGAAAAAGGCCGCCATGGTCCACGGCATTTTTTTGCCGATGCCCGACAGCTGGCTCACCTCGGTTTTATGGGCAGCCGTGTAAAGAGAGCCGGCGCAAAAGAACAGGGTGATCTTGGAGAATGCATGATTGGCGATGTGCACGATGCCGCCGACCATGCCGCTAGGAGTCAGCAGGACGGCGCCGAGAATGACGTAGGACAGCTGGCTCACCGTCGAATAGGCGAGCCGGGCCTTGAGGTTGTCCTTGGACAGGGCGATGATGGAGGCAAACAGAATGGTGAAGCAAACCACATAAGCGGCGGTAACCCCAAGATTCAGGCGGGCCATCAGATCAACACCATAGACGTGGAAAACCACGCGAAGAATCGAGAACACGCCGACTTTGACAACGGCCACCGCGTGCAACAGGGCGCTGACCGGGGTCGGGGCGACCATGGCCGAGGGAAGCCAGTTGTGGGCGGGCATTACAGCGCCCTTGGCAAAACCATAAAGGAAGAAGAAGAATGCCGCAAACAGCAGCGTCGACCCGGGCTGGTTGCGCAGCAAACCCTGGCTGTGGAAGTCGGTGGTGCCCGCATACACGTAGACAATGATGATGGCTGCCAAAAGCAGGGTCTTGGACAGGCCCAGCAAATATAGAAAGTATTTTCTGGCGCCTTCGATGGCCTCGGGGGTTTCCTTGTGACCGACCAGGGGGACCGTGGCCAGACTGAGAAACTCGTAGAAAACGAAGAGGGTGATCAGGTTGGCCGAAAAAGCCACCCCAACCGCCGAACACAGGCTAATGGCAAAGCACATGAAATACCGCGTCTGCGCGTGCTCCTTGTTGGAGCGCATATAACCGATGGAATAAAAGGTGGTGACAATCCACAGAAAGGATGAAACCGTGGCGAACACCATGCCCAACGGGTCGACCCGAAATTTGATGTCGACGCCTTGAAAGAAGGTGACCAGCGTGTATTCGATGGTGTTTCCCGCCAGGATCGTCGGCGCCATGGAGATCACAATGGAAAATTTGATGATCCCCGCCAACACCGACCAGAATTCACGCAGGTTGGGGCGGTCGCCGGTCTTCAGAATCAAGGGCACTGCCAGAAGAGACGCCAAAACAGCAAGTAACGGCTTGATGGATATTATCGTTTGCACGTTTTCATTAACCTTTACTTATGTTGAAGTCATCCACATTGACGGTCGCCTTGTTGCGGAACAGCGAAATGATGATGGCGAGTCCCACTGCGGCTTCCGCGGCGGCAACTGTCATGATCATGAAGACGAACACGTGACCGTCCAGATTGTTCAAGTAACGTGAAAAAGCAATGATAGTCAGATTCACGGCGTTCAACATCAACTCAATGCACATGTAAATGATCAGCGCATTGCGTTGCGTGAACACCCCCACCGCGCCGATTGAAAACAGCACCGCACCCAGGGTTAAGTATGAATTCAATGAGACCATAGGCTACTATCCATGATTCGGAACGAAACGATCACTCACTCCGAATCATCAATCCTCCTTTTTGCTAGGATGACCGAACCGACAATGGCTGCCAGCAGCAGCACGGACGCTATTTCAAACGGCAGCAGATACTTGGTGAAAAGCATCTCGCCAACGGCTTTGGTGGTGCCGAATTCAGCGGCCACTTCGCCAAACAGCGCAACTGAACCGTCCACCTTGAAAAGACTGACCATGACCACAAACAGCAGGCTGACCAGCAGCACCCCAACAACCTGCAGGATGATGGCGCTGCCGGCCAGCATTCCCTCTTTTTCCTGGATGTTGAGGAGCATGATCACGAAGAGGAACAAGACCATGATGGCGCCGGCGTAGACAATCAACTGCAGGGCGGCGATGAGGTGAGCGTGGAGCAAGACGTAGCAGCCCGCCAGAAACGACATGGTTGCAACCAGGCTCATGGCAGCGCGCACCGGTCGCTTCGTGGTGATCATGAGCAGCGCGGAGACAACGGCGCCGAAACCGAAAAAATAAAACATCAATAGTTGCATTTGGAGTAGATCCTCTTGATATATTGAATGCGACCCTTGACACTCTCCTCGGACCTCAAAAGCTTTTCCTTGGGGTAAAGCATGTTGCCGCGATCGGTTTCCGCCAGCCCCTCGTACTCGGCGCTCATGACGATGGCCTCCTTGGGGCAAACCTCTTCGCAATATCCACAGTACACACAGCGTGACATATCGAGGATGTAACTGCTGGGGTAGCGGTCGCCATCGGCGCGCTCGGCGGGAACGATGGAGATGGCGTGAGCCGGGCACATCTTTTCACACAACCCGCAGGCCACGCACTTCTCGGAGCCGTCCTGGCGCGCAACCAGCACCGGTCGACCGCGATACGCCGGCGGCAAGGTCACCCGCTCTTCCGGATAGTAGACGGTAAAAACGCTGCGTTTCTTGCCCTTGGGGGGGACCACAAAACCGATCATGTTGGCGGCGAAGTGCCTGCTGGTGACGTACAAGCCGCGCAGGACTTCAAAAACGTACAGTTTTTCCCACAGGGTGAGCTCAATGCGCCGCCGCACCCGTTTGGGCTTCAGCTTCTCGAGCGGCACGCCAACATTCGGAAAGGATGGAGTTGGATTGCGATCGGTCATTGTATTCATAGCAGCACAACCAGTCCGGTTACAAAAATGTTGATGAGTGAGATGGGCAGAATCATCTTCCAGCATAACCGCATGATCTGGTCATAGCGGAAGCGCGGCAGGGTCCAGCGAATGGACATTTGCAGCCAGATGAAGAAGGACACTTTGGCAAAGAAGGTGGCGACATTGACCAGCATCGCCAGGATGGCGGCCCCGTTGGGTCCGGCGAATTGGAAAAAGGAGAGCAGCATCGCGTCGGTGACAAAGGGCAGGTGCCAGGCACCGAAGAAGAGCGTGGTGACGATCCCGGAAATGGTCACGATCTCAAGAAATTCCGCCATCCAGAACATGACGAACTTGAGACCGCTGTATTCGGTGAAGTAACCGGCCACCAATTCCGACTCGGCTTCGGGAATGTCGAACGGCACCCGTTTGTTCTCAGCGATGGCGCAGGTGAGAAAGAGGATAAAGCCGACCGGTTGCAGGAAAATACCCCAGCGGAAGAAGTTGGCCTGGGCGGCGCCGATCTCGGTCAGTTTCAGCGAGCCGTACACCATGATGATACCAATGATGGTGAGGCCCATGGCCACTTCATACGACAGCATTTGTGCGGAGGCGCGCAGGCCGCCGAGCAGCGACCAGTTGCTGCGGGACGACCAGCCGGCGAGCACCACCCCGTAAGTTGCCAGTGAGGCCAGAGCAAAAACGTAAAGGATGCCCACATCGAGGTCGGCGATGACCAGGTTGACCTGGTGGCCGAAGATCTCGTAACGGCCGCCGAACGGCACCACGGCAAAGGTGGCGATGGCCGGCACCAGGCAGATGAAGGGCGCGATGGTGTGGAAAAACTTATTGGCCCCCGCCGGAATAAAATCTTCCTTGGTCAGCACCTTGACGGCATCGGCGATGGGGTGAAACAGTCCCATGATGGTGAAGCCGCCGATATCAGCGCGGTTGGCCCCGATACGGTCCTGCATCACCGCGCTTTGCTTTCTTTCAACCCAGCCCAAAATGGGTGCGAAAAAGCCCAGATTGATGCTGAAGATAAACACGATTTTGGCTATGGATTCGATGAAGTCTGCAAGCATGGCTATCTATCACATTCTCCGCCGATCATGTTGATCATGTCGAAGGTGGGCACGATATCGGCAATGAGCCTCCCCTTCATCAACCTGGACATTGCGGCGGTGAGGACAAAGCAGGGGGGTCTCACCCGGCACTTATAGGGTTTGCCGCTGCCATCGCTCACCAAATAAAATCCCAGCTCTCCATTGGCCCCTTCAACGGCGAGATAGATCTCTCCCGGAGGCGGCTTGATGCCTTCAATGACCGTCTTGAAATGAAAGATCAACGAATCGATGCGGTTGCCGATGTCATCCTTGGATTGCCATCTGAACTGCGGCATATCGATGTTGATCGGCCCGCGCGGAATCTGTTCGAGGGCCTGCTCGACAATGCGCATGCTCTGCTTGATCTCTTCCATGCGCACCAGGTACTTGTCGAAGTTGTCGCCTTTTTCACCAATGGGCACTTCAAAATCCATCCGATCATAGACCAGATAGGGTTGTGCCTTGCGCACATCGTAAGGCACGCCGCAGGCTCTCAGGCATGGACCGGTAAATCCGTAGGCGATGGCTTCATCCCCGGAAATGACCCCCACGTCCCTCACCCGGTCGATGAACACACGGTTCTTGGTGAGGAGCTTGTCCACATCCAGCCACAGTTCACGGCAGCGCTTGAACACCCTGGCGGTTTTTTCCTTGAAATCGTCGGGCAGATCACTCTTCACCCCGCCAATGCGAACATAGTTGGCGGTCACGCGCGCGCCGCACAGGTCCTCGATGAGGTCCCACACTAATTCCCGCGCTTCAACAAAATAGAGGAAGGCGGTGAAGGCGCCCAGCTCGAGACCCGCCGCCGCCACATTGGTGAGATGGTCGGCGAGCCGTGATAGCTCACAGGCAATGACCCGGATGTACTTGCACCGCTCAGGGGTGTCGATACCGATGAGCTTTTCGACCGCCAACGCATAACCGGTGTTGTTGATCAAAGGGGAGACGTAGTTGAGGCGGTCCGTGTACGGTATGACCTGCTGCCAGGTGCCGCTTTCGCACATCTTCTCAAACCCACGGTGGAGGTAACCGATGTCCACTTTCAGGTCGACAATGGTCTCACCATCGAGGGTCGCCAAGAATTTGACGGTTCCATGGGTCACCGGGTGGGAGGGACCCATATTGATCACCATGTAATCGGTATGAAGATCTTTTTCTATGTCAGGCATGATTCGGCTACTGGTCGGTTGGAATGTTAGTTGATCGGCCCTATCATGGGCTGCCTCTTTTTAAGGGGGTAATCCTTGCGCAGAGGATGGCCTTCAAAACCTTCGTACAGCAAAATCCTCCGAAGCTCCGGATGCCCCTTGAAAGTTATGCCATACATATCAAAAGCTTCCCGTTCGAACCAATCGGCGGAAATCCATACGGGAACAATGGAATCGATCGTGCAGTCCGACTCGGAGACCCTGGCCTTGAGCCTCACCCGCTGGTTGTGCGGCAACGAATAGAGGTGATAGACCACTTCAAACCGTGGCTCCCTGCCGAGGTAGTCCACCGCGGTGAGGTCCATCATGAAGTTGTAGCGCAGCGCTTCGTCATCCCGCAGAAACGTGCAGATGGCGACGATGTCCTCTTTTTTCACGACGGCGGTGTCGTCCCCGCGGTAGGAGTGGGTCTCGATGATGGAATCGGGAAATTTTTCAGCCAGCTTCTTTAATGTCACGCTCGTATTCATAGCAGGAACATTTCTTTTCGGTTCACGAGGTCTGCAAAGATTTGGTTACCGGTGACGCGCCCCTTGGCCAGTCGGACCAGCGCTCCTTGGCGACTTTCTGCTGCAACTTGAGCAATCCGTCGATGACCATTTCCGGCCGCGGCGGACATCCGGGAACATAGACGTCCACTGGAATGAGCGTGTCGATGCCCTGTACCGTCGCATAGTTGTCGTAAAATCCGCCGGAGACCGCACACACGCCGAAGGCGAAAACCCATTTGGGCTCGGTCATCTGGTTGTAGACCTTGACCAAAATGGGCGCCTGCTTGTGGCTGATGGTGCCAACCACCATCAACAGATCGGCCTGTCGTGGCGAAAACCGCGGCAGGGCCGCGCCGAAGCGGTCCAAGTCATATTTCGGTCCTGCCACGGACATGAACTCCATCCCACAGCAGGCCGTGACAAAAGGATACAAGAAGAACGAGTATTTTCTTGACCAGTTCACAACCTCCTGCAACTTGGTCAAGATGACGTTGCCGCCCAGCAGCTTCTCTTCGGCCGACGGATCGCCCGGTTGCTGAAGGAGTTGCCGAGAGGCGTCCTTTTTACGCGTAATCAATCCCATTCCAATGCCCCCCTTCTCCACACATAGAGCAAGCCGATCGCCAGGATGAACAGGAATATCATCATTTCAATAAAACCAAACATCCCCAGGTCCTTGAAAAGCACCGCCCAGGGATAGACAAACACCGCTTCCAGGTCGAAGATGACAAAAAACAGGGCCACCAGATAAAATTTGACGGAGAACCGCAGCTTCGGCGATACAATCGGGCTTTCACCGCATTCGAAGGGCTCCATCTTGTCGGCAAAAACCTTCTTGGGGCCAAGCAGGCTGGTGGCGACAATCATGCCGATGGCTGTCAGCGCCGCCAGGAAAAGCATGATCAGTACAGGAATATATTCGTTCATAGTCGTGTTCCACTCGCTGAAAAGTTAGGACCGATAGTCGACATGGCTGCTCTTGTTGCTGGGGATGGTGGGAATCTTGTGACAGATATCACACTGATGGCCTTAAAAAAGGTTGACGCCTCTAATTCGTGCCTTTTACCGGGTTGCAATGTGTGATTGATTTCTCGAAGGTCGGTATTAGCAGCTGAGAGCATGCTTGTCAAGAACTATCATGGCAGAAAAAATCGCTGTGCCGATATCAATTTTGCCAACAGGGAAGGGCGGTTGCCCTGCCTGTCGTGCGGCAGAAAAGGCCGGTGGCGACAGCAAGCGGCGCGGCATCCTGCCGGGCAATGCCAACAGTCGCGATTTCGGTCGACGCTCGCGGCCCGCGCAAAGCAACCGCGCTCCAGGGCAGCGCGGCGCCCCCCGCCGTGCGTTGGAGGAGAACGCGAAGGCGATTACAGTCGCACGGTGCGGACCGCGCCCGAGCGATTCCGGATCGCCTCCCGCGCGAGCTCATCCGCCCGTTCGTTTTCCGGATGGCCGGCATGGCCCTTCACCCAGCGCCACTCGATCTGGTGCTTTTGACAAATTCGGTCCAGCGCCTCCCACAGGTCCTGGTTCTTGACCGCGGTCTTGGCCGCGGTCTTCCAGCCGTTGCGCTTCCAGCGCTGAATCCAGCTGGTGATGCCGTCGCGAAGGTAGCGGGAATCGGTGTAAACGGTGACCCGGCACCTTTCTTTCAATGCGCTCAGCGCCTCCACCACCGCCGTGATCTCCATGCGGTTGTTGGTGGTATCAGGGGAGTAGCCGGAGATCTCTTTCTCGCTTGTCTTATAACGCAGAATGGCCCCCCAGCCGCCCGGTCCGGGGTTGCCCAGGCATGCGCCATCGGTAAACACTTCCACTGGCTTCATCGCATCTGCTCAGGAAAAGGGTGAGAGCCGTTTGCGGACGTATCGCTCGATGGCCGTGGAAGAGCGCTTGCCGATGGCCTCGACCAGGTTTTCAAGCGGGATCTCGGCCCGCGCCATGGCTTTGTGTCCGCCGGCCGAGCAGTCGAGGTTCTTGAAGGCCCGCTCAATGGCTTTGCCGGCGTCTTTGCGGTAGCCATCGTTGCGGATGATGACAATCAGCTTGTTCTCATGAATTCCCGAAATGATGCTCCAGGAGATGTCATGCACTTTCAGAAAAAATTCAGCCACCACCACCAGAATGTCGGCCGTTGGCACTTCATCCAGATGCGCATAGATGCGGTCCTTGATGACGTGTTTGCGGTCGATGGCTTTTTCAAAGTATTTGAGGTCGCGCAAGCTGAGGTCTGAGATTTCGACCTTGGTGAGGATATTGTGGTTGGCCAATTCGTAAAGATAGCGAAACGCCTCGATGTCTTTATCGATGGTGTGCCGCTCAAAGTTGCGGGTGTCGGTCTTGATGCCGTAAAGCAGGGCCGTGGCCAGGGATGCCGAGGGCTTGATCTTGGCCGCGCGCAGATATTCCGTCAGGATGGTGGAAGTGGCGCCGTATTCCGGTCGAATATCGATAAATGGCGCAGCGGTCTGCGTGGTTGGCGGGTGGTGGTCGATGATGGCCGCATATTTGAATTGACTGAACAGCTCATTGTGGCTAGGTTGCCCATCGACGATAATACATTTGGTAACGGTTTTAGCATGTTCCTGGAGTTTGGTCTTATCTAAAACGATCAGAGGCAGTTTGAGCAGCCTCACCAGGGTCAGATTGTTCAAACGTTTCATGGGCCGAATGAGGCCGATGGTGGTGGATTGCACCTTGTGCCAGAGCAGCCGCTTGACCGCCAGCGCCGCGCCGATCGAATCGGGGTCCGGGTCGATGGTGATCAACACATGGTCCCTGGAGTTGATTTGCGCATACAGGCCCTTGAGGGCTTCCTTCGACGAACGCCTTTTGGCGAGGGCCTTACCAGCAGTTGTGAGGGGGCGCTTTTTCATAGCGGCGGACAGACGTGGGTGTGACGAATGGTCCACTCATAAAAAAAGGGTGGTCAAAGCCACCCCTTGCTGTCGGTGGAGCGGGAAACGGGATTTGAACCCGCGACTTCAACCTTGGCAAGGTTGCACTCTACCGCTGAGTTATTCCCGCTCAGTTGCGAAGCGATTAATAGTCAAAAAGGATTCGTGAGTCAAGCAAAAAATCGAGCAAAAAACAGCGGGGAAAAAGTGGCGGCAAAAACCTCCGCCGCGCCCTCCACAAGGTCCGATAATATATATTATGTAAACTAAGCTCTGCTATTGGCATCCGCCTCAGGCACAAGGAGTTCGAAACATCATGCAGACCGCCGTAGCGCCACCTCACTGCCACCACACCGGCATTTTCTACCATCCAAGCTTCAGCCGCAGAAGCTACCTGACTCAGGGGTCCCGCCTGGAAGACTTTCCCAGGGCGCTGGAGGACCTTCTGGCTGATGACCGCTATCATCTCTACGAATCGCCGGCCATCGACGAAGCATCCATTCTCAAGGTGCACTCGGCGGAGCTGCTGCAGGGAGTCAAGCGCGACCGGTTGTGTTCCACCGCCTGGCATTCGGTGGGCGGTGTGGTCCTTGCCGCGGAAAAAATCGTCCTGGAAGAAATCCGCAACGCCTTTGCCTTCATTGGCGCCGGCGGCCATCATTCCGGCAAGGATTTTTTCGGCGGCTACTGCTGTTTCAACGATGTTGTGATTGCCATCCAGCTGTTGCGTGAGTGGCATGGCATCAACCGCTTTGCCATTCTCGACACCGATGCTCACCACGGTGACGGCACCCGCGATCTGGTGGCCAGGGATGCGGATGTGCTGCATGTCTGCATGTGTTCGTCCAACTATCAATCCGCTGACGGTTCCAAGGTGGATGTCGTTTCCCCGGGGCGTTTCCATTGGTTCGGCGCCGCCCCCGTCGCGGCCGATGAAGACATTGACGAACTCTATGCGGCAATGGCGGCGCAGGCGTTCGAGCGGCGCGTGAGAGAATTCAAACCGGAGCTTATTTTCTGGTATTTCGGCTTCGATACCCATCAGGGCGATTACGGCGACCTGGGATTGAGCGTCAACGCCTACCTGAAAATCGCCGCCATGATGCGAGCTCTTGCCGAAGAAAGCTGCGGCGGCCGGCTCGAAGTGGTTCTGGGCGGCGGCTCGCGGAGCGACATCGCACGATCAGTCATTCCACCCATCATCCGGAGTTTAGGGCCGGCAGTTGGATGAGACGCCGCCGAGCCAACATCGGGCGTCGAGAAAGCCCCATTCTGCTGACGATTTCAACAATATAAACAATTACTTGCATGTTTATACGGGAGTTGCTCGATGGCTCACTACCTGCCAAAGACTTTGGCAAAGACGTTGTCCTCTATCGCCTATCATGCCCCCGGCGAATATGGTCTGTTCTGGGACCAGGATGGCACAATGCCGTGGAAGGAGCTTTATTGGGCCTTGCAGGAAGATCACGAGCTACGTTTTGTGCGCCAGAGCCACCTGCGGGAACTGACCCTGCTGGAGCTGGAGATGCCCTTCGAGCTCGACGGCAACCTGCTGCGCATTCGCAAGGGCCGCTCTGTTCCGGACTATCCGACAAGCGAGCAGCCCCCGGCCAGACTGTTTTACGCATGTCCGCGCAAGCGCTACGAATTCGTGCAGCAAAACGGCCTGGCAGCGAGCGGCCGTCGCTTTCTGGCGCTGGCATCGAACCCGAATTTGGCGCTGCGCATTGGCAACAGGCGGGACCCAGGGCCGCTGATGCTCGAAGTGAATTCAAGGCTGGCGGCCAGCGAAGGGGTTTCGTTCCGGGTGGCCGGGCCGGAGCTCTTCCTGGTGGAATCCATCGCTCTAAAACACTTGCAATTCCCTCGCCTTCGCGAAGACGATTTGCTGCAGCTCACGGCCCGAAAGAAAGAGCAGCCCACTGCAAAAACGTTGGCTGAAATGCCGGCACCCGGTTCGTTTATGGTCAACCCCGAGCATTTTCAGCAGGCGGTGACTGGCAAACCGGGGATTGGCGTCACGGGCAAAGCCGGCAAGGGCCGGCGGGGACCCGGGTGGAAGCGTGAGGCCAGGAAAGGCAGGGACCGTCACAAAAGGAGCATCTGAGCGCGGCGTCTCAACATTCGGCCCGCCGTCAGACACCGGATTGGACCGTCAGCCGTTGCCGCCACCGAGATAGGCAGCTTTGACTTCGGGGTTAGACATGAGCGCCCTAGAGCTGTCCTCCAAAACGATGTTGCCGACTTCCATCACATAGCCGCGATGGGCCAGCTTCAAGGCGGCGCGGGCGTTTTGTTCGACCAGCACCATGGTGACCCCGGACTGGTTGATTTCTTTCAGGGTCTGGAAGATCATTTTCACCAGCAACGGCGCCAGCCCCAGGCTGGGCTCATCGAGCAACAGCACCCGGGGCTGACTCATGAGCGCCCGCCCAACCGCCAGCATCTGCTGTTCCCCACCGCTCAGCGTCCCCGCCAACTGATGGCGGCGCTGCGCCAGGACGGGAAACAGCTGGTAGATCCATTCCTCGGTTTTTTTCGCCTTGGCCGCATCGTTACAGGTGAAGGCCCCGAGGTTCATATTTTCCTGCACCGTCAAAGTCCCAAAAACACGACGCCCTTCAGGCACCTGGGCCACCCCCTGCTGCACGATCTTGTTTGCCGGCAGCTTGTGCAGCGGCAGTTTGTCGAGATAGATGGCGCCGTGTGAGGCCTTCACCAAACCGCTGATGGACAGCAGCGTGGTCGACTTGCCGGCGCCGTTGGCGCCCAAAATGGTGACGATCTCCCCTTCCCTCACCTTTAAATTGATGCCGTGGAGGACCTCGATGTTGCCATATTTTACTTT
>Ga0272446_1005716_pt1 | contig 13483 bp, 7 predicted proteins | sample YNPCB0061_FD_194587 | JGI IMG/M metagenome (GOLD analysis project Ga0272446, IMG submission 194587) | Hot spring microbial mat communities from Yellowstone National Park, WY, United States - YNP-CB-006-1 | ecosystem: Environmental > Aquatic > Thermal springs > Hot (42-90C) > Sediment | place...
AGGAGATAAAATTTCACGCCAAAGATTTTTGTATGCCTTATTAGATATCTTGTATAGCCGTACAGAAGCAGAATTTAAAAGGGGAAATTTCAGAGTAAAAGGAGATACAGTAGATATTTTTCCTGCCTATGCAGACTTTGCTTACCGAATTTTCTTTTGGGGTGATGAGATAGAGGCTATCCAACGTATTGAACCTCATAGTGGGAAAAAAATTGCTGATGAAAACTCTATTGCTATCTTTCCTGCCAATTTGTTTGTAACGGGCAGAGAAACACTAAATAAGGCAATTTATGAGATTCAAGATGACTTAGTAGCACAGATAAAATTTTTTGAAACAGAACAACGCTACATTGAGGCTCAAAGAATCAAAGAGCGCACAGAGTTTGACTTGGAAATGATGCGAGAATTGGGCTACTGCTCAGGCATAGAGAACTACTCTCGTTATTTTGACCGTAGGAAAAAAGGACAAAGACCTTTCTGTTTGCTTGATTACTTTCCCAAAGACTATTTACTACTCATAGATGAAAGCCATGTTACTATTCCGCAAGTCAGAGCGATGTTTGGAGGCGACCGCTCTCGAAAGATAGCCTTAGTAGATAACGGCTTTCGTTTACCTGCTGCCTTAGACAATAGACCATTGACTTTCAATGAGTTTGAAGATATGATGGGTTATACTATTTTTGTAAGTGCGACCCCAGGCGACTACGAAGCAATGAAATGCGAAGGTGTGGTGGTAGAGCAGATTATCCGACCAACGGGTTTGCTTGACCCGCACATAGAAGTACGCCCAAGTACTAACCAAATAGATGACTTATTAGAAGAAGTAGATAAGACAGTCAAAAGCGGAGATAGAGTGTTAATCACTACATTGACTAAACGCATGGCAGAGGAACTTACTGATTATTTGGTCAAATTAGGAATCAAAACTCGATACATTCACTCTGAAGTCAAAACATTGGATAGGGTAGAAATTTTAAGAGAATTGCGTTTAGGTATCTTTGATGTATTAGTAGGAGTAAATTTGCTTAGAGAAGGTTTGGACTTGCCCGAAGTTGCTTTAGTAGCCATCATAGATGCAGACAAAGAAGGCTTCTTACGCAATCAACGCTCGCTAATTCAGACCATTGGACGAGCCGCAAGGAATGTAAACGGCAGAGTAATCATGTATGCAGATATGATTACAGAATCTATGCAAGTAGCAATAGAGGAAACCAACCGTCGTAGGAAAATCCAAGAAGACTACAACAAAGCCAACGGCATAGTCCCAATGACTGTAAAAAAATCCACAGAGGCAATCCTTCAACAAACCAAAGTAGCAGATGCTAAGAAAGAGGCTAAGCAATACTACATAGAACCCGAAGAGGCAAGCTATGGCATAGCGGCAGACCCAGTAGTGAACTACATGAGTACCAAAGATATAGACAAACTCATTGCCCAAACACAAAAACAAATGGAAAAAGCCGCCAAAGAATTGGACTTTATTGAGGCTGCGCGATTAAGAGATGAACTACTGGCTTTAAAGAAGAAGAAAGAGGAAAAAGTATAATCCATTTGCAACGCTTACAAGATTTAGTCCTGTAAGCGTTGAGAGTAAGAGGCATTATCTACTTGCTTGAATTTTTATAGACTCATCATGAATGAGTTTAAAAAGTTGGGCAGTGAAATCCTTGTTTAGCTTCATTTTTTCTCCCCACTCTGGACGAGTTTGGAATACTTTAATCCATCTATCTACTTGGAAAACAGTAATATTATTTTCCTTTTTATAATCTCCTATTTTTTCTACCAATGCCATGCGCGCCGCCAAAATCTCCAAGATTTCTCTATCAATTGCGTCTATTTTTTGGCGTAAATCGTCTAAGTGGGTATTGAACTCTTTGTCTTCTGTTTTAGGTACTTTAATTTTCAATTCACTTAAAATTTCACTCAAACGAACAGGCGTAACTTGTTGGCTGGCATCGCTCCAAGCGTTATCAGGGTCTATGTGCGTTTCTATCATTAATCCGTCATAGTTCAAATCTAAGGCTCTTTGAGCAATCTGGAAAATAAGGTCGCGCTTGCCACCAATATGGCTTGGGTCGCAGAAGATAGGCAAGTTAGGCAAAGTACTTTTCAACTCAATAGCAATTTGCCACATAGGAATATTGCGGTATTTTGTTTTCTCAAAAGAAGAAAAGCCCCTGTGTAGAGCGGCGATTTTAGTAATTCCTGCATTGGCAATGCGTTCAATGCCTCCTAACCATAGAGAAAGGTCGGGGTTGATAGGATTTTTTACAATCACGGGAATATCTACTCCGCGTAAAGCATCAGCAATCTCTTGGACAGTGAAAGGATTTACAGTACTACGAGCCCCAATCCAAAGAACATCAACTTCATGCTTTAAGGCTAATTCAACATGCTGGGCATTAGCTACTTCGGTAGCGGTAGGAAGTCCTACTTCTTTTTTGACTTCCTTAAACCACTTTAAGCCAATTTCTCCTACTCCCTCAAAGCTATTAGGGCGAGTACGCGGTTTCCATATTCCTGCACGCAAAATATCTACTCCTGCATCTGTTAATGCTTTGCAAGTATTGAGCAGTTGCTCTTCGGTTTCTGCACTGCAAGGTCCTGCAATGACCACAGGTTTTTTTTCACTGTTTGTATTGGTTTTCCCAATCCAAGACTCTAATGTACTAATGTTCATAAAATACTGAAATTTAATTAGATTAATAAAATGTGCTACTACATTGTTTATAGTTTTAAGTTTATGCAGTTGTTTTTGGCAAACAAAAAAGGCTTGCCGTTTGTATGAACAGCAAGCCTTTTCAGATTTATGTTATACCAACTCATAACAATAGCTTTCTGCTCATACGATTGTATCGTACCAGAAGTAATAAAAGCTAAAGTATGTGTTGTTTATTAGACTCATCACAGATTTCTGTTGTTTAAATTTCCACAAATGTATGTATTTTTTAATATCCTACAAATTTTTTTCACTATTTTTTTCAAATATTTTAAAGTTATGGTAGTTCCAAAGATGTAATACTATTGCATGAATGATGAATAGTGAATGTTAAGCTATCTAAGCTGCTATTTTCTTGCATATTATCATTATTTTCTTATTGCGATAGTCGGTGGTAGCAAACAAATATACTTCGCCTCCTTCTTTGATGCCTATTTTTTTGCGGATTTGTTCTACACTCATAGGAAAATTGCGAATTGCTATATTTGCCTTGTTATCAGGGAGATAAGCCGCTAACTCTTTTTTATCTAATTGGCAAATGGCTTGTATTTCAAAAGTTCTTCCTGTAAAGTTTTCTACTAAATGATTAGAAGTATATAAATGACTGCTAATGTGTAACTTATTTATTTTAAAGTGGGAGGCAATACTCTTAAAACCTCCTGCTTTGAGTACAGCTACGTTAGGCTCGTAAAGATAGCGTTGGGGCAGGGAATAATTATTTGATAAAGATGCTTCTTTTTCTTTTTCAAAAGAAAAATACTCGTTTCCGTTCTTTGTGAGGTTTACTGCTTCTATGTATAATTTCTCATTTGCTTTACCTAAAAAATATAAAACTTCTTTACATTCATTTTCTAAGGCTAATACAATAATTTTTTGAACCTTACCTTGTAAAGACTTCACCGCTAATTCTATGTCCAGCATAGGAGAAGTTTTAACAAGTACGCATTGGGCTTTTTCCAATAAAATAGGAAGGATTTTAAGCAGATTAGGCTCGCAATCCTCGAGTAAAAATACTTTGCGTTTGGCACTATCTCTACGCGCAGGGTCTAAGTAGATGCAATCCACTTTTTCTGGCATATTTTGTAAAAAAGTTTCTGCTTGGCTTGTGTAAACTTGTAAATTATCTGCTTTCAAGATTTTAAAATTGTGTTGGGCTATTTTTGCAAGTACTTCATTTTGTTCTACATAATCTACCTTTGCAAAGGATTGGCTCAGGAAATAAGCGTCTATGCCAAACCCTCCTGTCAAATCTACTAAGTGCTTTCCCTTCAATAGATTGGCTTTAAAAATAGCACTTTGCTCTGATGAACACTGCTCCAAAGAAAGAAGGGAAGGATAAAGGATATTTGCTGTTCGGTAAAAAGTGGGCAGTTTGGTTTTAGCTTTTTGTCGCCCTGCAATTTGTTGGATTACAGGTACTAAGGGAATGTTAGGATACAGGTTTCCTCTTAATGCCAGTTGATGTACTTCTGCATTTTCATTTTCTAATATAAATGCTTGAATATGAGGTTGTAAAAGTAGTTCTATATCCACAGTGCTAAACTTTTGGTTTGTTCTGCTGATGGCTTTTCTAATAATCTTACTTCGTAAATCGGAAAATATAACTTTCCCTCTTGCTCTATTTGTATTTCTTTCATTTTATTCATTCTCCTAATTTTCAAAGAAATACTTGTTTTCCCTTCTAACAATTCATTCATTTTATTATTGCCCTCTTGAATAACTTTTTCATTGTTTACCTCTAAAATAGTATCTTTTAAGGAAAGAACCTTGTCCGCAGGCGAGTCAGGGGCTATGAGTTCTACTATCAATTCATTGTCTTTTTGGGTAGTAATAAAACCAAAACGACTTTCATTAAGATTTTCGGAATAGGATTTAAATAATTCACAACCAACATGTTGCAAGGCTTGATTCAATCTGTCTGCTAAATCGCTTGTGCCAAGGATACACTGCTCAAAGTATTCATTCATCTCCCTACCTGCTACCTGCTTGACGATGTGGATATAATCCTCCAATGTATAGCCAATATGTTTTTTACCAAAATTTTCCCACATAAGCCTCATCACATCGTCCATAGAGCGCTGGTTATGTGTATGTTTACGAATTTCTAAGTCTAAAATTAGACAAGCTACCGCTCCTTCTACATAAATAGAACTTTTGCGATTAGGGATTCCTTTCTCGTAGCCGTCTAACCAAAGGTCAGAAGAGGAATCAACCAATGAAAGATTTAAGCGACCAAAATTATTGAAATGCCTTTTGAAAAGATTTTTGAGTTCCAAAAAATACTGTTCCAGAGTCCAAACTCTACTTCTGGCTAATATACAATCACCATAAAAGGTCGTAATTCCTTCAATGATAAAGCCTGTTGTAAAGTAGTTTTCTTGGGTGAAGTCATAAGGTAATAATTCTTTTGGTCTGATTTTCAGTACATTCCATACATGGAAAAGTTCATGAGAGGCAACCCCTACAATATCATTGTAAAAATAGGTTTGTTTGAACATTTCCTCACTCCCTAATACAATGACCGTAGAATTAAAATGTTCTACCCCATGATAAAACTTAAATGGAGTAATAATGAATATGAAATGGTATTCTGATTCGGGAAATCCCTCAAATATATTGACTTGTACTTGTGTAAATGCTTTAAAATCAGCAAGTAGTTTTTCCCATTGAGGTTCACAATTTCCATAAAACCAAATATGAAAAAGGCTTTCGCAACTGGCTACTTGGTAAGTTTGATGCTGTAAACTCTGAGCGGCTAAAAGTGGAGCATCTACTATCTGATAAAAACTTTGAGCATGCAATATGATTTCTTGAAAGAGAGCGTTGCTTATGTTGATTTGCTTTCCTTTGATATATTCTAAACCACAAGCTATCTGATAAGTACTTGGCAATAAAATTTTTACTTCATACTCTTTATGAATTTTTCCCTCTACATACATCAAACAATTGATAAAGTTTACATAGAAAAGTTCTTCATCTAACCAACTTCCTCCTCCATCTAACTGCTGGGCGTAGTAGTTGTACTTGACTACTACCTTTTTATTTTTTCCTACCTGTAACTTCCAACGGTCTTTGGTAACTTTTTGAAAAGGAATAGCTTGTCCCTCTTGGTTATACACGGAAAACTGCTGAATATTTTTGGCATAGTGTTGTAATTGATACCTTCCTGCTCGCCAAGTAGGAAGTTGGAGTTCTATCTGTTCTTGCTCAATATTTTCTATAAGCATTTCAAAGTCAATGAAATGCCTATTTGGATATTGGTAAGAAAGAGTATATTTTATCATACATGTAAAAATCAGGATAGCGTGCTAAACAACTAATACTAAAACGCTGTTGCGGTGTGTTTTCACCTATGATGCAACATTACATATTTAAGACTAATCTACAAATATACATCACATCTAAAATGTTTAAAATAGAATAAAAAGGTAAAAAGTTACTTTTTTAGGAAATTTTGGATAGTTTTGTGTGAAAAAGTAAGTGATTTTTATGTTAGAAATAGTCAAAACAACCGTATATATTTTATTCCTTTTCAGTGTTATCGCTTGCAAGAAACCAATGTCTGTACAAACTTCTAATAGCGAAGACCTGAATATTCAGAATAAAATACCCTACCAAAGTTATTTGATGGGAGACAGCTCAGACGTAAAAACCTCTACTTCGGCGGGAATAGTTTTGATGGGCGGAGGCAGAGATGTAGATGAGGCGATGCGTTGGATGATACAAAAATCAGGGGAAGGAGACTTTGTCGTTATCAGAGCATCAGGGGCAGACGGTTACAATTCATACATTTATAAGGAACTTGGGGGGGTGAATTCGTGTGAAACTATTTTGATTTCCTCAAAAGCGATTGCTCAAAGCAAAGAAGTAGCTACAAAAATTCGCAATGCAGAGGCGCTTTTTATTGCAGGGGGGGACCAAGCCAATTATGTAAACTATTGGAAAGATACACCCGTAGAAGATGCTATCAACTACTTAATTAGGACGAAAAAAGTACCAGTAGGAGGCACGAGTGCGGGCTGTGCTATTTTAGGAAAGGTATATTTTTCTGCTATTTACGGAACAGTTTCCTCAGAGGAAGCCCTATCCAATCCGTATCATAGAGCTATTGCCCTTGGGAAAGATGATTTTATAGAAGCAGAATGCTTACAAAATACTATTACCGACCAACATTTTTCTCAGAGGAATAGACAAGGTAGGCTGCTGGGTTTTATGGCACGCATGGTAAAAGATTGGGGCTTAGAAGCCAAAGGCATAGGCGTAGATGAGCAAACTGCTGTATTGATAGATGATAACAGCCTTGCCAAAGTAGTAGGTAGTCATAAAGCCTTTTTTATACAACGCAATGCCCAATCTATGCCTGAAATTTGTACAGCTAATACGCCGCTTACTTGGGATAATAAACAAAAAGCAGTAAAAGCGTATGAAATCCAAGCAGTAAATCGGGCAGATGATGCAGGTTCTTTTGACTTGAAAACTTGGGAAAACGGAACAAAAGGTATTTGGAAGTACGCCTCTGTGAAGCAAGGAAGCATGATGTATGAATGAATATTTAGCTATTCGTTATAGGCTATTGGCTTACTCAAAGGTGCTTAATTTTAATATGTCCGCCAAAACTTAAAACAGGCTGAAAACTCATAAGCTATTTAAAAACCTTTATTTTTTAAAATGCCGATAATCAATTATATATAAAAATGCTATTTTGCTTTAAAATAGTGGAAAAAGCATTAAAAATACATTTGGTGAACATATTGTTAGTTGTGTTTTTTATTTTATGTAACTTCATTTCAAATGGTAAGATGCCACCTTTGCAATCCTATATATTGATGTTATGATTACAAAGGTTTTTATGAAAGGTTACAGAAGGAAAGAAAAATTTTTGAAAAATCTTCACGAGGTTCTCACACGTTCCACCAGTAAGTGAACTTAAATACCAATGCCCTATTTCTGACTTTAAAAGAATCTGAGTAATAATTGTCCGTGTACACAATAAACAAATCGGAGGCAGGACTATACCTCCATTGCAGACGCATATTCATATTGACGTTCTGAATCTGATTGTTGTATTGTAAAAAGTTGGTAAAGAATAGTTTATTGGTAAGTGTAATATCCAGACGAGTACCTATGAGCCAAATATCATAGCTTTGATTTTTAAGTTTTTCAGGCAATACTTGCGCCTCTTGAAACTCTATATGATTATAGTTCCAAGTGAGCGAGAGTGCAGCATAGGGCTGCAAGCGATACCCTACCTCTCCATTGAGGCGTAAACGCTTCCCGTCAGCATAGAAGCCACCATAACGACCTGATAGCGAGTAAGTAAATACGGATTGAGGCTTAGAAGTATAATCGAGGCCAGAAGAGTGCCAAAAATGCTTTGTGCCTGTGGCTAAGGTATCTCCTACAAAGTTAGTCGGGTCAAAGGGACGAAGGAGTTTGACGTAGTTGGTAGCTGTCCAAACGGTAAGTTCGCTCCTATTGTAAAAGTTGATTCTATATATTATGGGTAGCTCATTTTCAGTTTGTTGCATATTTTTATCAAAATAAAAACTTAAAAATGTACTTGGACCGTGGCTAAGCACTGCTCCCTTTTTCTTAGGGAAAAATAAATGTCCTACGGTAGGATAGAATCCGTGATAGTTTAGACGAGGCACGAACCCGACCTCGGCGGTATAGTTTTGTCCAACGTACTCATACTGCACTCTATAATTCCAATGGCGAGAGTTGTGTTGGATATGTCCTGCAATCGTCTGATTATTTCCACTACTATTAGGGCTTAAAGATTGTAAGAATATTAATTTTCCTGTCCAGATGTTATTGGAAGAGGCAAGGTTGTACTCAAAGCCCAAGTTCCGATTATAGCGAGTAAGCGAGGAGTTTTTTTGTATAGCGTTTTCGTAGTCAAAGGTTTCTTTATTAATGAAGATGGCTGACACATTGGAGCGAGAAAAGACTTGTCGTTGCAAGGCTAAAATACCAAAGTTTTGAGCAGGTAGCCCTGTGTCATTTGCCCCTGTTTGCATATTCATCAACCCAATTCGCCAGTTCTTGTCTATCTTTCCGCTTAACCTCGCTCCGAAGTGAATAGGAGCGTTCAAGCCAATCCTTCGCGAAAAAAATGGTCTGATAGTTTGATACCCAAAATTGGCAAATATATCTGCGTTCTCTAAGAAAAATTGACGGCGTTCAGGAAAAAAAAGTTCAAAACGGTCAAGGTTAATCTGCTGTCTATCTACTTCTACTTGTGAGAAGTCGGGATTGACGGTCAAATCTAAATTCAGGGAAGAGGTTACAGCTACTTTTGCATCTATACCAGTTTGTAAGGCATAAACTGCCTCAGCTTTTGTTTCATGATTTTTGTTTAAACTACTTGCAATATACGGTATCAAAGAAACATTAGTCCCGACTTTGGGCGGTGCTTCGTCCCAAAGGAGTATGCCTGTGTAGGCAAGCGAAGCAGTAGGAAACTGTCGTGGGACGGGAGCCCAAGCTGATTTTTCAGTGGTTTTCATATCCAAGCGACTAAAATTTACCCCCCACCGCTTGATTCCTTCCTTGTAGCGAATGGATTTGAAAGGGACTTTCATCTCGAATACCCATTTATCATCTTCACTTTTTACTACGGATTCCCACTTGTTGTCCCAGTTGAGATTGACAGCCCCTCCGTCGAACATTTGTCCGTCCCACTGCGCCCCCATGGCATTTGCTCCAAAGGTAAAACCATTGATTTGGTCATCGAAAGGGTCTAAAAAAAGTAAAAAATTGTCATTTCTACCAAAAGAAAAATCTCTACGCAGGGATTCCACCATGTAATCGCCTTCCAATTTATCATAATTTACTGCCAGTAGATAAAAATTTTCATTATCGTAAAGCATTCTTACCTCTGTACGTACACTTGACTTGCTGGTGTCCATAGGCAAGACCATAAAAAAATCTGTGGCAAGCTCCGCTTTTTCCCATGCAGGTTCATCTCCAATGCCATCAATTTTGATGTGGGTATTAGCTCGGTGGATATGGTATTGAAAAGACTCGTTTTTCTTCTGACCAAAGATGATGATAGGAAAAAATAACAGAAAACACAAAATGACTGTTGATTTCATGATTTGGTTTGCTAAATATTAAAATAATGATGAGTAAAAAACTTATGTTCTGCCGTTCGGAAATTATACTTAAAACAAAATGGTTTGCAAACGTGTATAAAGTTTCAAACCTTACAAACGTTAATTTTCATATAGGTTGGCTTATGTCTTTGAGATTGTGTAGTTTGACTTTTATACTCCACCTTATAAAGTTTTTTAAAACTTTATAAAGTTAAATTATTGATTAATAATAGCTTGTAATTTTTTCTCAAAAAACCAATTTCGTTTGAGTATAGATACAAGAAGTTCAGATAAAATCAAGTATAAGAATCACAAGTATAAGAATCACAAAAGTATAGAGCAAAATTACTTAATTTTATTGTTCATTCAAAAAAATGCCTCCTTGTAGAACATTTTATCTTTAAAACTTGTTAAATTGGATTAGCTTTTTAATGAAGCCTCTATTGCTCTAAAGGCTTATTAATTTTGCAATTTCAATAATTTTTTCCTATTTTTATCAGTGTAAAATGCAAATAAAGGAAAGTATGAGCGAAAATCACATCAAAGTAGCGGTGTTGGATTTGTATGACAACGTGCCTAATCAAGGAATGAGATGTATCAAGGAAATCGTAGAAGCACACAGCGGAAAGACTTTAGACCAAATCCTTTCTTATCACATTTATGAAACCCGTTATAAAAACGAATTACCTCATAAAGACGAATATGATATATATATTTCCACGGGCGGTCCGGGCAGTCCTTATGATGGAGAAGGCAAAGCTTGGGAAAAGAACTACTTTGACTTGATAGAAGACTTGTGGAATCATAACCAACGCAGTTATGAAAGAAAGAAATATGTTTTCTTTATTTGTCATTCTTTCCAAATGATGTGCAGACTTTTTCAATTGGCAGAGGTAACTAAAAGAAAATCTACTTCATTTGGTATATTCCCTGTTCACAAAGTAAATAGTGGTTTGGAAGATTCTATTCTTGGTAGCCTTCCAGAACCGTATTATGCAGTAGATTCCAGAGATTGGCAAGTAATCCAGCCTAATCATCATGTTATCAATGAATTAGGTGCTGAGATAATTTCCATAGAAAAAGAAAGACCTCATGTTAATTTGGAGAGAGCTATTATGTCTATTCGCCTTTCTTATGAATTTTTTGGTACTCAATATCACCCTGAGGCAGACCCTATTGGCATGACGATGTATTTCCAACAAGAAGAAAAAAGAAAGCAAATCATTGAGAATCATGGCGAGGACAAATACAACAGCATGATAGCCCATTTGAATGACCCTGACAAAATTCTGATGACTTATAGTACGGTTATTCCTAATTTTTTAAGCAATGCTATTTACGCTCTCAAAGGAGAGGAAGTACTTTATTAATTACGTTTTTATACGACCTCTTCCGTAGTCTTATGGAATCCTCAGCAATACTTTTACACTCAAACCTGTAAGATTTTTAAAATCTTGAAGGATTAAGTGTTTGGCTGTCAGTAATTTATCTTTTTATTTGAAAATTAACGTTTATAAGGTTTCAAATCTTATAAACGTTTGTAAGCCATTTTGTTTTAAGTATGGTAGAAATCTACTTATAAAAAACTTTTTCCCAGATATTAGACACTGGGCAAGCCCCAAGGTTTGCGGTAGAGGCGCTTGGTCATTGCTTGCGCTTCCTTATCGTTTGGAAAAGAATTAGTATTGGCGTCCCAATAAATTTTCTTGCCTAAGCGATATGCAATATTTCCCAAATGAGCATTAATAGCTACGTTTGCTCCTGTTTCTATATCACAAATGGGCTGCTGGCGTGTTTTGATACACTGTATAAAATTAGCTGCATGTAAATCTCTATCATCTGCGCCTGCTCTTTGATAAGGCATAGCTTCCAATTTGTATTTTCTTAGATGGGCAGGGCTATTGTTATCTATTTCAGGGAATAGCTCCCACCCGCTTCTATCTACCACCAAATAACCATTTTCTCCATAGAAGGCTACGCCGTGATGTTTGTCAAAAAGTCCTTTGAATGAGCCAAAAGTATGCTCCCAACTGATAAGGAAATTATCAAATTCATAAATAGCCATCATTGTATCTGGCGTTTCCATCATGTCCGTAGGATAGGCAAACTTACCACCCGAAGCGAGTACAGACTTGGGAGTTTTTACTTTCATTGCTCCAAAGGCAATGTCGAGCAGGTGTACGCCCCAGTCGGTCATCAGCCCCCCTGCATAGTCCCAAAAGAACCTAAAAGTTCCGTGAAATCGATATTTGTGAAAAGGTTTGAGCGGAGCAGGACCTAACCACATATCATAGTTTACACCTGTAGGAACGGACTCCTCAGGTAGGGGAGGGAGTTCCCCTCTATTTCCGTTAGAAATCCATGTTTTGATGTTGCGGATTCGCCCTAACTTACCTGATTGAATATAATCCATGACTGTTTGCCAGTGAATACCGCTGCGTTGTTGCTGACCTACTTGTACTACTCTGTTGTATCTTTTTGTAGCTCTGACCATGGCTAAGGCTTCCTCAATGGTAACAGAGATAGGTTTTTCTACATATACATCTTTCCCTGCGCTGCACGCATCTATCATTTGGATAGCGTGCCAATGGTCTGGCGTGCCTATGAGTACAGCGTCTATATCTTTATTTTCTAACAATTTGCGGTAGTCTTCATAAAGTTGCACTTTTTTCCCTGTTATTTTTTCAAAATCTGCTGCTTTCTGATTCAATACATTGGCATCTACATCGCAGAAAGCGACACAGGCTACATCAGCTAACTTATGGTGGGACATTAAATTTGCCCAGCCAATATTCCTACAGCCAATCACTGCTATTTGTACTTTATCGTTAGGAGAAACTTTTTTGTTATGAGCAAAACTTTCTGCCAAAGGAATGTTTACTAAGCCGATTGTAGCGGCTAACTTAGCGGAGTCAAATAAAAATTGTCGTCTTGAAACTTGTGTCATTTTCATATTTTTACAACGTTAAAGATTGGACAAACACCTCATCAAAATTTACCTTAAAGTTCTTAATTAATTTTTTTTATTTATGTATTTTTCAAAAGCAAATTTTTAACTTAGCAACAGTAAGTTTTTTTTTATTTGCTTTAAAACTTTATCACTTAGTAGAATATGAAAGTAGGCGTATTATTATCAGGGTGTGGAGTCTATGACGGTACAGAAATCCACGAAGCGGTGCTTACCTTGCTTGCTTTGGAAAAAGCAGGAGCAGAAACTGTTTGTATCGCTCCTGATATAGAACAATATCACGTAATCAACCACCTTACAGGGGAGGAAATGCCTGAAAAAAGGAATGTGTTAGTGGAATCAGCGCGTATCGCAAGAGGAAAGATTGTTCCCTTAGACCAAGTGAACATTGAGGAATTAGATGCCTTAGCGATGCCCGGAGGTTTTGGTACAGCAAAAAACTTTACAAATTGGGCTTTCAAGGGGGCAGATAGCCAGATTCATGAAGGGGTGAAGCAACTTATCAGAGAAATGATACATGAAAATAAACCTATCGCAGCAGTTTGCATGTCCCCTACTACGCTGGCAAAGGCTTTAGAAGGTACGGGCATTAAGGCGGTACTTACCGTAGGCAATACAGATAAGCATTCTCATTATGATATAGCAGGCATCTCCAAGGCAATGGAAGCTATCGGAGCCAAAGTCTTGATGTGTGATAAT
>Ga0272446_1005718_pt1 | contig 13481 bp, 5 predicted proteins | sample YNPCB0061_FD_194587 | JGI IMG/M metagenome (GOLD analysis project Ga0272446, IMG submission 194587) | Hot spring microbial mat communities from Yellowstone National Park, WY, United States - YNP-CB-006-1 | ecosystem: Environmental > Aquatic > Thermal springs > Hot (42-90C) > Sediment | place...
TTATTGGAATTCCAAAGAAGAGTACTATCCGAAGCAGAGAATCCTAAACAACCACTATTAGAAAGGTTAAAGTTTATATCAATTTTAAGTTCTAATTTAGATGAATTTTTTATGATTAGAGTTGCAGGTCTAAAAAATCAAGTTGCGGGCGATATTGTAGAATTATCTTACGATGGAATGACTCCACAAGCTCAGTTAATAGAAATAAGAAAAAGGCTTTTGCCCATTTATAAAAAACAGCAAGATATATTAATAAAGGATATTTTTCCTGAATTAGAAAAAAATAATATTTTTTTTCATAATTTTAATTCATTAGATATTGACAATAAAAACTATTTAAAATCATTTTTTATTAAAAAAGTTCTACCTATACTTACTCCTATTAGTCTTGCTCCAACAAATTCTTTTCCAAGACTAATAAACAGAAGTTTAAATGTAGCTTTTGCTCTGAAAGACAAAAGAAGTAAGCAAATTAGCAATCATATAGCTTTCATTCAAGTACCTGCTTTTTTGCAAAGATTTGTAAAATTAAATTTTGAAATTGGCTATCACTATATATTAATAGAAGAATTAATTAAAGCTTTTTCTACAGAGTTATTTCCAGGATTTGATATTATAGCAGCAAGTACTTTTAGAGTTACACGTGATGCTGATATTGAAATAGCAGAAGACGAAGCGGATGATTTAATATCCGAATTAGCCGAACAAATAAAACAAAGAAATTGGGAACGTGCAGCAGTAAGATTAGAAGTAAGCTCTGATATGCCCGAATATTTAGTTAATCTATTAATGAATGCTTTAGAATTAGAACCTAATGATATATATATTCACGACAGACCTCTTAATTTAGGCGATTTTATGCAATTAAATAAATTAGATTTATGGCATATTAAAGATATTCCTTTCCAGTCATATGTGCCACCTGAATTTAGCGAAGAAAATATAATTTTCGATGAATTGAAAAAGAAAGATTTTATAATGCACCATCCATTTGATTCTTTTAGTCATACAACATTAAAATTTATTAGTGATGCTGCCGAAGATAAAGATGTTTTGGCTATAAAAATTACTTTATATAGAACGGGAATGAACTCTGATATTGTAGAAGCTCTAAAAAAAGCTGCCGAAAATGGCAAATATGTAACTGCATTTGTAGAATTAAAAGCAAGATTTGACGAAGAAAAAAATATCATTTGGGCAAAAGCTTTAGAAAGTGTTGGTGCACACGTTGTATATGGAGTACCAGGTCTAAAAACACATTGCAAAATAGCTATGGTGGTAAGAAAAGAAGAAGAAGAATTAAAAACCTATGTTCATCTTTCTACAGGTAATTATAATCAAATAACTGCAAGATTATATACTGATGTTGGATTTTTAACTTCAGATGAAAATTTTGCTGAGGATGCAACATACCTATTTAATTATTTAACTGCATATTCATTTCATCAAGATTGGAAGGAATTTTTTGTTGCACCAATTAATTTAAGAGAAAATATAATTAAACTAATAGAAAGAGAAATAGATTACACTACAAAAGATAATCCAGGAATAATAATTGCTAAAATGAATAGCCTGGCACATAGGGAAGTAATACCAACTCTATATAAAGCATCTAAAGCTGGAGTTAAAATAAAATTACTTGTTCGCGGTATTTGTTGTTTAAAACCAGGAATACAAGGTATATCAGACAATATAGAAGTAAGATCTATAATTGGTAGATTTTTAGAGCATAGTAGAATTTTCTATTTCAAAAATAATGGAAATGAAGAAGTATATTTATCAAGTGCTGATTGGATGTCTAGGAATCTACATAAAAGAGTAGAATTAATGTTTCAAATTAAAAATAACAAATTAAAACAACGTTTAATAGATATTTTAAACATATATTGGAATGATAATCAAAATTCTTGGCTATTAAATAGTGATGGAAATTATATTAAATTAGAACCTAAAGAAAATGAGAAAAAATTATCTGCACAAGAATATTTTCTTAAACAAATAAAACAAAAACACTTCTAATGAATATTGTTAATTTTATTGCAAACAGGTATTTATATTCTCCTAAAGAATACAAATTTATAAATATTATTAGTTTATTATCATTTATTGGGATTACTATTGGTGTTTCTGTAATTATAATAGTATTGTCGATTTTTAATGGTTTTCAGGAACTTACCAAAAATCAATTTATAAATGTAGAGCCACATTTACAAATTAAAAAAAAAGATAGTCTATTTTTTTTTATTGATAATAATTTACTTTATAAATTAAAACAATTTAACGAGATTAACTATATTATTCCACGATTATCATTTAAAAGCATCATATCAAATTCTTCAAACTTATCTTTAGTTGAAATTATTTCAGAAATAGATACTATACTTATTGACAATACTCAAGATAAAAGTATTAATTTAATTAAAGATAAAAATGAAACTATAACTATTGGAGTTGGATTAGCAAATACTCTAAAAGTTAGTGCTGGCGAATTTCTTAATATTATTCCAATAAACGAATTCGACAATATAATTAATCTATCATTAAATAATTCTATTTACAAACTTAAAATCAATAAAATTATCAATTATAATATTAATAAATACGATTACTCAATAATTAAAATTAGTTACGATAAAGCATTAGAAATTTTAAATCCCGATAATTACAAAATTAGTCAAATTGATATTTACTTAAAAAGAATTCAAAAATTGGAGGAATATAAAAATATTTTATATAACAATTTTGGTGAAAATTATAAAATAATTTCGTGGGAAGAATTAAATCCTGACTTATTTAACATAATGAAACTCGAAAAATTATCCACTTTTAGTATATTAAGTTTTATTCTTATTCTTTCTTTTTTTAATATTTTAATTTCTAATTATATGACCGTTATTGAAAAACAAAAAGATATATTAATTTTAAAATCTTTAGGAATAGATAATAAAACAGTAAAATCTATTTTTTTTAATATTGGTTTTAAAATTTCTTTGATAGGTACTTTTACTGGAATTTTTTTATCATTAATATTTTATTATCTACAAAAAAATTGTAAAATTATAAGTTTAGATTTAAATAAGTATGTAATTGATTCCATTCCAATAAAAATTGATTTATATGAAATTTTTATAATATCAAGTTTTACAATAATAATATCAAGTATTATTTCTATTTATCCTGCAATTAAAGCGAGCGATTTTTATAAAAATTCTATTTTTAGAAGCGAATAATATTGCTATATAGCAATTTTATTTTAAAATAAAAGTCTTATATTTGATATTTAATAATTTTGAGAAAAAAATGAAAGAACATTTCAAAGTAGCAATTATTGGTAGCGGTCCTGCAGGTTTTACTGCTGCAATTTATACAGGAAGAGCTAATCTAAGTACAGTATTATTCGAGGGAATGCAACCTGGTGGTCAATTAACAATAACAACAGATGTTGAAAATTATCCAGGATTCCCTGATGGTATAAAAGGTCCCGAAATGATGGAATTGTTTAGAAAGCAAGCACAAAGATTCGGAACTGTTACAAAATTCGAAACAATTAATAAAATCGATTTTAATCAAAGACCATTTAAATTGTGGAGTGAGAAAAGCGAATATACAGCAGATGCTGTTATAATAAGTACTGGTGCTACTGCAAAAACACTAGGTATTGAAAGCGAGAAAAAATATTGGGGAGCAGGAATTTCTGCATGTGCAACTTGTGATGGATTCTTTTTTAAAGGTGAAAAAATATTTGTAATTGGTGGTGGCGATACAGCAATGGAAGAAGCAATATATCTTACTCATTTTGGGGAATCAGTTACAATTGTACATAGAAGAGATGAATTTAGAGCTTCCAAAATAATGCTTGAAAGGGCTAAAAACAATCCCAAAATTAAAATTATTACAAATCATATAGTAGATGAATTTTTAGGTGAAGAGAAATTTGGTATTAAAAAATTAACTCATATTAGATTAAAAAATGTATTAACGGGTGAATTAACTACATATGAAGCTGGTGGCTGTTTCTTAGCAATAGGTCATACTCCAAATACTAATTTATTTGATGGTGTTTTAGATATGGACGATAATAAATATTTGATTACTAAAGATAAATCTACATATACAAATATTCCAGGTGTATTTGCTTGTGGAGATGTACAGGATCATGTTTACAGGCAAGCTGTTACTGCTGCAGGCTCTGGATGTGCTGCAGCTATAGATGCAGAAAGATGGCTTGCAAGTCAGAATTTATAATTATTTAATAGTTTTAATTAAATTTTATTAAATTTGTTAATATTTAATTTACTTATTTATGTAATTTGAGTTCTAAAATTAATGTAATAGAAGTAGAAAACCTAACTGTTAGTATTAATAATTTAAAAGTTCTTGATAATATTAGTTTTGAATTATTCAAAGGTGATACAGTTAGTATTATCGGGCGTTCGGGTTGTGGTAAAACTACGTTTTTAAGGACATTAATTTTTCTAGAAGTTTTAGAGCATGGAATAATAAAAGTTGATGAAATAGAAATTAAAGAAGCTGATTTAATAAACAATAAAAAATTCAAAAAATCACTAAATAAAATATTAATTGAACCAGCTAATTTATTAAGAGATTCAATTCTAAAAAAGAAAATTTATTCTATTAGAAAAAAGGTTGGTTTTTTATTTCAAAATTATAATTTATTCCCACATCTAACTGTCTACGAAAATATAGAATTACCACAAATATTAAATGGAATTGATAAAGCATTTGCTAAAGCAAAGTCTATTTCTCTTTTAGAAAAATTTTTATTAATTGATTTAAGAAATCGTTACCCAAATCAGCTATCAGGTGGTCAGCAGCAAAGAGTAGCTATTGCAAGAGCATTAGCTTTGGAGCCTTTGATTATGTTATACGATGAACCTACTTCTGCTTTAGATCCTGAACTTATAATGGATTTTATAGAAATTATGAAAATGTTAAAAAATGACGGTATCTCTCAAATTGTTGTAACCCATTCCTATAATTTATGTAAAAAAATTTCTGATGAAGTAATTTATATGGAAAATGGTAAATTTATCGAAAGAAATACTCCAGATAATATATTTAATAGCCCATCAAAAGTCGAAACAAAGAATTTTTTATCAAAAATTGTATTATGATTATGAAAAAAATTTACATTTTATATATATTATTTGTTTTAATAAAATTTGAGTTAGCTGGGAATCAACTTAAATGGGCAGCAGATGCTGAAGGTAATGCTCCTTATATTTTTCAGGATCCTAATTCTCCACAAAATTTATTAGGCTTTGAAAAAGATATAATCGAAGAAATTTCAAAAATTTTAAAACTCAAACCCGTTTTTATACAAAATCAATGGGATGGACTGATACCAGGCCTTTATAGAATGGATTATGATGTAGCAGCCAATGGAATAGAAATTACCCCAGAACGCGAAAAAGAAGTATTATTTAGTATCCCCTATTATATTACTCATCTTACCATTGTAATCAAAAATAATAATAATTACATTTCAAATTTTCAAGATTTAATTAATAAAAAAGTTGGTGTTTTAAAAAATTCCTTGGCTGAAAGAATACTTTTAAAGGAAGCAAAGATAAAAACTTTGACTTATGAAGGAGAAATTAATGCTTTCGAAGATCTAAAAAATGGTAGAATTGATGCTGTTTTAGCAGATGATCCGATTGTTCTATATTATTTACCTTTTAATAATGATCTTAAAGCACTAACTGATGAGATTGGCGAAGCAAAATATGGTATTGCAATTAGGAAAAATGATTTAGAATTAAAAGATAAAATTGATTCAGCTTTGAAATTGATAATTAAATCTGGTAAATTACGAGAAATATTGGAAAGCTGGAAACTCTGGAATAATCAAATGAAAGACTACACTTTTGATTATTCTGAAAGCAATATTTTACCAATAAATTATAATAATTATGTTAACTTAGAAATTAAAAATATATCAATAGAAGAAAGAATTGTTAGATATATCAGTTTTTTCCCATTAATTATACAAGCCACTATTGTAACATTGCAAATATCTACTTTATCAATGTTATTGGCAATAGTATTTGGATTATTTTTAGCATTATTTAGATTATATATTCCTTCACCTTTTAATAAGATATCAATATTATATATAGAAATAATAAGAGGAACTCCATTATTAATCCAGCTTTTTTTTATTTTTTATGCTTTACCATCAATTGGAATAAACTTCTCCCCTTTTGTAGCAGCAATATTAGGTTTAGGTTTAAATTATGCAGCTTATGAAGCAGAAAATTACAGAGCAGGACTATTAGCAGTACCTAAAGGACAATTTGAGGCAGCTTTAGCTTTAGGTCTTAATAGAAGACAAAGTCTTAGATATATAATATTACCCCAAGCACTAAGAATAGTAATACCACCTGTTACTAATGATTTTATATCTTTGCTAAAAGATTCTTCTTTAGTATCTGTTATTACATTAGTAGAGTTAACTAAATTATATACTCAATTATCTGCAACATATTTTGATTATATTGGTACTGGAATAATTATTGCATTAGTCTATTTACTATTAGGGTTACCATTTATTAGATTTTCTAATTATTTTGAAGAAAAATTTAAGTATGATAAAAAAGTTTTAAAATAAGTTAACGAAAAAAAATTTTTTACGTCAATATATTGTTTTTGAAATAAATAAAGGATTATTATGAAATTATTTGGATTAGTTTTACTTGCTTTTTTGTTAATTTCTGAATCTTTTTTATCTTATTCGCAAGATAGAGAAAATAGATTAGGTAATAGAGATGAAAGTAAAATGAAAATGCTCGACTCTGTTAGGAAAAATTTAAGAACTAAACAAGACAATCTAGAGATTAAAATAGGAAAAGAAGGTTTAAACCAAGCTTTAGAAAATCCAATTGGGGTAAAGACTTTAAACTTATCAAATCAAAAATTAACTGAATTGCAAATTGGTATTGGAAAGCTAATTGATTTAGAAAGATTAGATTTATCAAGAAATGAATTAAATGATTTGCCCAATGATTTGGCTAATTTAGAAAATTTAAAATTTTTAAAATTATCATTTAATAAATTTAATAAAATACCAGATGTTATTTCGAAAATTAAAAATTTAGAAGTACTAGAAATTGAAAATAATTCTATTAAATTTATTCCTAAAGAATTAGGTAATTTAAAAAATTTAAGAAAGCTTGTATTAGATAAAAATCCAATTAAAAAGTTTGAAAATGATTTTTCAAATACAAATTTAACTGAACTTTCAGCTAAAAATTGCGAAATGGAAGATTTCCCTGAGCCTATTTCTACTGCCAGTAAACTAACAACTTTAGATTTGAGTAATAATAAAATAAAACAAATAAATAATAAAATATCTAATTTAGTTAATTTAAATACCCTTAATTTGCAGAACAACTTAATTAATGTTGTAATAGATGAATTTGGTAAACTATCTTCATTGAAAACATTAAATATTTCAAGAAATCCTATTGATACTTTAAAAGAAGGTTTTGGGAATTTAATTAATTTAAATTTGCTTGACTTATCGTATTCTAGTATTAAAAAATTTCCTAAGTCTTTTTCTAAGTTACAAAAATTGACTATTTTAAGAGTAGAAGGATTAAATTTAGGACAGATACCTTCAGAATTTTTTGAATTGAAAAATCTATCAGAGCTTAATTTGGATAGTAATAATTTGACGGAACTTCCAGAGACAATAATTAATTTTGCTAAGTTAAACACTTTAATTTTAAAAAGTAATAATTTATCTAAATTGCCTAATTCATTTTCTAAACTATATGATTTAAGAAATCTGGATTTATCGAATAATAAATTTAATTCTTTAGAACCATCTTTTTTAGATTTAAAAAATTTGATATCTTTAAACTTAAATAATAATCAAATAAAGAATTTACCTGAAGATATTTCTAAATTACAAAATTTAAGAATGTTATATATTGAAAATAACAAATTAGAAAAATTACCATCTACTCTAAAAGATATCCCAAGTCTTAAAGTTCTAATGTTAAAAGGAAATCCACTATCCGATGAAGTAAAAGATAATTTAAAGAAAACATTAACTAATGTAAGAATGATATTTTAAGCTACATATAAATTAATTTAAATAAAAAACCGTAATTTAGTATTACGGTTTTTTTTATTTATGTTAATGAAACTTATTACACTGATAATATTTTTATTACTTAGCATTATTAATTCGAATGCTAATGACAATTTAATTATATTTACAGGAGATACATTAATTTATGATGAGCATCCTGAATTTTTAAATCGTGGATTTAGAAATACTAATGAATATTTAGAAATTGAATTAAATTCGGAAAATAAAATCTTTGTTAATCTAATAATGGGTAATTTGATTTATGAAAGAACTGATTTTTATAATAATGACATCAGCTTTCCTCTTCAAGTTAAATTTTATTATAATTCTGGCAGCACATTTTCAGGTAGATATGGCAAAAGATGGAATTTTATTTATAATTTAAGATATTATACTAATAATATAAACAACAAAATAATATTTAACCTACCTGATGATAAAACTATTTTATTTTCGAATAATATAACTGATGAACAAAGTTTTAAACTCCAACAATTAGAAAATGGTTATATTTTATATAATTTTAAAGATGAATTGTTAAACAACAATGATTATTCTGAGTATATTTATAATTCTCTAATACATCAATATGTTACACAAATAGTTGATAAGAATCTTAATAAAATTGTTTTAACATATAATTATGATAAAGACTTAGTAGGTCTAAAATTTCCAAGTAATAGAAGTATTTTAATTTTTTATAATGAAAATAAATTACTAAACAAAATTAATATAGAAAGATATGGAGATTTATTATATAATTTTGACAACAATTCTAATCTGAAATCAGTTAAATATATAGAAAGAGATAGTATAATTTATGATTATGATAAAAATTGTAATCTACTATCAAATATCAAAATTTCGAATATTAATCTTAAAATTGAATATAATGATTCTTCTCTTGTTAAAAAAATAATCCTCAATGATTCTATCACATACAATTTAGATTATGACTTTAAAAATTATACAAATTATTTAACAAGTAATGCAGGTAATAGATATGTTATTAAATATGATTCAAGTTTCAAAACTAAATTAATTTTTAAAAACGATAAATTAATATCCGAAAAAAAATGGGATAAAAATAATATAATTTCCTATACAAATCCAAATGGAAATACTTACAATTATGAATATGACTCATTAGGATTAATTATAAAAATAATTTATCCAGATGGCAATTGGGAGCAAATTTTAAGAGAAAGTAAATATAATAAAATTACAAATATTAATAAATCAACAGGAAAAAGTACAAATTTTATTTATGATTTAAAAGGAAATTTATTAGAAATTTTAATAAATAATGATATTATTTCAAATTTTGATTACAATGCAAATGGACAAATTATAAAATTTAATAACGACAATTTTCTAATTAATTTTTTATATGATGGTTATGGTAATTTTAATAGAATATTAATAAACAAAAAAGCGGAATTCGATGTAGATTATAATAAAATAGGCTATATTAACCGAATATTCGAATTATCAGGTTTTGAAATTAAATATAATAGAGATTACTTTAGAAGAAATATTTTAATAGAAAATTTTTTTGATGCAATTTTTAAAAAATTTTACTTTAATAGTTTTTATTTGCCTGATAGTATTATAATAAATAATAATTTGTTTGAGTTTAAATATGATAAATATTTAAGAGTTAATAATTATCTAATTAACAGTAATAAAGATAGCATTAAAATTAATTATAGTGAAAATAATTACTCTTTAAAAAATTCAATTTTTGAATATTCTTATAAGTATTTTAAAGAACTTAATAAAAAAGAAATTTATTATAATAATAATTTAATTAGTTTTTTCTATGATAATAATAATCAATTAACCGATTTTTTGTTAAACAATGAATTAATCGAAAATAGAAAATATAATAAAATTGATTTGCTATCAGAATTAACATATTTTAATAAAAAATTTAATATATTCTATTTGGATAATAAAATTTCTCGAATAATTACTCCCGAAAAATACATTTTAGAATATTTATATTATAATTCTGATGATTTAAAAGAATTTAAATTTAATGATTTAACTTATAAATTTAAATTAATAAATGATTCTGAAAAAATAATAATATTACCTAATAACTTACAAATAGTGTATAACCAAGATTTAGATAATATTTACATTAAGAATTTCGATGAGCAATTATATATAATTACATTAGATAATTATAATAGAATTTCTAAATTAATCAAAAATCAAGTTGAAATTTTTAATCAAAGTTTCTATAAATCAAAATTAAAAAATTTAAATTTTCATTATGGTTTGAATATTTTTAATGAATATGATGATAATCTAAATCTAACCAAACATTATCAAAATGATACTTTAATTAAATCTTTTAAATATGATAAATATAATAATTTAACACAAATATCTACTGAATTATATGATGTTAAATTTGAATATAACCTATTTAAAAATTTAATCAAAATAAATAATTTTAATCAGTTAAATATTGGAATTTCTAATATTAATAACACAATTACAATAGATAATATTATAAATAAATTTATATATGAATTTAAAAATAATAAATTATCTTCTGTTCAGAATTCAAATTTCAATACCTTATATTTTAACTATAATAACAATTTAATTTCTAAGATATCAGGACTTGAGAGTATTGAAATAAATTTAGAATACGACCAATCGAATTTAATTTTTTCTATCTATAATTCTAATAATTTAAAGACATTATTTAATTATGATAAATATAAAAGGTTAACAAGTTTAATTAATAAAAACAATAATGCTATCACGTTTAAATATAATCTAAATAATAAAGTTATAGAATTTACTGATTTTAAAAATGAAACATATATTTTAAGCTATTTATTTGATAATTATCTAAAGAAAATAATACTTCCCGATTTAGATACAATAAGCCTTCAATTAAATGATAATTTTAATATTAAAAAATTAATAAAGTTAAACGAAATTATTTACTATAATTGGAATGACAATGGACAATTGAGCGGTCTTTTTACAAATTATGATTCAATTTATATATTTTACAATAAATTAGGTAAAATCCAAAATATTAATTTTAATAATCAACTCTCGATTAGTAAAGATTATAATAATTTTGGTAAAATTAAAAGTGTCAACTATAATAATTGGATAAACATTTATTTTCTATGGAATAAATATTTAAATCTTTCTAAAGTTGTTTTAGATTCTAATGTTATAATAAATTTAAATTATGATTTAATAAAAAATTTAAATTATTTTGAATTTTTTGGTAAATTCATTAGATATAGTTATGATAATTTAAATCAAGTTACATCTTCCAATGATTACTTAAATAGTAGTATTAAATATAACTATGATAGAATTGGAAGAATAATTCTAAAAACTTACAATACCAATCATACTGAAGAATTTACGTATCAAAATAATAAGTTAATTAATTTTAAAGATAAAAATTCGAACGTTTTTGAATATAAATATGATAATTTAGGAAATTTAATTCAACTAAAAATTAATAGTTTTGATTCTATCTTTGTCAAAAGAAATTCACTCGGAGCAATTTCTGAATTAAAAAGTTATGATAATTTATATTATAAATTTAACTATAATAAAAAAGGTTTAATTTCAAAGATAGAAATACCTAATTATAATATTTTCTATGAATTTAATTATGATTATATTAATTTTAGAATTAGTTTAAATAGCAATTTATCAGAATATTTTTCTTTAAAATTAGATTCATCAGGTAGATATAAAAACATATCAAAATCTAATGAATTAAGTTATTTTAAATTAGGATTAAAAACAAAGGATAAAAATTATTTTGCTAGTTATAACTCTAACCTATTTTATAATTCATTATTGCAAAATGATAGTTTAAATTACTTTGAATATTATTATAATAAATCTTTAATTCCTTATAAATTAAATTATAATAATATATTTTGGGATATAATACCTAATCATTTATTCTATATTAAAAACATTTTTAATAAAACTAATAGTTGGACTTTAGATAGATTACAGAATGTACTAATTAACAAAATTAATTTAAATTCAGAAAATTTGTTAGATTTTACATATGACCAAAACTCGTTAATATATAATATAAATTCCAGATTATTAGGTAATATAAAAATAGATTATTACGATCCTTATAGAATTAAATCAATCAATGCTGTTAACGAAAAATTATTTTTTGAATACTATATTGATAATAACTTAAAAAATATAAACTATAACAATAAATCTATATTATCTAATGAGTATAATTCAAATAAAAATTTAATAGTTACAGAAAATGCAAATGGAAATAAAATTGAAATATTCTATGACCGAAATCAAAATATTAATCAAATTTTATTTTCTGATGGCAAATTTTATATTTATGATTTTAATTATCAAAACCAATTAACAAATGCTAAATCTAATACTAATATTAATGATTCAATAAATTTTAAGTATTCTGGCAATCAAATAATTGAAAAAAATATTTCTATATTTAATAATAAAATATTTAATTTTAGATTACAAAACAAAGATTTATTTCTAACAATAAATAGTAAAATATATCCATTATTAAAAATTGAAAAATTATCATCTATTTATAATCTATCTCTAAATAATGATAAAATAACAATAAATACTGAAAATAATTTTTTGAAATTTAATGATACTGAAATTCAAACAAATATTTATAAAAATAATATATTGAGTAGTATTAAAAACAATAATAATGTCATTAATTATCAAGAATATTTTAATTTTTCATTATTAACAAAAGAAATATTCCTAAATGAACAAATTTTAAATATAAGAGATTACAATCCTTTTAACAAATTAATTTACTCAATTCAAGATACTCTGCAAATATCTATTAATTACAAAGAAAATTTAATTAATAACTTAATTAAAAACAATGATACTCTTTATTATTATTACAATAATGATAAACTATTGGAAAAGATTAACGATAATATAAAAATTCAAAATAATCTAAATGGAAGTATCGAGGTTATTGATAGTGCTAATTTTATTAGTAGATTTTTTTATGATGAATTCAATAGGATTTCAGAAATAATTGATAAATATAATAACAAATATTACCTTATGTATAACTCTTTGGGAGAATTGAGTTCAATTATAATTAACAATGATACTACTTATATTTTATCTTTTGATGTTGATACAATATTTGCATTAAAGGTTATAATTAATGAAAATAAAAATCAATTTGATATTGTTCTATTAATTAATTTAGTTAACAATCCTATCATTTATAATAAATATTTTGAAAACAATACCACATTAATTTTAAGAGATAAAGAGAATATTCCATTCGTTAAAATTTCAAAAAATGGAGATGTAG
>Ga0272446_1005719_pt1 | contig 13480 bp, 16 predicted proteins | sample YNPCB0061_FD_194587 | JGI IMG/M metagenome (GOLD analysis project Ga0272446, IMG submission 194587) | Hot spring microbial mat communities from Yellowstone National Park, WY, United States - YNP-CB-006-1 | ecosystem: Environmental > Aquatic > Thermal springs > Hot (42-90C) > Sediment | place...
AGGGGACACTGTGGGGGATCCCTATAAAGACACCGCAGGCCCCGCAATTAATCCCATGATTAAAATTTTAAATATAGTTGCGCTACTCATGGTAGTACTCTTGGCAAAATAGATTAAATTTAAAAAACTTCGTCAATGCGAAGTTTTTTAAACTACCAAACAAAACTACTTTAAGAGCCAGTAAATGCCAGATACATAAGCATGTACACCATCAGAGATGAATCTAGGTGTCTTTGATAAAGTACACCTATGGAAAAACTCTCCTCTTTCGAGAAAAACATTCCCGTCCATTGCTCTCACCCCAGAACACGCAGAGGTCATATGCACCCTTACTCTACAGATTGAAGAGGTGGATGATACGGTAAAAGACCTTGCTGTGGAGGGTGTGCTTGCCACCCTCCGCAATGGACATCCGCTCAAACGTATCATCACATCGTCTGAAGGAAAAATTGAAGGATATATTGCCTGCGAAGACTTCATTCCTCATAAGGCCTATATTAAGTATCTCAGTACTAACAAAGCCACGGGACGCAATCTACTGAGCGAGATTCCTGCCTTTATTGATTATGCTCGAAATGAAGGCTACAACGGCTCCACTTCCATGGATGGAATACCCGTCTCAATCGTATTCTTGAGCGCTATAGATTTCATCGCGTACGCACCGACTCTTTCGATGGGATTTCAGTTGATTACTTTGAAAAAATCTTGATCGAAAAAAAAGACTCCGAAGCAGAAGAGTGGTTTCGAAGAGAAGCCTTTGAGCAAAAATACCTCACCCGCATTACTCAAGAATATACCGCCACGCTTGCCACCTTTCATGAAAAGGTCAGAGAGAAGAAGGTTGCTCTGATTGACGCTGCCTTGAACGATCTCTCACAAAGACTGAGAGACAATCCCGCCATAGATTACGGAGAGAAACAACAAGATATTTTAAAACTCAAACTTGCACGACATTTCAAAAGAGAAGACCATATCAATACCGCCCTACTCTACGACGCCATTGTAGAAACACCCAAATTCATCAATAACTATAATGGAAGCATACATCGATTGTTTGATATTCATCAACAGAAACAACTCATGCTGATTGCTGAGCGCCGTAAAAGGAGAGCCGAACAAACCCATGATGACGCCTACAAACCCTATGAAGCGCTTTTCACCACTTCTTCACAAAAGTACTATATGGCGCGTCTGCTCAATATGCCCCATTTGGAAGAAGAGTCTGATTACATTCGTCATTGCGTCGGCAACAGTGACTCCTATATCAATAAAATGAAGAAAGGTCAGATTGAAATTCTCTCATTCCGTAATGTCCCGACATTCAACACCGAAAAAACAAGCTCAATACCGACACCCCACTCGTCACTATAGAATACGATCTGCGCACCCGAGAAATACAACAGATAAGAAAAGAAAACAATGAACTTATTTCAAAAGGATGACTCCTTCTATCCCGACTTTATTTAAGCCCTCAAAATTCTCAGAACTACAGAGACCGAAACTCCTGGAGTCACCCGCGCTTTCACTCGAATCAACGAGGGCGAGCTCTCAGATATACAGGTACAAGACTTCTATGTACTCACCGAAGAAGGGGAAATCCCTCTTTCTGCCTACGATCTCGAAAGCACCACGTTTGTCATCACACGAGGAGAGATTGATATTACCCCCTGACTCCCAAAGAAGATATTGTAAAAGCAATTGCAATAGATTATGGCCAGCGGTGGAATCCTGAAGATATCACTCTCTCAGAGCATGACATAACTGAAAATACCAAAGTCTTTGTCAGAGATATCACAGTTGATATTCTACAGCAATTACCACAGCACACTACAGACTTCTACGACTCATATCTAATGAAACATCTTAATCTCAGCTATCTCACCTCAGCAGAAGGCCTTAAGTTGCCCAGGAGAGTAAGTGGAAGGGTTATTCTAAGTCGTAGACGAAGAAGAAAAAAATAAAACTACGCTTTCCTCATCTTAATTTTGTTCAATAGGGCTTTAGGATTATATAAAAAATTAAGGATAATTTTTAGTTATATATCTGTATATTTGAGAATGGTCTATGTTCCTGGAAGTAGTACTTTTAACAAAACCTAAGGATAAATTATGTTCCCTTTTTCATCTTCTAAAATAATCGCCTTTACTGGACATGATTGTGCCGCGGAGAGTAATTCTTCGTCGCTTGTTCCCAAGGGATCATTGATTATTGCTTTACCTTCTTCATCAAGAGCGGGAAATGCATGAGGTGCCATTGCGATACATGCTGAGATTCCAATACAGGCATTCCTATCAAGTTTTACCTTAGTGATTCCAAGACTTCCCGGCTCTTTTTCTACGCAATCTATATGATTTTCTCGTGTTTTCATATTATCACCGTAGCATTTTTTATCATACGAGAAAAGACTAGCCATTAGATTAAATCAATGATAGAAAATAAATATGAAGATTAATCATGAAATAAATACACAAAACGGAACACATACTTTTTTGGTCGAATTTGAACCAGATCGTCTTTCACTTGCCGCACAGGAAGCAATGCAAAAGATTTTAAAAGATTTTGAAATTCCTGGATTTCGAAAGGGTAAGGTGCCTTTACATGTTGCACAGCAACATATAAGCCCTGCTTCGGTGATGGATATATATACCACATCTCTACTTCAAGAAGCCCTTGGTAAAATTACCACAGCGCATCAGTCAGAATTATCTAATTGCATTGGTCGACCTATGGTTACTGTTAAAAAAGCAATTCCTCATGCATCTCTTGAATGCGAAATTACTTTTTCTATTCGTCCAGAAATTATACTACCTGAATTTAAAGATATAAAGATAAATAAAGAAAAAGTTTCAATTACTGATACACAAGTTATGGATGTAATTGAAGATATTAGGAAATTGAGAGCACATGAAAAATTGCGCGAAGCAAATGAAGGCGCGGAAAAAGGAGATAGGCTTACTATTGATTTTGAAATTACTTCAGATGGGGTTATAGTTGAGGGGGGAAGTGGAAAAAAATATAGCTTCATTAGCAATGAAGAGAAAATGATTCCTGCTTTTGAAGCTGCTTTATATGGTATGAAAATTGGGGAAACTAAGACATTTGATTTAGCGTATCCGGAAGACTATTATGAAAAAAAGTTAGCAGGAAAAACTGCACGGGCGACAGTAACGTTACTGGAATCATTTGCTCGAACCTTGCCTGAAGTCTCAGATGAAAAATGGTTGGGTACTTTAGGTTCATTTACTTCATTTGAAGATTTAAAAAAAGTTGTTCGCGAAAATCTTGAGCAAGAAGCAGAAATGAAAGCTGAGCAAAAATATGAAAAAGAATTATTAGATTTACTAACTACAAAGGCAAAATTCGGAACTATCCCGCATGATTTGATTATGCAGGAAGCGCAAAGAGCGGTGCAGGAGCTTGCAGAAGACATGAAACGTCGAGGAATTGAGTTCGCGCAATATCTCATGCACCTTAAAACAGATGTGCAAGGTTTATTGGAACAAATGAAGCCTGTTGCAGAAAAAAGAATTAAAGCTGGCTTACTCCTGTCGGCATTTGCAGATACACAAAATATTCAAATTTCAGAAAAAGAAGCTAGAGAAGAGTGGGAAAGACAACATATACAGACGCACAGTCATCACAATGATCATCATAACCAAGATCCTACCACTGAAGAATTGCATGATATTTCTTCTCGCATGAGAAGTAGAAAGGCTATTGAAATGATCAAAGAGAAGGTAAATAAGTAGTGAATTCCTATTATATTATAAAATAAGAAAAGATTGATTTCGGTTAACTGTTAAACTTTAACGAAGTAGACACCTTCGTGCTAAAAAGTTTTTATGCATGAAAATCCAAACTCACCTACATCCTTTGAGGAAAATCAAAATCCCGAGAATGAGTCAAACTTTTAGAAAAGTAAATCTTTATCTCTCGATGATACATTTTTATATTTAAAAAAGAAAAAAGTTGAAATATTGAAAGATAATCTTCAAAATAAGAAAGCTGTATCTGCTGAAGATTACCTACAAAAACTTATTAATATGCCAAATGATGAAATTAGTGATTGCTAGGTGGTATGACAGAGGATGAGTACTTACAAGCTTTAATTAACCTTTAAAGAAATGAAATTCTTAGAGCAATTAAAAGGCATAACAGACGCTTCAGCAGGGGCAACAATCAAATTTATAAAGGATTGGATAGAGGCAATAAAAGCTTTGGTAGAAATTGCGTCTGTTATTTATTTGCATCTCTGCTTGCGCTTCCCATAATTCTTGCTATCTCATTTGTTTTTAAATTGTTGCGGTATGTCTTTTAAAGAATTTTTAGAAAAAGAAAGAAAAAAGCAAGAAGAGAAGAAAAGAATTAAGCTTTTATATCAGACAAATTAAGTGAGTCTAGTGGTCTCAATTAGTCAGTGCTCTCAAAGATGCTTATTTAAATCGTTACAGAAATGTTACAGAATCATTTAAAAAATTAAATATATTAGATATATCAGTTAAAACACTATTAAATAGTCTACCACATCAAGTTGATGATCTTGATAAAGCTACAATCTTTTTACTTCGGTGCTTAATGAGACGGCACAAAAAGAATGTCTCACTGATGCAAGAGTAGAGGAGTGATTTCCCTATATCCTCAAGAATTATCCCTATTTCTTCATAGAAAAAAGTTAAATGAAGGAGCTGGGAGAAAATAAATCAATGAAATTAAAAATTTAGAGAATGAATATAATGAGTCTCTTGTCCAATTAAAAGAACTTGTAAATAGGGCTCACGATTTTTCTCTCTTTAAAAAGGAGCCAGGAAGTATCCTTCTCGCTAGTTTAGAGAAAAGTATAGAGACAATTGAGTCATACCCAATTCCAATTAATCAAATCTTTTTTTCTCATGATCTCAAAATCGAGTGAGAACCACAAAACAAATTTTTGCAGTCGAGACTTAAAAAGTTAAATGATTTCAAAAATAGTATAAAATCCTCAACTTTTTTTAAAATGGAATTCGAACCTGAGAAATTAACTGATGATTACTTCGATGTTGGTGACAATCATAAACGGTGGGATCAACTTTTTGAACTAACTGAGAATACTTTTGAACTTGTAAATACTGATACGACTCACCTTTTCCAAAAAAAAAACTACTGATGAAATCACTTCGGGCGCAAATCAAGATCGAAAACGATTTAATCAAGACCTCACATCTTTCTACGGGAAAGAATACAGAAAGCGTGTAAAGAGATATTTGATGAAAGGGAGAAGAGTGCAAAACTTAAACTAATAAATCTGGAATTAGGGGAGAACTATTCTTCAATAGAGAAACTTAAGAGACAAATAGAACAATTTACTAGATTCAATCTAAGCTCTAAGTATATACATAATCCACGTAATTCTAAGATATGAAACCTACTATATATATGGTGTCTTGCTGTCAGAGCTGTATAAGTTTTTAACTAACGAGGTGAATGAAAACTTATTAGAATTTAAGTTTAAAAGAGGTGAAAATTCAATTTCTGAACTGTCTCCGTTATATCAAGACTTAGATATTGTGATTCATAATAAATCTCTGAGTAATGGAGAAGAGGATTTATCTTTTAGCTTTGTAAAAAATGATAACTTTTGTAAGGAAGTTGATGATTTGGAGACTCACTTATCAACTTATAAGCAAAGGGCTAGTAAATTACTATCGATAATCAACATGATTTCTGATTGTCGTAACTCATATGACAAAAATAATCAAAAAAAATACTTCAAGAAATTTGTAATAACTTAGTAATTTTTTTTGGAAATGATAAAAATATTCAATAGAAAATTATCTCTCTGGAACCATTTTAAAAGGTCGATTTTAATAATTTAAATATCTTAAGGAAGATCTTAATGAAGAACGGAATAGTTTGCAAAAAGAAAAAATTTTTAAAATCGAAAGTTTATCTGATATAAAGACACATATTAAAAAAACAAATCTTTATCTTCTTATGATGTACTACATGACACCTGGATACAGAACAATATCACATCATATCCTTGAACGACGCTGAGAGAACTTTTTGGACTTATGAGCAAGAGAGCGGAAGATTATAAAAAAATTCAAGAAAAGTATGAGGTAGTTTAAAGCGACTATACTTCTTTTAATTCTGGAGGGTATTTAAGTTGTGTAGTTGTATATACAAAGTTGTTTAGAGTTCATCAATAATTTTTACGCATAAATCAAAAAACCTCATTCTTATGAGATTTTTTGGAGCGGGTAGCGGGAATCGAACCCGCATCTTATCCATGGCAAGGATACATAATAGCCACTATACTATACCCGCATACTTATATTCGGCATTGGCTAAAATTACGCCAGTGCAGAAGTACATCTTAATTTTATATAAATTTTTAGGGATTGCAATAGTTTATTTTGATGACTGAGTATTGAGCGCGTTGTTTAAAGTTGTAATAAGATCTTCTAATGTTTGACATCTATTTATTTCATTTGCAGTGAGGAGGGGTAGAAGATTATTTTCTGAATCTTGAACAAAGACTGCTGGAAATGAGATTGTACGCAAGTCAGGATAATTTTTTTGAAACTCATCTTTATGAAAGAAAATAATCTTATAAGGAAGTGTAGAAATAAAGTCTTTCCATTTTGATTTCATTTGAAAAGCGTCGTACGTAAGCCTGCAAAGATTACAAGTATATGTTGCTGGGGATATAATTTTATGAGTAAAATCTGAGATATTTCCCCATAACGTGTTGTCAGCATTATATGTAAATACGAGTGATTGAGCCATAAAGTAATGGATATTCTTATATTAAAAAACAACCCCAATTCAGCGAATCGAGGTTGTTTTTCTATAGAGTTTACAGAGTTATCTTACGGAAAGTGCTTTTCGATCTTCTAAAGCTTTTTCAATAGCAGCTTTATAAGCATTCATTGCTTTTTCTCGAGCTTTTTTTTCTACTTCAAATGCTTCATCAGTACGAGTTTTCGCGGAGCTTCGAGCGGTATCGATAGTTGCTTTTGCTTTATCTTGTGCTGCATTGATTGCTTGCTTTAATTCTTGATTGGCTGCTTTTATTTGCTCATCAGTGATGGCGCTTGCTACTGCGGCAGTGTGGATTGCGATTGCAGCATCAACTTCTGCGCGACGAGTAGTAATTGCTTCATCTATTATTTTCTGGGTCTCAATTCTTATCTGGTCTATAGTTTTTTGACGAGCAATGCGTGCATCGTTAAACGCAGTTCGACGAGACGCAGAGGCCGTATTTATTGCATTTTGAAATGCTTTTACTGCAGGTACTGCAGCAGGATTATTTTTTTCAACTTTGGCAAGTTGAGCTGCTTGTTTTTGAATACGTGTTTGTTCAGCTTGTGCTTGCGCTAACAGTCTTTTCTCTTCAGCTTGAGCGCGCCGCTCACTAAGTCTTCTCTCATTTTCACTCCGTGTAGTTGCACGTCGTTCGTCGGCAGAAGCGCGTTCAGCCTTTAGTTTTTCTTGTTGAGCAAGTGCGCGGGCATTAATTTTTTCCTGATTGAGAGAACTTGAACTAGCAGGTCTAGGCGCATAAGTGGTTGTTGGTTCTTTCGAAGGAATAACCATATTTTCTCGACCTACACCAGTTTCAGATGCATAAGTAGTTACCGGCTCTTGCGAGGGAGTAACCATATTTTCTCGACCTACACCAGTTTCAGATGCATAAGTAGTTACCGGCTCTTTCGATGGAATAACCATATTTTCTCGACCTACACCAGTTTCAGATGCATAAGTAGTTACCGGCTCTTGTGAGGGAGTAACCATATTTTCTCGACCTACACCAGTTTCAGATGCATAAGTAGTTACCGGCTCTTGTGAGGGAGTAACCATATTTTCTCTACCTGAAACAGCAAGGGGGAGAACAAGTATTACTCCAAAAGAAGAGAGGAATAAACGTTTTCTCATAGCGTTTAATGTTAAAACAAGAATAAGGTGGTAAAATGCAAGAAGCATGATGAACGAAGCGTTCAACTTAATTATAGTATTTATATTAAATTATGTCGAGTTGTCTGCTTATATTATATCACTTGTTTTGTTACATTAAAATGGTTTGGTAAAAAAATAGAAAAAACGATATTACAAATTCTAGAAACTCTTGTATCTTTCAACTAAAACGATTTTTATATACTATATTAAGGCTGCGATAAAGATACTGCTAATGAAATTATACAATTGACATTTACAAGAGCGCGAAAACTCACAAAAGTTTACGTGGTAAAGTGATGGTATTTTTAATCGTTGTATCAAAGTATCAGCAACAAATTTATATGATATGTAAAGAAAAAAACTTATTTCAAGAAGTGGAAGTTTCATTCAAATTTTCAAGCGATGATAATCTAAGTATGAAAAATTATTTAAAAATAGATTTTGCTGGCAATCTCTTGAAGAAGTATATGACCTTTGTCTAAGGTATGCATTGCAATTTTTCACCAATTCAGCATGGATCTATATCGAATTCCCCTGGGATAGAAATAAAACAACATCGACTCTTTTTTGAGAGCTAGTTATAGATAATTTTTCTGCGCAGGCGCTTTTTTATTGGAATTTTAAATATATTTTTTAAGAGATTTTCTCAGACTCAAACTAGTGCTGTTTAGATTGATGTTGAGTCCTCGCGCGAGAAGCGAATGTGAGAGAAATTTTTTGAAGCATACTTTTTCTACGTATTTTCAGGGGATGTACGCATCTCGCACTACCTCAAATATCAGATTAATCAACACGGGAAAAAGTTGAAATCAGTAAAGATAAAACCAAATCAAATTAAATTTTTACTGGGAATGATTTTCAGAATACTCTTGGAGATCAGTAAAGTTTCCCTTTCCCCAAACTACAAAATATTGAAGTTAAAACTTCTATTAAATTCATTAATGAAAATAATTCTAAATCACTAAGTGCAAAAAGTAGCAGAAATCATATCTTATTCAGTAAATAATGAATAATTGTAAGTCTTCATTGTTGGTAGAGATATATTATGGTCGCCTAATAAGCGGTGACTTACTAGACCAGTGCATCAATCGACAAATAGATTTTAGAATAAACATAAACAATATTAAATCGCTTCTTTCTATCCCTTTAAACCCACGACTTGTTATAGCCTAATACTTGCTAATGATTTTTTATCATAGTTTGCAGTATAATTAGTTGTTAAGCAGTGATAAGTAAAGATGTAATGAAAAAGAAAGAGGTAAAACAAACTAAAACTAAAGGTCCTGTTGTTAAAATTGCTATTCCTAATGCTGATATTCAAGCGTTTGAAACTTCAAAGCTACTAATAGAAAAAGACTTTGTAAGAATAGCTAATTTATTAGCGCCATATACGGAAAGTATGAAGCTATTCCAAGAACGTATATCGGAAATGTATAAACCGTTTTTAGTGTCGCTGATATTTACGGTAAGCACTTTGAAGCTATGAAAGACTTGCAAAAGCAATTATTAGCACCGTCTTTGATGCTAGCTGAATCATTAAAACCAATACTTGATTCTTCTAAGGTATTTGAAAGCCTTGCATTGTCACAAGCTAGTATTGCTAAACAGCTTCAAGGTTTGGTAATCAATTTACCGCTTGAAGGCTACTTCAAAACATTAAGTGCTTGTGCAAGCTTTATTTTATTTGAGTCAATTTATTGTAGCTCAGTCGGTATATTTACAAGACCAGAAGGAGGCTTCAGGCTTTTATACCCTAATAAAAAGGTCGGTAGTAAAGCTATCAATATCTTTATCCTATCTCAAAGGAAATAGGCAATCTAATAGAACAAGCAGTAATTAAGGCATTAAAAGATGTAATGAACAATGATAGATACAATATCACTTACAATTCAACCGACGGATTTTAAGGTCTTGGACCATAAAAGGTTTACCCCTTCAAGTAAAGGCTTATTTGAACCGCCTTATTATGAGTTTGGAAGAAACGCATATATCAAGTGCACCTACAATTCTTCTAAGCAAGATATGACAAAGTATCGTTATTTGCCGAGATTGACCTTGATAAAAGCTATTCGCAACGGTGGATTTGCAATACTTTTGAAAGTTGAATTTTCAATACCTAAATTACTGTATGCTAACAATTTTGATGAAGTTGAAAAATCCGAGTTTGGTGAAATATGCTTGAAGCTCAAAGAAGTATTGCTTTTTATGGGTATTGAAATTAAGGATATAAAAGTTATTGCTAATGCTGATGTATCTATGGTCCATTATTCAAAAAATATTGTTTTAACGGATTACACAACGCCATATTCAGTACTAAAAGAAGTTGTAAAAGTGAATGTAAATAGGCTTTTAGATATGAATCAAATCGATTTTCGCAACGAAGGACACGCTATAAAGTACCATAGCAACTAATATGAGGTTATCTTTTATGATAAAGTCAAAGACCTACAACAGGCTAAAATATCTGAAAAACGAGCAGTAGAAAAAGATAACTATATTCAGTTATGCTTGTTTGATAAAGTTGAAATGAAAAAACCGTTTGAAGTGCTAAGAATGGAAGTAAGGCTTGATAGCAGAAACAAAATAAAATATATGCTCAAAAAAACAAGTTATGACTATAAAGAGTTAAGCTTTATGAAGTTATTTTCGCAAAAAGTATCAAAAGATATTTTGCTTTATACAATGATTAAAATAGAAGCCGATTATCCAAAAATACTTACAGTAACTACTAAAACCAATGAAGAACTTATTAGTCAGTTGATTATTGATAATCCGAAACTAAAATATAAAACTATATTATCAATTCTAGGTGCTAAGGTTTTACTTCAAGAGCAAGGTACAAGAGGTTTTAGGAAAATTATGGAAAAGTTTGGAAAAATGAATTGGTATAGATTTAATAAAGATATGAAGAATCTCGTGATAAGTCGGTCAATAAATCAATTTGAAGCGTTGTTAGAAAATGTCCATTCATTTGAGCGTGTCCAACTTGAAAACTACAAAGATAAAATGTAATATATGATAATTAAAGATAATAGCCATTCATTATAAAAGAAGAATACTACACAATCAAAGAAGTCGCTGAATTGCTAAGGGTAGCTTATCTAACCGCGTATCGCTGGATACAGGAGGTTAAAATACCAGCTTATAAGGTGGGTAAACAGTACCGTATCACCAAGGCTGATTATGGTGTGTTTATAAAAAGTAATAAATTTAAGGTTAAAATATGAAAAAAACAAACAAAAAAAATTTATATATAGTAGGATTAATTTCCTTTTTAAATGCTCTAACTTTAGGTGCAATAATTCCAATTATTTACAACTATGGAACAAGTTTTGGCTTAAATGATACTTCTATAGGATTTTTATTTGCATCATTTGCTTTTGCACAGTTTTTTGCCACACCAGTAATAGGTAGGCTATCTGATAAGTATGGGAGAAAACCCCTGCTTATTATCTCTTTGTTTGGAACTTTTGTCGCTTCTCTTATTCAAGCTTTTGCAGTTAATGCGTTTATGCTTTTTGCAGGTAGGATTTTTGATGGTATTACAGGTGGGAATAATTCAGTTGCTCAAGCTGTCATCGCAGATTCTACTGACGAGAAAGATAAACCTTTTGGTTTTGCCATATTTGGAGCGAGTTTCGGGTTAGGATTTTTGTTTGGTCCAGTAGTTGCGTTGTTAGTATCACAAGCTGGCAATCAATATGTATATCTTTTTTCTGCTGTTCTAGCATTAATTACAACTCTTATTACAGTATTTATATTACCTGAAACCAATCAAAATAGGGAAACAAAAAAACTTGATATTGTAGACACATTATTTTTACAAATTTTAAAAGCACTTAAAATGCCCGTAGTTAGAGATATAATTATATTAAATTTTATTACTGCATTGTCTGTTTCTATATTCCAAATTGCATTTCAGCCATATTTACAAAACAATCTAGGATTGGGACAAGAGTATATTTCATATGTATTGATATTAAGTGGGATTATTAATGTCATCTTTGTACCATTAGTAAAAAAAGTAATTAATAAATTTGGACTTAATCAGACCTTGAATACAGTATTTTTAGCTAGAGTTATTTGTTTTGGTTTATTAGCGGTTATCATTCATCCGATAATATTTTGGTCAATGATGATTTTATTTGCGTTTATAAACTTATTTGCAAGGCCAGTAATTTCAAGCCTTTTAACTAAATATGGTAAACCAGAAGACCAAGGAGTGATACTTGGAGTCTCAGAAAGTTTATTTTCTCTAGGGCTTGTGATAGGTCCATCCATTTTTGCGTTAACAGCATTTCCAAAAGAGGTAAATTTTACTTTTTTAAATATAGATTTTATTACAAATATATTAAGAACTACTTCAGAGAATTACACTTTAGCATTTTTTATTATTACACTAATTTCTTTAGTAAGCTTAATTTATTCAATTAAGTTTACAAAACACTTGGATCATTTATCTAATAAAGAAAAAAGCCTGATAGATTTTTAATGGTATGAAAAGTTTAAAAATACTTGTAAAACCAAACAAAAAGCAAAATAGAGTTTATACACGAGAACCAAACTTGTTTAGTGAAGAAGAGGTTTTAGTCGTAGAAACAACCGAACCGCCAATAGAGAACAGAGTCAACAATAAGGTAATTGAGCTCATAGCTGATTTTTTTGGTGTAAATAAATCTAAAGTGGAAATAGAAGCAGGATATAAAAGTAAATTTAAACAAATTATTATTAAAGAAAAGTAACTATGGATACCAGACAAGTATTGCAAAAGATATTCAAAAATCCTGAAAGCGAACTTCTGATGTTTGACGATTTATCAGTTTTGAATATCTACGAAAAAGAAGGAGGTAAATACTACATAAAGGCAATCTCAAAACTAGATGAAGAGAAGCTGGTATACAACGAGAAAACAGGCAAATCAGCACCAGAAGAAATCGTGCGCCAACTCTACCTCATTCAACTTACTAAACAATACAAATACCCCAAGCATTTAATTGAACTTGAGAAACACGTCAATTTTGGCCGTGAAATCAAAAGGGCAGACATTGTGGTTTACCGTCCAGATGGCATCACCCCCAAAATTATTATTGAAGTCAAAGCCCCAAGTGAAGACAATGATGTGCAACAGCTCAAATCCTACCTCAATGCCGAGGGTGCGCCAGTAGGTGTGGCCGTAAATGGTAAAAATCGTCTTATTCTTTATCGTCCATACCCCAAAGACTTTGACGATACCCTTGATGACATCCCAGCTTCAGATGAAAAAGTAGAAGACGTACTAGCTAAAAGAAAAACACTTAAAGATTTAAAAGAAGAGGACCTAAAAGAAACAATTAAGATGCTTGAAGAATTGGTGCTTGCTAATTCTGGAGCAGATAGCTTTGATGAGATATTTAAGTTGATTTATGCCAAGCTGTATGATGAAAAAGAGGCTTTAACTAGAGATAATCAAGAGCTATATTTCAGAAAAAGCCCTACTGGCAAACCAGAAGAAACTAAAAAAATAATTGATGGTTTGTTTGACGAAGCAAAGGCTGAATGGTCA
>Ga0272446_1005720_pt1 | contig 13478 bp, 14 predicted proteins | sample YNPCB0061_FD_194587 | JGI IMG/M metagenome (GOLD analysis project Ga0272446, IMG submission 194587) | Hot spring microbial mat communities from Yellowstone National Park, WY, United States - YNP-CB-006-1 | ecosystem: Environmental > Aquatic > Thermal springs > Hot (42-90C) > Sediment | place...
GGCGTCGGCTATGCGATGACGCCGCCGCGCGTGCTCGCGCCGGGCGACGTGATCGAGGCGACGGTCGAAGGCATCGGCACGCTGAGGACCACCATCGTCGCGTGACCCGGAGGGCGTGGCGCTCCGGGCACTCCAACGCCGATCGCGGACGGGCCCCTCGGGGAACCGCTGGCTTCCGCGCCGCACCGGATGCGCGCCATGCGGTCCAGGTCCATGTCTCGCTGGCGCGTCGGCCGCTGACCGTCAGGGCCCCGGTGTCACCGGCAGGCGAGCACCCTGAGGTCATAGACCGGGTGCTCGAGCATGCTGAGCCCGGGGGAGGCGGCGAACATCCAGCCGCGGAACGGAACCTCTGGCGCGCCGGGGCGGGTGTCGCGCACCTCCAGCCAGGCGGCGGCGTCCGGCGGGTCGTCGGGCGGGCGGCGGTGGCAGGCGCCGACGCGGATCACCAGCGTGCCGAACCGGACCGGCTGGTCGACCGGCGCCTCGAGCACAACGATCCGCGCCGTCACCTTGTCGAGCGCCTGCAGTTCCGCAACGCGGCCCGCCACCCAGCCCGGGCCCGGCTGCGCCGCGGCGGGCAGGGCGGCGATGGCAAGCAGCGCGGTCAGCACGAGGCAGCGCATCGGCGTGGCGGCGGCGCGGCTCAGCGTCCGCCAGGGCCGCGCAGGCTCTCGACCAGCTCCGCCAGCATGCGGCGGAGCGCGGCCGGATCGACCCCCATGAGCACCGCGTCCTCGAACGCCTCGCGGAGCACCGTCTCGGCCTCCGACCAGTTCTCCTCAAGCACCTTCAGCTTCTCCCGGCAGGACACCGGGGTGCCGTCGGGCTGGAGCCAGCGGCGCTCGGCGGCGGTCGTCACGGCCATGCCTCGCCTCAGCCCCCCGGCCGCGCTTGGCCCTGGGTCTGACCTTGGCCCTGGGTCTGACCTTGAGCCGGGGCGCCCTCGCCCTGCTTCTGGATCGCCGAGACGAGGTCAGTCACCGAGAAGATGAAGCGGCCGAGCAGCGCCTCGAGGCTGATCGCCGCCTGCGTCGCCTCGATCGAGCCGCCGTCGCGGATCATCCGCTCCGACCCGCCCGGAACGAGGGCGATGTAGCGGCCGCCGAGCAGCCCTTCGGAGGTGATCTCGGCCGAGGTGTCCACCGGCAGTTTGATGCGCGGGTCGACCCGCATCGTCACCACCGCGAGGTAGGTCTCCGGGTCGATGCGCTGGTCGACCACCTGGCCGATCTTGACGCCTGAGAGCCGCACGTCGGCGCCGGAGCCGAGGCCGTCGATCCGGTCGAACTTCGCCGTCACGGTGTAGCCCTGGGCGACGCTGCGCCCCGAGTGGCTGACGGCATAGAACAGGAACACGGCGGCGACGCCGAGCACGAGCGCGCCCGCGATGATCTCGGCGATGCTGCGTCGGTTCATCGGCCGGATCCCTCAGCGCCGCGGCCCGCCGGCGTCGCCAGCCTCGGCACGTCCGGCCTCGCCAGCCACAGCCTCGGCAGCTCCCTCGGCATCCGGCGTCCAGGCCTCGTAGTCGCCGGTGGCGCGGGCGCGCCGGCCGCCCTCGAGGTCATGGCCGGGCGGCCGGTACGCCGCCGGTGTGCCGGTGAGGTTCGGCTGGTGCTCCTGCTGCCAGGGATAGAGCCGTTGCTCGGGCAGCGGCGCGTCTGTCGTGTAGTGGAGCCAGGCATGCCACTCCGGCGGGACCTCGGATGCATCGACGGCGCGCGCATAGATCACCCAGCGGCGCCGGCGCATGCCGGGACGGGCGCGGCGCTCCTCATAGTAGATGTTGCCGAAGCGGTCGCGGCCAACCTCGCGGCCCCGCAGCTTCGTGAACAGGCGTGTGCCGATCGTCATCCATCCGCCCTGGGTTTGCGGCCGGACCATCGCACGTGCCATGCGGCCCCGTCCAGCCAGGCCCGCCCCCCCGCATCTGGTGTTCCTTGTGCCGATTGCCCCCAAGATGTGCTTTCCGCGCAACGCTTCCCGCGCTAGGATCAGGCCGTCACGGACGGAGGGCGAGGATGGCGCGGCCCGGCGGGCCACCCGGACGGCAGGGCATGCACCACGCCGAGATGTGGGCGGGCTTCGCCTGGACGCGGCATTCCGTCGCCGTCGAGGACGCCGCGGAGGACGGCGCCCAGCGCACCATGTTCCCCCGCACCGTGTCGCTTCCCGGCGCCTACGGGCACGCCGGGGCGGAGGCCTTCCTGTCCCTGGCTCCGGGCGCCGCCACCCTCGCGGACGCGGTGGAACCGCTGTTCCGCGCCTGGCGCCGGGCGGGGCTCGCGCGCGGCGTGCTGCCGGGGCCGGAGGAGGCGGAGGGCCTGCTCGACGCGCTCAGGCTCCAGCTGGCTACCGCCCGCGGCGCCCCCGACGCGCCGCTCTGGCACGGCACGCGCGGGGCCGAGCCGCGCTGGGTGGTCGACCTCGCCGCCTTCGTCGAGCCCTCGCAGGACATCGCCACGGCCGCGCTCGCCCGCGCCGTAGGCCAGGCGATGACGGCGCTCGAGCTCGCCGGCCCGCACGGGCCGGCACGCGCGGTCGCGGTGGTGCCGGCGAACCTCGCCGGCGCGCTGATGGCCGCGGGCGTTCCCTATGCCGCCGACGAGGGGCGCGCGACGGCGGCAGCGCTCCTCGCCCTGGTGCTCGGCACCGCCGTCGAGGCCTCGGCAGCACTCGCACGCCGTCTCTCGCCCTGCCCTGCCTGGATCGAGCGCCGCGCCCCCGTGCTCGCCGCGCTCGAGGCGCTGTTCGACCGCATCCCCCCTGGCGCCCCGGCAACCCTCGCGTCCGAGGCCGCCGCCACGCTCGACCGCGGCCTCGCCGCAGCCCGGCGGCACGGGCTCAGGCAGCTCGGCCTCGTCGCGCTGGCGGGGCCCGGGCCTGTCGAACGCCTGCTCGGGGTGGACAGTGTCGGCGCCGAGCCCGTGCCCGCCATCGTCCGCCACGAGGAGGGCGAGGCGCAGCGTCTGATCCGCACCCTGATCCGCCCGGCGCAGCGGCAGATCGCCGCGCTCGGCCTCTCCCCGGAGCAGGAGCGCGCGGCGATCGCGGCGATCGCCGGCCACGGCACGCTCGCCGGCGCGCCCGAGGCCGCCCTCGCCGCGCTGGCCGAGACCGGCCTCGACCCAGTGGAGCTCGGCCGCCATCTCGCCGGCGCCGTCTCGCTCGCCCATGCCGTCGCGCTCGCCGACCCCGACGCCGTGCTGCCGGAAGGCGCGGCGTTCGAGGCGCTCGAGCGCCATGCGATCGGCACCGGTTCGGCCGAGGACGCGCCGCACCTCTCCCCGGCCGCCCGCGCGGTGCTCGCGGCGGGTGCCTCCGCGGCGGCGCGCGCGGCGATGGCCGAGGCGGTGGCGCCGTTCCTCGGCCTCGGCCTCGCCGAGCCGACCCGCGCCGCCCGCCGCCGCGCCGCGCGCCCCGCCCCGACGCCCAAGCTCGCCGCCGCAAGCTAGCCCGGCGCACGCTGGCCCTCGGGCCAAGCCTGCTCTAGCGTCCGCCCCGCAACCACGGGGAGAGCGAGAGATGGCCGGACGGATCGAGGCGAGACTGAAGGAACTGGGCATCGCGCTGCCGCCGGCGGCGAAGCCGATCGCCAACTACGTGCCCTTCACCGTCACGGGAAGGCTCGTCGTCGTCTCCGGCCAGCTGCCGCTGAAGGACGGCGCGATCGCCTTCACCGGCAAGCTCGGCGAGGCGGTGACCGTCGAGCAGGGCCAGGAGAGCACGCGCCTCTGCTTCATCAACGTGCTCGCGCAGCTCCGCGAGGCGGCGGGGGGCGACCTCGACCTGGTCAAGCAGGTGCTCCGCCTCGGCGGCTTCATCGCCTCGGTGCCAGGCTTCACCCAGCAGGCGGCGGTGATGAACGGCGCCTCCGACCTCTCCGTCGCGGTGTTCGGCGAGGCGGGCCGCCACGCGCGCACCACCATCGGCGTGCCCGTGCTGCCGGCCGATGCGGCCACCGAGGTCGAGGCGCTCGTCGAGCTCCACTGACGGCTTGGCGCGAGGCGGCGGCAGGCCACATCGGCAGCATGGCCGAGTCGCTCACGCTGACCCTGCACCAGGCGATCGCCGAGTTCGGCGCCGCCGAGTGGGACGCCTGCGCCGGCGAGGCCAACCCCTTCGTCAGCCACGCCTTCCTCTCGGCGGTGGAGGACAGCGGCTCGGCCGGGCAGCGCACGGGGTGGATGCCGCTGCACGCCGCGCTCCGCGACGGCGCGGGGCGGCTCGTCGCCTGCGCACCGCTCTACGCCAAGTCGCACAGCTATGGCGAGTACGTGTTCGACCATGCCTGGGCTGATGCCTATGAGCGCGCGGGAGGGCGCTACTACCCGAAGCTCCAGGTGGCGGTGCCGTTCAGCCCCGTGCCGGGCCCGCGACTGCTGATCCGCCCCGATGTGGCCGACGCCGGCGCCGTGCGGGCGGCGCTCGCGCGCGCGCTCGCCCATCTCTGCGAGGAGCGCGGCTTCTCCTCCGTGCACGCGACCTTCTGCACGGAGGCAGAGTGGCGGGCGCTCAAGGCCGAGGGCTGGCTCGGGCGGATGAACCTCCAGTTCCACTGGCGGAACGAGGGCTACGCGACGTTCGAGGACTTCCTCGCCGCGCTCGCCTCGCGCAAGCGCAAGCAGATCCGCAAGGAGCGGGCGCGCGCCGCCGAAGGGCTCGTGCTCCGCACCCTGCGCGGGGCCGAGATCACGCCGGCGCACTGGGAGGCGTTCTTCCGCTTCTACCGCTCGACGACCGACCGCAAATGGGGCCAGGCCTACCTCACGAAACGGTTCTTCCCCCTGCTCGGCGAGCGGCTGGGCGAGAAGGTGGTGCTGATGTGGGCCGAGCAGGACGGCCGCCCGGTCGCCGGCGCGCTCAACCTCGTCGGCGCCGACACGCTCTACGGCCGCAACTGGGGTGCGGTGATCGACCAGCCCTTCCTGCATTTCGAGCTCTGCTACTACCGGGCGGTGGAGTTCGCGATCGCGCACGGGCTTGCGCGCGTCGAGGCGGGCGCGCAAGGGGCGCACAAGGTCAGCCGCGGCTACCTGCCCGTGCCGACCTACAGCGCGCACTGGATCGTCCACCCCGGGCTGCGCCGCGCCATCGCCGAGTTCCTCGGCCGCGAGGTGCCGGCGGTCGAGCGCGAGATCGCCGAGATCGCCGCCGAGGCCTCGCCCTTCCGGGAAGCCCGCGAGGACTGAGGCGCATGCTCGGGGCCTACGCGATGCTCGCGGCCTCGATGATGCTGGTCGGCGCCAACGTTCCGGTGGCGAAGCTGCTGGCCGAGGACCTGCCGATCCCGCTGATCGCGTTCCTCCGCTGCGCGCTCGCCTGCCTCGTGCTCTGGCCGCTGATGCGGGCGATGGAGCCGCGCGCGAGGCCGCCACGCGAGGTGATGCGGAACCTCTTCTGGCAGGCCGCCTTCGGCACCGCGCTCTACAATGCCGGGCTGCTCGCGGGGCTTCGGCTGACCACCGCGCTCGAGGGCGGGCTCGTGCTCGCGACGCTGCCGACGGTGGTGGCGCTCGGCTCCGCGCTCTGGCTCGGCGAGCGCCTGTCGCGGCGCGCCTGGGCGGCGGCGGCGCTCGCGGCCGCGGGGATGGCGGCGATCAACGCGGTGCGGGCGGGCGCGGGCGGCGAGGGCAGCCTCATCGGCAACGCCTTCGTGTTCGCGGGCGTGATCGGCGAGGCGGTGTATGTGCTGCTCGCGAAACGGGCGGCCGGGCGTGTGGGCGTCATCACCGCCGCGTTCTGGATGCAGGTGTTCTCGGCCCTACAGCTCGCGCCCTTCGCCGCCGTGTCGCTGCCCTGGCTCGCGCCAGGGGCGGCGAACGCCGCCAACGCCGCGCTGCTCGTGTTCCACTCCCTCACCGCCTCGGTCCTCTGCCTGCTGCTCTGGTATGGCGGGATGCGGCGCGCGGCGGCGAATGTCGCGGGCGTGTTCTCTGCCTTCCTGCCGGCGACCGCGGCGGTGCTCGGCGTCCTCGTGCTCGGCGAGCGGTTCACCGCCGTGCACGCGGTGGGGCTCGCGGTGATGCTCGCGAGTGTTCTCCTCGCCACCTGGCCCGCGCGGGCGCGGGCGCCGTGAGGGCGTGGCTCTCCTGCACCGGGGCCGAGCTGCTCGCGCGCGAGCCTGCCGACCTCGTGGGCCGGCTCGCCGCGGTTCAGGCGGAGCAGGGGCTGGCCGCGACGGACGCGCAGGTCGGCGCCTGGAGGGCCTCGCTCGCGCGGTTGCGCGAGGCCCTTGCCGCCAATCGCGGCGCGGCGTGGACGATCGCGCTCGAGTACGACCTCATCCGCCTCGGCAAGCGGATCGACGCCGTGGTGCTGACCGACCGCGCCATCCTGGTGCTCGAGTTCAAGACGCGCGATGCCTCGCCGGCTGCGCTGGCGGACGCCGAGGACTACGCGCTCGACCTGCGCGACTTCCACGCCGGCTCGCGCGACCATCCGATCGTTCCGGTCCTGGTCACCGAGCATGGCGAGGCCGCGCCGCCCTGCCGGCCGCCGCTCCTCTGGCACGGCGTCGTCCCGCCGCTGGCCTGCGGGGGGGCGGGGCTCGCCGCGCTGATCGGCTGGGTTCAGGCGTCCGTGCCGGCGCCGCGCGTGCCGCTCGACGGGCCGGCGTGGCTCGCCGCCCCCTACCGCCCCGTTCCCGGCATCGTCGAGGCGGCGACGATGCTCTATGCGCGCAACGGCGTGGCGGAGATCGCCGCCGCGCGGGCGGACGCGGCGAACCTGACGCGCACAACCGCGGCGATCGCCCGCGCGATCGAGAGCGCCAAGGCAGGCGGGGCGCGCGTGGTCGTGTTCGTCACCGGCATTCCCGGCGCGGGCAAGACGCTGTGCGGCCTCAACGCCGTGTTCGGCCCCGCCCGGCAGGAGGGGGCGGCGTTCCTCACCGGCAACGCCCCGCTCGTGACCGTGCTGCGCGCCGCACTCGCCGAGGACGCGGTAGCACGCGGCGAGACGGGGCGGGCGGAGGCGAACCGCCGGGTCGGGCAGGCGATCCAGAACGTGCACCGGTTCCTCGAGCATTACGTTCTCGCACCGGAGGAGGTCCCGCACGAGCGTCTGATGGTGTTCGACGAGGCACAGCGCGCGTGGGACGAGGCGAAGGCGCGGGCCGGAACGCAGAACCGGCGCTCGCGCCTCACCATGAGCGAGCCCGCGCACACGCTCGAGATCATGGGCCGCCATGACGGGTGGGCCGCGATCGTCGCGCTGATCGGTGCGGGGCAGGAGATCAACACCGGCGAGGCAGGGCTCGCCGAGTGGCACCGCGTCATCGAGGCCTCCGGCACCTGGCGCGCGGTCGCGGCCGATGCGCTTGTCGAAGGGTCCGATTCGCCCTGGCTCGCGCGCGACCCTGACCTCCATCTCGGCGTGTCGATGCGGAGCGTGCGCGATGCCGCGGCCGCTGACTGGGTGGAGGCGCTGATCGCCGGCGATGCCGATCGCGCGCGTGCCATCGCCGATCGCGCGGGCGGCGTGCCGTTCCATCTGGTGCGCGACCCGGACGCGCTGCGCGCGACGCTCCGGCGTCTCGCGCGCGGGCGGCGGCGGGCGGGTCTCGTGCGCTCGGCCGGCGCGAAGCGGCTGCGCGCCGAGGGCTTCGGGCCGGAGGTGCAGGGCGAGGACATCGCGCACTGGTTCCTCCGCCGCTGGCCGGACGTCCGCGGCTCGGACGCGCTTGAGGTCTCTGCGACCGAGTATGCCTGCCAGGGGCTGGAGCTCGACGTCGTCGGCCTCGCCTGGGGCGGGGATTTCATCCGAGGCCGGAATGGCTGGGAGGCGCGCCGCTTCGCGGGCACCGCCTGGCAGCGCGAGAGGCGCGAGGCGCACTACGTCGCCAACACCTACCGCGTGCTGATGACGCGCGCCCGCTACGAGACCGTGATCTATGTCCCGCGCGGCGACGCCGGCGATGCGACGCGCGCACCCGACGAGTTCGAGGCGATCGCCGCCTTCCTCGCCCGCTGCGGCGCGTCGGCGCCGGAAGCGGCGCCACGCCTGCCAGCCGTATCTGCAACGCTGCTCTGAGGCTCGCGCCTCCCGCGCAGGGATGCACGCAATGCGCGACAGGCGGCTCCCGCGCGATCGCGCATCGCGAGTCATCTGCCGGCCGGCAATCCCTGGTTTTACATGACCATGCTTTTGTATTCACCGGCTCATACATCCGTCAGATTGTGACATCCGTCACAGGCAGAAGTAAAGAAAGCCCTTGTTCCCGTTTTGTATCCTGGTAACGTCTTTTCCGTGACGTGACCGACATTGTTTCTGGAGGGGGCGATGAGGGGGATTCTGCTGGCGGCGATGCTCGCCGCGGTGGCCGCGGCCGACGCACGGGCCGCTGCCTTTCTCGACGAGGCGGCCTGGCACAACGCGGTGCTCGATCTTGACGCGGCGCTCAGGCCGCAGGGGAGGACGGTGCGCTACGTCCCGTTCACCGTCAGACCGATCGAGTACGAGGACGGATACGGAACGTTCGCGCCGGACAGCCGCGAGCCGGTGTTCCTGACCTACTCCTGGGACAATCCTTACACCGGCGAATGGGGGCGGCGAGGCGGCGGCAGTTTTCGGATGACGGGCGGAGCGCTCTACGGGGTGCTTGGCTGCCACTCCACCTACTATCCGTGCTTCGGCGCGACGCGCGTCACGCTCGGCTTCGACGGCGAGGTGCTCGGCTTCGGCGGCAGCCTGGAATGGTACGGCGTGTACCAGGAGGACCCTCGCAGCCTTAACCTGCCCGGCTATCTGCCCTTCTTCGCGGCGACGCACGACTCGATCGGGCCGCTGCTGCGGCCAGGGCAGGGCTTCATCGGGTACGGCTATGACGGGTTCTTCGGAACGGTGCAGCCGCTGACGGAGTTCGACCTCACCTATCAGTACGGAATGAATCCCGACAATTACGTCAGTGTCACCTTCTCCGGCCTGATGCTCGTCGCCGTGCCGGTGCGTGAGCCGCCGTCCCTGCCGCTGGTCGCCTCCGCCCTCGCCTGCCTGCTCCTCGCCGGAGCGGGCCGTGCCCTCAGCGCGCCTGGTCGCCAGTCTGCTGGATGGCGCTGAGGAGCCAGCGGCCGCCCTGGGCGCGCACGAAGGTCCAGTACTCGGTGGCGACCGTGCGCTCGGCGAGGTCGCCGCCGATCACGGCTCCGTCGGAGAGCCGCTCCTCGACGTCGATGGCCGAGAACCGCATCGCCACGGTGGCATAGTCGCGGCCCGCCTCGCGCCAGGCCTCCGACAGGTCTCCCTCCTCGAGGATGACATCGCTGACGCGGTTGCGCACGCCGCGGCTCGCATCCTCGGCGAGCTGTTCGGAGAAGTACTGCAGCATCTCCGGCGTGACCAGGGCCGACAGGCGCTTGAGGTCCGCCTCCGACCACGCTGCCTGGACGTCCTTCAGCGTCTGCTCGAAGGCGTCGAAATCGGCCTTGTCGAGCGCGATCGGCGTGAGCCCCGCCGCGGCCGCGCCCGTGGCGGCACCGAAGGCAGCACCGCCGCCACCGCCTGCCCGGTTCGCGCCGACATCGGGGATGGGCGCGCCCGTCCGCGCGTGCGCGGCAGCGCCTGCTGCCGCCGGCTGCGGCGCGGCGCCGCGGAACAGCCTGAGGCCGAGCCAGACGAGGCCGCCGAGCAGCGCGAGCTGAAGCAGCATGCCGAGGAAGCCGGCCGCGCCGGCGCCGAAGAACCCGCCGCCGAACAGGAGCCCGATCAGCCCGGCACCGAGGAGCCCGCCCATCAGACCGGTCATGAACGGCCGCTGCGCCATGCCGCCAGCCATTCCAGGCTGGGCCGTGTTCGGCGCCGCTGCGGGCCGCGTCGGCGCCGTCTCGGTCATGCTGCGCTCGACCGGGCGGGCCGGGGCGGGGGCGACGCGGGTCGGCGGCGGGGCGCTGTAGGTCTGGCTGCCGCGGCTGCCCATGCTGGCGCCGCGTCCGCCGCGCGCATCGGCGATGGCCGGCGCGAGCGCGAGCAGCACAACGGCCAGCAGGCCGGCAGAAAGGGCGAAGCGTCGCATCAGTCGACCCCGTCGGATGTGTCGTTCGTCACAGCCTATCACATGGTCATCACCACCGTTGGGCGAAAGGCCGGGCGCTGGCCGCGCCGCCACGCCCCCTCTAGTCTCGGCGGATGCTGAGGCGCCTCGCCCTTCTGGTCGCCTTCGCCCTCGCACTGCCCGGCCCGGGCGCGGCGGCGGAGCTCGTGGTCGCGACCTGGAACATCGCCTGGCTCACCACCAAGCCCGCCGGCCACCCCGCCCTGCCGCGCTACGTCCGCCCCCGCACGGAGGCCGATTTCGCCGCCCTCCGCCGCTACGCCAAGGCGCTGGCGGCGGACGTGGTTGCCGTGCAGGAGATCGACGGGCCGCTCGCGCTTGCCCGCGTGTTCGACCAGACGGCCTATGCCTTCCACCTCACGAGCGAGGCGGACATCCAGCGCCCGGGCTTCGCGGTCCGCCGCGGCGTCCGCTTCCGCGCCAACCCCGATCTCGTCGCGCTCGACCTCGCGCCGGAGGCACGCAACTCGCTTCGCCGCGGCGCCGACATCACGGTGGAGACCGCGGCCGGGCCGCTCAGGCTCCTCTCCGTCCACCTCAAGGCAGGCTGCGCGCGGGACCGCCTCGCCGACCCGCAGCGCTTCGACTGCGTGCAGCTCGCCCGCCAGGTGCCGGTGCTGGCGGGCTGGATCCGCGACCGCGAGCGCGAGGGCGTGGCCTACGCCATCCTCGGCGACTTCAACCGCGAGCTCGGCCCGCGCGACGACATGTGGCGGCGGCTCGCCGAGGCGGGGTCTCTCGCGCACGCGACCGGGGGGCAGTCGAGCCCCTGCTGGGGCGGGGCCGCCTTCATCGACCACATCGTCCTGGGCGGCCCGGCGCGAGGCTGGCTCGTGCCCGGCTCGCTGCGCGTGCTCGTCTATCGCGAGACTGACCGCGGGGCGCGCGACCGGCTCTCCGACCACTGCCCCGTGCGGGTGACGCTCCGGCCGGCGCGGTGAGCCTGCCGGGCGGCGTCGTTGGTCATGGCAGGGCGCGTCAGATCGCCGCCGTCCAGGGAACGGGGACCAGGTCGTAGTTCCGCCCGGCCGGCCGGACATAGCCGAGCGCTGGGAACGGCCAGTGATAGCCGACGATCATCATCCGGTCTGCTGCGGCGCGGTCGAACAGGGCACGCCGCGTCGCCTCCGCCGCCGCCGCGTCCATGTCGAACACGATGTGCCAGCCGGGGTTCCTGACATTGATCGTCGGGTGGTTGGTCACGTCGCCGAGCACGAGCAGGCTCGCCCCGCCATTGGCCACCACGTAGGAGGTGTGGCCCGGCGTGTGGCCATGCGTCGGCACGCCATGGACGCCGGTGACGATCTCAGCGTTCGAGGCGACGCGCTTGACGCGCTCGGCAGGGTAGGCGCCGAAGCGGCCCTTCACCATGCCCGCCGGCTGCTGCGGCGCGCGGTCGCCCATCCAGAAGGCCCACTCGGCCTCGGGAACGATGAGTTCGGCATTGGGGAACCGCGCCTGCCCCTCGCGGGTGACGAGGCCGGAGACATGGTCGCCATGGAAGTGGGTGAAGACGATCCTGCTCACGCGGGCGGGGTCGATTCCGGCAGCGGCCATGTTGTCCCACATCGTCCCCGCCGTCGGCGCGAGCAGCCCGCCCGTGCCCGTGTCGAACAGGATGAGGTCGGAACCGGTGTTGACGAAGGTGATGTTGTAGGTGATGTCGAGATGGTCGGTCGGCAGCATGTCGGCAGCAAGCGCGGCGCGCACGGCGGCGGCATCGGCGTTGCGCACGAAGCCCTCGGCTGGGTTGGGCCGGCGGTTGAAGCCGTCGTTCACCACCGTCACCTCGAAGGCGCCGACCTTCAACCGGTAGAAGCCCGGCGCCTGGCGAGCGGCCGGCGTGGCCGGAGCCTGGGCGAAGGCGGGCGCTGACGCGAGCAGCGCGGGCGCGGCGAGGGTTGCGGCGAGCGTGCCGCGGCGCGACATGACCATGATGATGCTCCCAGCGTTGACGGCCGACGTTCGGGAGGTGGCACGCCGGGGCGGGGACGCCAACGCCACGGGCGTGCACGGACGCGTGAGAAGGATCGGAGGTGACGATGCCGAGGGACGGTGACATCCCGCGCGGCGGGGGCGGGGCGGCCCGCAACGTGCTCGGTGGCCCGCTTGCCCCCTGCTCGACCGAGCCGATGACCGGCTGGTTCCGCGACGGTTGCTGCAACACCGACGCGCGGGACCATGGGCTGCACACCGTCTGCGCCGTGATGACCGGGCGGTTCCTCGCCTTCACGAAGGCCCGCGGCAACGACCTCTCGACGCCGCGGCCCGAGTTCGGCTTCCCCGGGCTGAAGGAGGGCGACCGCTGGTGCCTTTGCGCGGCGCGCTGGCAGGAGGCGTTCGAGGCCGGCGAGGCGCCGCCTGTGGTGCTCGCCGCCACCCATGCCGCGAGCCTCTCCGTCTGCTCCCTCGACGACCTGAAGGCGCACGCCGTCGACCTCATGTGACCCGGCCGCGTGCCGCGGGGCCGGGGGGGCTGACGCGGCCGCTTGCCGCGGCGGGGGCGGCGGCGCGATCCTCTCCCGTCACGAACGGGCGGGAAGGAACGGGCCATGGTGGACGACCTCGGCAAGCGCGCGCGCAAGCTGGTCGACCGCTACCGCATCGAGGACGGCCGCGCCTTCCGGCTCAGGAGCGTCGACCCGGGCGACACCGCCGGCCTCGACCTCGACAAGGGTGTGGCGAAGGCCCTGGTCGCCGAGGGGACGGAGCGTCTCTCGGCGATGCAGGACAGGCTCTACGCCGATGACCGCTACGCCATCCTGCTGATCTTCCAGGCGATGGACGCCGCCGGCAAGGACGGCACGATCAAGCACGTGATGTCGGGGGTGAACCCCCAAGGGTGCCAGGTGACGAGCTTCAAGCACCCGAGCGCGGAGGCGCTCGACCACGACTTCCTGCACCGCCACCAGGCCGCGCTGCCCGAGCGGGGGAGGATCGGCATCCACAACCGCTCCTGGTACGAGGAGGTTCTGGTGGTGCGCGTCCACCCCGCCATCCTCGCGGGGCAGAAGCTGCCGGGACCGCTGGTGACGAAGCGCATCTGGGACGAGCGGCTGGCCGACATCGCCGCCTACGAACGCTACCTCTCGCGCCAGGGCACGGTGATCCTGAAGTTCTTCCTGCACGTCTCGAAGGAGGAGCAGAAGAAGCGCTTCCTCGAGCGGATCGAGGAGCCGGAGAAGAACTGGAAGTTCTCGATGGGCGACATCCGCGAGCGCGGCTTCTGGGACGAGTACCAGAAGGCTTACGAGCAGGCGATCCGTGCGACTGCGGCGCCGCACGCGCCGTGGTTCGTGGTTCCAGCCGACAACAAGTGGTTCACCCGCCTCGTCGTCTCGGCGGCGGTGGTGCAGGCGCTCGAGGAGCTAGACCTCCGCTACCCGGTGGTGACGGAGGCGATGAAGGCGGAGCTCGAAGAGGC
>Ga0272446_1005721_pt1 | contig 13478 bp, 11 predicted proteins | sample YNPCB0061_FD_194587 | JGI IMG/M metagenome (GOLD analysis project Ga0272446, IMG submission 194587) | Hot spring microbial mat communities from Yellowstone National Park, WY, United States - YNP-CB-006-1 | ecosystem: Environmental > Aquatic > Thermal springs > Hot (42-90C) > Sediment | place...
CTCGACCACAGGGGTCGCTTCGCAGCGTCGCAGTGTGCCCGATAGGATGTACGCATCCATGGAGCGAATTAGATCTTCCACGTCGGCAATCAGCACCGGTTGGCCATCGTCGAGAATCGCGGCCGCCGAAATGTCGGGCACCTTGCCTAGCCGGGGATCGAGCGGCCGAACCACTAAATCTTGTTCGCCACGCACCGCTTCCACGATCAGGCCGTAGCTGCCGGTGTCGTCCGAGAGCAACAGCAGGTCGATCTGCTCGCCAAGCTCTTTACCGGGCAGATCAAATAACTGCGAAGCAAACACTAGGCCGACATGCTGATCATCGACGCGGATAAATTGGCGGTGTTCGACGGACTGAATCTGCTGGCGTGGCACGCGTAAGAGCCGATCAATGCGGTTGTGCGGAAAGGCATACGGTTCGCCGGCCACCTCGACGAGCACTGCCCGCACCACGCTGAGGGTAAGCGGCAGCGTGAGAGAAAACGTGGTGCCCTGGCCCAGGCGGGTGCTGAGACGCGCCTGCCCGCCGATCTTGCGTATGGTCGTTTGCACCACGTCTAGTCCCACGCCACGCCCGCTGTATTCGCTGACGGCCGGTGCCGTCGAAAAGCCCGGAAGGAAGAGAAATTCCAGCAGTTCCGCTTCGCTGAGGGAGGCGGCTAACTCGGGCGTGGTCAGCCCCTTGTCGACGATCTTGCCCCGCAGCCGCTCCACATCAATGCCCGCCCCATCATCACTCACTTGAATCACCAGCATGCCCGCTCGGTGCCGCACCTCTAGCCGAATCGTGCCTTGCTCGGCTTTGCCCACTTGGCGACGTTGTTCGGCCGGTTCGATGCCATGGTCGACGGCGTTGCGGAGCAAATGGTTTAGCGGGGCTTCGAGACGTTCGAGAATATCGCGATCGACTTCGGTCTGAAGGCCGTGGATTTCCAAGCGGACCTGCTTGCCCAGCGAGCGGGCCATATCACGCACTAGGCGCGGGAACCCGACCGCTCCGTCGCTAAAGGGACGCATGCGGCTAGCGATGACCTCGCGATACAGCCGGGCGTTGAGATCTTCGGCGCGGGCGGCGTGCTCTTCAAATTCCCGCATGCGTTCGGCTAGGACCGATCGACAGAGGTTGCATTGTCGCCGGGCTTCGGCCAAAGCTGACGCATCGCGCTGCGCTTGGGCCGAATCAAGCAAAGCGGCCAGATGATCGTGGGCTTTCTTGAGCTTCCACAGGGCCGTGGCAAAGGGACTCAGCCAACGGGCTTGCACCAGCGATTCCCCCGCCAAGCTCATCAAGCGCGTCAGGCTCTCGGCACTGACACGGACCACCGCTTCGGCAGCTTTTTCCTCGGCCAACGACACCGGGGGAGCAGGGGGATCGAGCGGTTGGGCAAGCACAGGGCCAACCGGCAGTCGCGCTGCCGGCGCTTCGGGCGGCGGCACAACCACTGTGGAGGCACGCGGTGTCGGGGCCGGTACAGCAACGCTGACGCTTTCTTGCACGAGCTGGCGTAGCAAGGGGAGATGGTGTCGGCTCCAGTCAGCGACGGCGGCGGGGGGCTGTTCAAGGAGATGCCCAAGCGCCTCCAGGCTGCGTTGCAAGAGTTCGCGAAAAGCGGTAGAAGTTGAGTCGAGCGGCCCCAGACGAATCAAAATCTGTTCCAGCAGTTGGGCAAATTCCGCTGGACCTGCAAGTCCTAAGAGCCGCGCCGCTCCCCGAATGGTTCGGGCCGCCTCGAGGAGAGGCTCAGGCTGGGGGTGCGGCTGCTGCAACCCAGCTTGGAGGGTGTTGCTGGCTTGGCGGACTTCGTCGCAAAACAGCTGCCATAGGGGTGATTGCGTCTCCAGATCAGCGGGTACTTGCTCGGTTGGGAGAGACGGGGACGGGGGCGGCTCGGCCATCTCACCAACCTCTGCAACCTCAACAAGCTCGGCCACCTCGGCGGCACCAGCCGTCTCGGGCGTCACCGGATCGGGCAACTCTTGCGAAGAAGTTGCGGGCGCGTGCAAGATGGCATGCAACTCGACTAACAGAGGCTCCAGTTGGGCAGCGTGGCGTGTTCCCCAGGCTGCTTTGGTCACCTCGCTGACTTCCGCCAGGCTTTGCAGTAAATCGACCCCCCGCAAGAGCAAGTCGATCGCGGTACTGCTCAGGCGTAGGGTGCCGTTCTGGGCAGCGACGAAAAGATCTTCCATCTCGTGGGCCAAACGCACGGCCGCTTCGATCTGCACGATGCGGGCGGCCCCTTTGACGGAGTGGGCCGCTCGCATGAGTGCTTCGAGCAACCGTGGATCGGAGGGTCGGGCTTCCAGTTCCACTAGCCCCGAGGCCAGCGTCTGAGTATGGCTGCGTACTTCCTCGCGGAATAACTCTAGCAACGACCTCTCGTCGCTCATCGTACCCTCGTGCGTAAGGCCGCCCAGAGCCGAACTTCATCCAGCAAGCCGACCGTATGGGTCTCGGTGTGAAACACAGCCAACGTCAGAGCGGCGCTGGCCCGTTGCAACGTGGCCGGCGCTGGTTTCAGGTCGGCTTTGGGGATGCGGCGTACCTGATCGAGTTGATCCACGGGGAAGACCCAGCGTTGGTTGTCGTGTCGGACCACGAGCAAAAAACGGACTGACTGGCTGGCAGGAATGCCGAGCAGCGCGTGCAAGTGGACCTGAAGGTGCAATTCGCCGCGGATGTTGACGATTCCTGCCAACAACCCGCCCCGGTGGGGCACTCGATGCACAGGACGCGGCGCGGTGACCTCGACCAGCACGTCGACGGGCAAGGCGAACCATTCTTCGCCGAGCCGAAACAGCAGCACGCTGAGCCGGTCCCCCGCCTCGCTCTCAAGAGGCTGGGCGAGCCGGCCTGTCCACTCTTGGCGATAGCCTGCAGGCGCGGGGGCATCGAGAAAACCGCGCCCCGCGGCGGAAAAGACAGGGCAGTTGTGGCAATGGCCCAGGGCGGGCAACTCAGGGCAGGACCGATCCCCTCGCACGCCGATATGGTTCCAGCAATCGTTGACCACAGCAAGGGGCTTCATGGCAAATCCTCGGCCTCTGCTTGGGTGTCTTGCTCTGGAGCGGCCCTGAGCCGCGCTAGCCGTCGTTGCAGCCCCTTGGCAGTGGCCTGATCGCCGCTGTGCCGCGCTAGCAACCACAGATGCGTCAGTGCTTCGCGATGGTCGGCCTGGAGATACAAGGCTTTGCGAAATGCCTCATGAGCTAGAGTTGTCTGCCCGCGGCTCTGCTGGATCACCCCCACCAGAGCATACAGATCAGCCGAAGGCTCCCGCTGTGTCTCAAAAAGTTGGCAGACCGCTAGCGCCTGGTCGAGTTGGCCTCGATCCGCTAGCCGTCGGGCCTCCTCTAGCGAGGGGGTCGTGAGCGAAGGCGTCGATGGCGAAGGCGTTGTCGCGGCTACGCTGGCCACGCAAGCTGGCAGCGGCACGGACGCAACCGCAACCGGCACCCCCCTTGGCCGCTTGGGCAAAGTGAGCGTCTCCGGTGGCTTGCCGAGCCGGCGAAACAGACCATAAGCCTGCGGCCCCCAGCGGGCAAAACGCCTCTCATCGCGAGGCGGTGCCTCAGTGACACTGGTACACAACAGCCCCTCGGGTCGCAGCAAGCGTGCCAAGTTGTCCCAGGCAGCCTGGCGCGCCTCGGCCGTTAGATAGATGAACACATTCCGGCAAAAGATCAGATCGTAGGGTGGCTCGGCCGCGAGCAGGTCCGACGCGATCAGATTGCCATGCAAGAAGCGGCTGCCTTGGCGTGGCTCGGGGCGAATCTCCCAGCGCGAGCCGACCTTGCGAAAATACCGCTCGCGGAGGTGGGGCGGCGTCTGGCGAAACGCCAACGCCCCATACAACCCCTGCCCCGCGGCCAGCAACGCCCGCCGGCTAACATCCACGCCGTCCAGATGCAGACAGCCCGGCGGCAGGCCAAGCTCCAGGGCAGCGATCGCTAGGCTGTAGGCTTCTTCGCCGCTGCTACACGGAAGGCTCAAGACGCGGAACGCCCGGTCGGGACGTTCCCGTCGCGCGAGCTGGATTTGTTCGGCAAGAAACCCAAACAACTCGCCGCCCCGAAAAAACCAGGTTTCGCTCACGACCACTTCGTCGATCAAGCGTTGCCACGCACGGGCATCGTGTTGCAAGTGCCGCGCGTAGGCCTGGGGATCGTCGTAGCCGGCCGCCCGCATGCACGCGAGCATACTGGCCTGCAACGTGGCGTCTCCCAACGACTGTGGGTCCAGACCCAGCTCTTGGCGAAGCCGTTGCAGCAGGGGCGAGAAGTTCATGGCGATCCTCGCAGCAACAGCGATCGAGCCGCTTCGGGTAACAGCCGTTCCAGCTCCAGCAGATACAGCAGCGAGCCATTCTCCACCACTGCCGGGCCGAGGTCCTGCCCTCCAAGGGGCAGGTGCTGAGCGGCCTGAGGCGACACCTCGCGCAGTTCGGCCACCTGAGCTGCCAACAGGCCCAACAGGCCACCTTGCACTGTAACAAGGATGATGCGGCTGGAGAGATGGGCGGGACACTCGCCGGCCTGGAGCAGGCGGTGCAAATCGAGGACCGGCACCGGCGTACCGCGATAAAGCAGTAGCCCCGCTAGCCAGGGCGGGCCGCCCGGCTGCGTTTGCAACGGGACCCATGGCACGACCTCGCGGATCTGGCGGACATCCAGAGCGAGGCGCTGCGTACCGATCTGAAACGTCAAGGCCAGCATGCGGGACGACCCCAATACACAGAACCGCTCTTCCTCAGGATACTATATCGTTTGGCCCTTCCTAGAGCGTCCTCAGGCGATGCCACTGCCTGCCCCGGCTGTAAAATGTCTTGCAGGAGGAGCGGCCAGGAGAAAGTTCATGCGTGCGGTGATGCTGCTGCTGTTGTTGGCCTCGGTGGCCCAAGCTGGGTTGTATTTTGGCGATCAGCGGCCGCAGTTTACCCAATGGGACCGGCTGCGTGAGGAAGTACTCAAACGTCGGGCGGTGGCCGTCGAGCCGCCCGGTCGGCTGGATCCCGATTCGCCGCGAGCCCAGATTCGGCGGCTGGTGTGGCGGTTGGAAGAGGTGCAAAACCAGGGGTTGCTCTCCACGCTCGAACGCGTCTCGCTGGGGGCCGGCTACATCCGCCTGGGACGCCTGCCCGAGGCGATTCGTTTGCTCGAAGCCGGTGATAAAACCCATCCGCTCCTTTTGGCTAACTTGGCGACGGCGTACTTCGACAGCGGCGAATATGATGTGGCCGCCCGCCATCAAGCGGAACTGCTGCGGCGTTGGCCGGGGGTGCTGCCCGGCTGGACGCAAGACGATCTGGCGCGTGCCCGTGCCGTGGAATTAATGTTTGAACGCGTCATCCGTAACCGTGCCGACGAAGCCCGCCGCAACCTCCGCCGCGATTTGCCGCTCGATCCGCTTTTTCCTGGCTTTCGGGTCGAGACAGCCGAAGGCGACTACGAGCCGTGGAATCTGCCGCAAAGCCTGCGCGATCGGCTACCCGTGGATGCTGAAGACACCTTGATGCGTTTGTTGCTAGCCGTGCCCCACGATCGACGACTGTATTGGCAATTCGGCGAATTGTGCGCGGTGTTGGGTCGAATCGAGGTAGCGGCCCGGGTGCTGAACGATCTGGTCGATGAGGGGCTGGAGTTTCAGGGGTTGCGGCGGCATCGCAAGATTCTCAACGAGGCGGCCACCCTGATGCGAGCTTTCAACACTCGCCTGCCGACCTTTCAATTTTACGCCGCGGGGATGACATTGGCACGCGGCCCGCTGCTGCCGGCGGCGTCGGGGCCTGTACTGTTGGCCTCGGCCTGGATGGCTCCGCTGACCGCCGAGCATTTCAAGACCGATTGGGAATGGGAACTGCTGCGTCGTGCCGCAGAGCAAGCAGCCTCTGAGCCAGGCCCCAGCCGACCCAGCGGGACGCCCCTGGATTACTGGAGACACCTGGCCGTCAGTTTCGCCTTTGGCTTTTTGGTGGCGGCGTTGATCGGCTTCCAAATTCAAGAGTGGCGACGCCGAGCCACTGCCCCCCCGAGTTTCCAGGATTCGGCCTCTTCGGTAAAATGAGCAACAGGTCGTCACGGCCGACGACTTACTCTCCAATCCACACGAGGCGAGGCATGTCCCACCCTGATGATTCTGATGTGCCGTCGATGTACGGCGACTCCCCGACGTTCCGTATGGCTCGTGCGCAACTCGATGCCGTTGGCGAAGCGATGGACCTGGATCGAGGCATTCTCGATCGACTCAGTCTGCCCAAGCGAGCCTTGATTGTCAGCATTCCGGTGCGGATGGATAACGGCCACCTGCGGATGTTCACCGGCTACCGGGTACAGCACTCGCTGACCAGCGGGCCGAGCAAGGGCGGTTTGCGTTACGACACCGCGGTCGATTTAGGCGAGGTAGTGGCGTTGGCGATGTGGATGTCGTGGAAGTGCGGCATTATGAACCTGCCGTTTGGCGGGGCCAAGGGGGGTATTTCCTGTGACCCACAAGCGCTCAGCATGGGCGAAAAGGAACGCCTGACACGCCGCTTTACCGATGAGGTATTGGCGATCATCGGCCCGCGTCAGGACGTGATGGCCCCCGACATGGGCACCGACGAACAAACCATGGCCTGGATTTACGACACCTACAGCATGAAGGTCGGCTACGCCTGCCCGGAAATCGTCACCGGCAAACCGGTCGAGTTGGGCGGCTGCGTTGGTCGCCGCGAAGCCACCGGGCGCGGGGTAGTCTACTGCATCCAAGAAGCGTTGGAAGTGATCGGCCTACGCCCCAACGAGGCTACCGCCGTTGTCCAGGGTTTCGGTAACGTGGGCAGCGTGACCTGCATCGAACTGTTTCAACGCGGCGTGAAAATTTTGGCTGTCGGCGACCGCTTTGGTGCGATTCGCAACGAGCAAGGCCTGGACATCCCTGCACTGTTGCGGTGGGTAGCGAGCGGCAAACTGCTCAAAGATTTTCCCGAGGCTGAGCCGCTGCCCTCCGAGGAGTTACTGACCACCCCTTGCACGGTGCTGGTGCCGGCCGCCTCGGAACGCGTGATCGACGAGCACAACGCCCCGAAATTGCGCTGCAAGATTTTGGCCGAGGCGGCCAACGGCCCGACGACAGTGGATGCCGATGCCATTTTGTCGCGTTCGGATATTTTCATTATTCCCGACGTGTTGTGCAACGCGGGCGGGGTGACGGTTAGTTATTTTGAGTGGGTGCAAGACATCCAACAGCTGATGTGGAGTGAATCGCTGGTCAACGACAAACTCCGCGAGTTGATGTTGCGTGCCTTCCACCAGGTTCTCAAACGCTCACGCGAACGCAAACTCTCGATGCGAACCGCTGCCTTGAGTCTCGGAGTGGAAAAGGTAGCCCGTGAAAAGATGAAACGCGGTCTGTATCCCTAAATCTCAAGCGTCCGTTTCTCGTGGGGGAGTGAACAAGCGTGTCCACCAACAAGCGGATTCTGTCCGGGGTGCAGCCCTCGGGCAAACTCCATCTGGGCAACTACTTCGGTGCCATCCGCAACCACATCGCCTTGCAGCAGCAGGGCGAATGCTTCTACTTCATCGCCGACTATCACGCCCTGACCACCTTGAAAGACCCCGCCGTCTTACGCGACAATGTCCGCGATGTGGCGTTGGACTATCTCGCTCTGGGCCTCGATCCACAACGCACCGCTTTCTTCCGCCAATCCGACGTACCCGAAGTGACCGAATTGGCTTGGATGCTCGCCACCGTCACCGGCATGGGCCTGCTCGAACGCGCTCACTCCTACAAAGACAAAACTGAACGCGGCATCGAGGCCAGCGTCGGCCTGTTTACCTACCCGCTGCTGATGGCTGCCGACATCCTCATCTACCGGGCGCATCTGGTGCCTGTGGGCAAAGATCAGGTGCAACACCTCGAGATGACCCGCGACATGGCCGGCTATTTCAACAACACCTTCAAGGTGGATTTGTTTCCCCTGCCGCAGGAGCGTTTGGACACCGTCCCCGTGGTGCCGGGCCTCGATGGCAAAAAGATGTCCAAGTCCTACGGCAACACGATCGAGATTTTTGCCGAGGGCAACGCCTTGAAAAAAGCAATCATGAGCATCGTCACCGACTCGACTCCGGTGGAGGCACCAAAAGATCCCGAGAAGTGTAACGTGGTGGCTCTGTACAAATTGCTCGCCACGCCCCACGAAGTGGCCAAGCTCGAAGCGCTGTATCGTCAGCCGCTGCTCGATGCTGAGTCGCGTGAGGGCCGACCGTTCGGCTACGGCGATGCCAAAAAAATGCTCTTGGCCAAAATCAACGACTACTTTGGGCCGTTCCGCGAACGCCGCAAACAATTAGCCGCCCAGCCCGAGTTGGTCGAAGAGGTGTTACGGCAAGGAGCGGCCAAAGCCCGGGCCGAAGCCCAGGCGACGATGCGGCTGGTACGGCAGGCGGTAGGGATGTTGCCGGCCCCGGTGGTCTAAGACAATCCAGGCAGAAAATCCAACGCAGCCATTGAGAGGTTGGGCATGAAAATGGGTGGGTTGCTGGCAAGGATTGTAGGGCTGGGGGTGCTGCTGTTGCCAGTCCCACTGAGTGCGCAATCAAGCGATGACATCCTCGCCGCCCTGGAAAAACGCATCCAACGAGCCGCCAAGGAGAGTGGCCCCTCGGTAGTGTGCATCCACGTCTCGCGTTCCCCGGATTACCACCAAGCGCCCTGGGGCAGCCCGCCCAACCTCGAATATGCCGGCGAGTTGGGCGCGTTTGACGCGGTGGCGGCCCGCAAGAAAGTGGCCGATCATCCCCAGCGGGAGCGGCTGCTACGGGCCATCGCCGACCATGATTTATCCGATCCCACAGTGGTGCCCGAAGCATATGGCAGTGGCCTGGTGGTGGCTGACTCGGGACTGATTCTGACTAATTTTCATGTCGTCAAAGATGCCACCAAACTCTATGTGCGTCTGCCGGGCAAGGGCGGGTCGTGGGCCAACATCTATGCGGGCGATCCCCGCAGTGATCTGGCGGTGCTGAAACTGCTAACACCGCCGGCCGGGCTGAAGGCCTTGCCGCTGGGCGACGGCGACAACCTCCGCGAGGGGCAATTCGTGTTGTCTTTGTGCAACGCCTACTCTCCCGGTTTGAGACGCGACGGCCCGGAGATCAGCACCGGCCAGATCGTCGCTTTACGCCAAGCGTTGCCCAGCAGCAACCTCGACGAACGCGAGCTGCACAAGCCAACCCTGCACCATTATGGCACGCTGTTGCAGGTGGATGCCAAGCTGGTGCCCGGATGCAGCGGCGGGGTCTTGCTCGATCTGGACGGCAAAGCGATCGGCCTGACCAGTGCGGTGGTGGCAGTTACGGGCGACCGGCCCGGAGGATTGGCCATCCCTTTTGACAAGGGGACCAAACGCATCCTCGAAGTGCTCAAACGCGGCGAAGAAGTTGAGTATGGCTTTCTGGGCGTGGTGCTAGAGCGGCCGGAGATACGCGGCTTGAGGGAAAATGGGGTGCGGCTGTTTCGCGTTTCTCCCGGATCGCCGGCCGGCCGTGCCGGCTTTACCGGAGGGGACGTGATCGTCTCAGTAGATGGCAAGCCAGTACGCAACCAAAGCGATTTGCTGCTGCACGTCGGCATGGGGTTGGCAGGCAACACCGTCAAGGTCGAGGCTCGGCGTGGCCTGCGGCTGATCAGCGGCCAGGTCAAACTGGGCAAATTTTACTATCCCGGGCCGATCTTGGCGGCCAAGCGACCGCCGGCTCGGTTTGGCCTACGGGTGGATCACGCCAGCATTCTCAATCAGCGCAATCCCTTTCCCGCTCTGCGGGTGCTACCGGAGGGGGTGGTGATCCGCGAAGTGATCCCCGGCAGCCCCGCCGATGCCGTCCTGTTGCAACCCAACAAGCTCATCACCCATGTCGATGGTAAAGCCGTCACCACCCCCGCGGAGTATCACGAAGCGATGGCCAAGGTCGGCCGTACCGTCAAGCTGACGATCGTAAGTCCCGAAGGTCCGGCCGAGGAAGTCGAACTGACGGAGAAATAAGCTCGCGGAAAGGGATTCTTCATGCGTTACGCCATCTGTAATGAAACCTTTGAAGGTTGGGACCATGCCCGCGTCTGTGACTATGTCGCCTCGCTGGGCTACACCGGCCTGGAACTGGCTCCGTTTACCCTGGCCGAACGCATCACCGACGTAAGCCCCGCCCAACGCCGCCAACTCCGCTCCACCGCCGAGCGGGCCGGCCTGCAAATCATCGGCCTGCACTGGCTGTTGGCCAAGACCACGGGCCTGATGCTCACCTCACCCGACGAATCGGTCCGCCAAGCTACCGCCGACTACCTCGTCGAACTAGCGCGGGCGGCGGCCGACTTGGGCGGCGATATTTTGGTGTTTGGCTCGCCGGCACAGCGTCGGATTCCCGCCGGTGCCACCCCCCAACAAGCGATGCACTGGGCCGTGGATACCTTCCGCCGAGCCGCCCCGGGCCTCGAGGCGACGGGCGTCCAGTTGTGCGTTGAGCCGCTCGCCCCACCCGAGGCCGACTTCCTCACTAGCGCGGCCGAGGCCGTAACGCTGATCCAGCAGGTCGCCTCGCCTGCCTTTCGCCTGCATCTGGATGTCAAGGCGATGGCTGCCGAACCAGACGATATCCCGACGCTGATTCATCGGCATCAGGCAGAGTTGTACCACTTCCACGCCAACGACCCCAACAAACGTGGCCCCGGCTTCGGAGCGGTCGATTTCGTGCCCATCTTCGCGGCCTTGAAGGCGATCGGCTACAGGGGTTGGGTGTCGGTGGAGGTATTCGACTACAGCCCGGACCCGCAGACCATCGCGACACAAAGTCTGGCCTACATGCGTCGGTGTGCGGGCGAAGCTTAAGCGATGTACAATCGTTGGTTCACCGCCTGGCATCGCTGGTGGGGCGAACGCGCCTTTCAGATTTATGGCAAGACGCGCGGCGAGACGGCCTGGCGCGTGTTGGATGTCCTGGCTATGCCGCGCCGCAACGCCGTCGATGGCTGGATGCGGCCCTTCTGGGCCGGCACGCTAATTACCTGGACCGATTCGATTATCGCCTGTGGCTGGGATGTGGCCGAGGAGGTGATCCGCGAGCAGGTGGCAAGGCCGGCGAGTCGAGAGCATCCGCTGGAGGTGTGCGGTGGACGCTTGCGTGACCCACAGCGGCGCTTGGCTGCCGGAGGCCTGCCCTGGCCCAGTTGCAGGGAGATTTTGGCTCACGAGATCGGACATTCGGGGCAGGCACGGCGGTTGAGTTGGTTGTACTTGCCCAAGGGGGCGGTCTTTACCCTGTGGCGCGAGGGGGACGGCTGGTGGCATGCCTTTGAAAACGAGGCCAGCGAACAGGGGCAGTTTGGCGGGTTGGTCTGCGGCAGCGTGCATCCACGGCTGATCCCTTTGCTCAAGGCCACACAGCACGATTGACGCGCGGCGGTTCTCTGGGGTAGAGTGATAGCTCCTATAGGAGCCAAGCCCATGCACGATGGACAAGACGAAGGCGACGGCGGCGGCATCGAGTTTGCTACGGCACGCGGTCGCGATTTTCCCAGCGTTCGACAATTCAACGTCTTTGTCGAGAATCGCGTCGGCAATCTGCTCGCTGTTGTGCGCCGTTTTGAATCCACCGACATTCGCATCGTTTCCCTCACCGTGGTGGAATCGGCCGATTGTGCCATCATTCGCATGGTGCTGAGCGATCCCGAGCGAGCCTTGGAGATATTCGAGTTAGCCCGCCTGCCGGTAACCGAAAGCAACCTCTTGGTGGTCGAACTGCCCGATACCCGCCAACCTCTGGTCGCCATCTGCAAGGCTCTGCTCGGAGCCGAAATCGGCATCAACTATGCCTATCCGTTGCTGGTCGGGCCGCATGGCCGCTCGGCGTTGGCCCTGCATGTCGAGGACCACGAGACCGCCTCCAACACGCTAGCCCGGCTGGGGTTTCGCCTCTTTACCGAGGGGGATCTCCGCTGTGACGATAACCTCCACTAAGCCTCAGCCTAGCCTCTCCAGCAACCCCCAGCCGATTCCCACCATCCAATTCAGGACTAAAGCAGCGATCAGCCCGATGCCGATGCCCGTCGCCACGCGATCCGGCAGCAGCGGTTTGCCGGTGTACAGAGCGTGCAACCGATACGGAATCTGGAGCATGGCCAAAAGCATAAGCAACCAGCCCAGCCGATGATACCTCAGCGATCGTGCGATGTCGCCGTGCGCCAAGGCGACCCACGAACGCGTCAAGCCGCACCCCGGGCAGGAGATACCCCAGAACAGTTGCGAGCCACACAGGGGCGGCAGTTCGGCAGCCGCCCAGCCGCGTAGGCGGACCTTGTCGTGGCCTTGCACTTCCAGCAGCGGCGCGGCCGCCAGGGCCAAGGCACAGATCACCAGCATCTGCATGTGCCAGGCGCGATCGAGCGCGGGGAGAGTCGGTTTGCTCATCGCTGAATCCTTCTTCGGTTTTCCCCTGCAAGCCGATCGGCCCAGTCATCAGCTTCCCGCCGTTTTCACGAGCGACCGATCGTGATAGAAGGGTTAGGATTTAGCATAATGACCAACTAAGCCTTAGCAGTAGCTACCAATGGGAACGACGCCCAGAGGGCGTAATTGAAAATTCCACCGTTGCCCGGCTGTCCACCTCTCCAACCCTCGTAAACTATTTCAGTAGACTGCAACCTTCTCTCCTGGAGACTCCACCTATGCTCGCACTTTCTCTTGCTCTCCTGTTTGCCGCCGAGCCGGCCGCCCCCGCGCCGGGGTCGATCAAAGTATTGATCATCGATGGGCAAAACAATCATGCCTGGAAGGTCACTACGCCGTTGCTCAAACGCTTCTTGGAAGAGGCCAAAATCTTCTCCGTCGAGGTGGCTACCAGCCCCCCCCGAGGGGGCGATATGGCGAGCTTCAAGCCCAAGTTCAGCGATTATCATGTGGTGTTGAGCAATTATAACGGTGAGATGTGGTCCAAGGAAACACGCACCGCGTTCACGGAGTTCGTGCGCAACGGCGGCGGCTTCGTCAGCGTTCATGCGGCCAACAACGCCTTTACCGACTGGCTGGAGTACAACGAGATGATCGGCCTGGGGGGCTGGGGCGGCCGCAATGAAAAGAGCGGCCCGTATGTGCGCATCAAGGACGGCAAGGTGATCCGCGACGAGAGCAAAGGCGCGGGCGGCAGCCACGGACGCCAGCATGAGTTTCTCATCGAACACCTCGACACCGAGCATCCCATCACCAAGGGACTACCGCCCAAGTGGCTGCACGCTCAGGACGAGTTGTACGATCGGCTGCGTGGACCGGCGAAGAACCTCACGGTGCTGGCCTACGCCCATGCCAAGAAGGAGACGGGGGGCAGTGGCTACAACGAGCCGTTGCTCATGACCATCACCTATGGCAAGGGGCGTATTTTTCACACGGCCCTGGGGCACGGCGTCGAGGGGATCAAGTGTGTCGGCTTTATCACGACGCTGCAGCGCG
>Ga0272446_1005722_pt1 | contig 13478 bp, 7 predicted proteins | sample YNPCB0061_FD_194587 | JGI IMG/M metagenome (GOLD analysis project Ga0272446, IMG submission 194587) | Hot spring microbial mat communities from Yellowstone National Park, WY, United States - YNP-CB-006-1 | ecosystem: Environmental > Aquatic > Thermal springs > Hot (42-90C) > Sediment | place...
GGGCACGGCACCCGCGTTGGTCAGGGTGAGGTCGAGGTGACCACACGCAAAGACTTGCTCCTGCGCATGCAGACCCCACGCTTCTTCGTCCAGAAGGACGAGGTGGTGCTGTCGGCCAACGTCCACAACTATCTCAAGAGCGAGAAGCTGGTGAGCGTGACGTTGGAAACCGAGGGCGGCACGCTCAAGCTCGATGCTCCCGCGACGCAAAAGGTCACGATCGCCGCCGGCGGCGAAAAGCGTGTCGATTGGCGCGTCAAGGTGATCGGCGAGGGGCCAACCATCGTCCGCATGAAGGCGACCACGGATGAAGAATCCGACGCCATGCAGATGAGTTTCATGGCCCATGTCCACGGCATGCTCAAGATGGAGAGCTTCACCGGGGTCATCCGCCCCGACGAGCAGAGCGGCAGCCTCACCCTCAACGTGCCTAAGGAACGCCGCGTACCCCAGTCGCGGCTAGAGGTGCGTTTCTCGCCGTCTTTGGCCGGCGCGATGGTCGACGCCCTGCCGTACCTCATCGAGTATCCCTACGGCTGCACCGAGCAGACGCTCAACCGCTTCCTGCCCAGCCTCATCACCCAAAAGGTGCTGATGAATATGAAGCTGGACCTGGAAGACATCAAAAAGAAACGCACCAATCTCAACGCCGCCGAGATCGGTGACGCTCAGGAACGGGCCAAAGGGTGGAAGCGTTACGACCGTGAGCCGGTCTTTGACACGCAGGAACTCAACCGCGTCGTGCGGGCTGGCATCACCGCCCTGACCAACATGCAGTGCAGCGATGGCGGCTGGGGCTGGTTCTCCGGCTACGGCGAGCGCAGCTATCCGCACACGACGGCGGTTGTCGTGCATGGCTTGCAGGTGGCGCAGCAGAATGACGTGGCCCTTGTGCCGGGCATGCTCGATCGCGGCCTCGCCTGGCTGAAGATGTACCAAGAAGAGCAGGTGCGGCAGTTGCGCAACGCCCAAGGCGAGATCAAGCCGTGGAAGAACCGTGCCGATGCCTTGGATGCGTTCATTTATATGGTTCTCATGGATGCGGGGATCAAGAATCCCGACATGCGTGAGTTCCTGTATCGCGACCGCATCGACCTGCCGGTTTATGCCAAAGCGCTCTTCGGCTTGGCCCTGACGAAGGAGGGTGATCAGGCCGAAAAACTGGCGATGATCCTCAAGAACATCGAACAGTTCGTCGTCGAGGATAACGAAAACCAGACCGCTTACCTGCGTCTACCGGCCGGCAACGCCTGGTGGTACTGGTACGGCAGCGAGATCGAGGCGAACGCCTGGTATCTGAAGCTACTGGCCAAGACCGCGCCCAAAGACAAAAAGGCCTCGGGCTTGGTCAAGTATCTGCTCAACAACCGCAAGCATGCCACCTACTGGAACAGCACCCGCGATACCGCGCTGTGCATCGAGGCGATGGCCGACTACATGAAGGCCAGCGGCGAGGACAAGCCGGACATGAGCGTCGAGGTGCTGATCGATGGCAAGGTGATGAAGGAAGTGAAGATCGATGCGTCGAATCTGTTCAGCTTCGACAATACGGTGATTCTGGAAGGCGAACAGGTGACCGATGGCAAGCACACCGTCGAGATCCGCAAGAAGGGCACCGGCGCGGTGTACTTCAACGCCTACCTCACCAACTTCACCCTCGAGGATTTCATCACCAAGGCCGGTTTGGAGATCAAGGTCAACCGCAAGTTTTACAAGCTCACTCGTGCCGACAAGAACGTCAAGACGCCCGGCAGCACCGGTCGCCTGAGCGACAAGCGCGTCGAGAAGTACGTCCGCACCGAGATCCCCAACCTCAGCACGCTCAAGAGCGGCGACCTGGTCGAAGTGGAACTCGAAATCGACAGCAAGAACGATTACGAGTACATCCTCTTCGAAGACATGAAGGCGGCGGGCTTTGAGCCGATGCTCGTGCGTTCGGGCTACAACAACAACGACCTGGGCGCATATATGGAGTTGCGCGACGACCGCGTCTGCTTCTTCGTGCGTACCTTGGCTCGCGGCAAACATTCCGTCCGCTATCGCCTGCGGGCGGAAATCCCTGGCCAGTTTAGCGCCTTGCCGGCCCGGGCCTCAGCGATGTATGCCCCGGAACTCAAGGGCAACTCCGATGAGATGAAGGTGAACATCGAAGATTAATCGTAAGACGAATCTGCGATGATGTTCATCCGCTGCCGGGTGCGTTCCTCTCCGCCGGGGACGAACGCACCCGGTCTTTTTTCACTCCGATTCACTCACCCAACAAGCCAACTCTGGCTCGCTCCAGCTCCCAATCACGGGGCCGGCTCTCCCGGCCGGTCTCCCGGCAAACCCTCTTCACCCTCCTGAGGCTCTGGCGGCAAGGGCGGCGGCGCGAGTCCACGGAGCGGTTTGTTCCACAGGCGGTAGCCAATATCGTCCCGCATGGTTTCGACGGCACCGCCGTCATCCTTGCGGTTGTTGCCGATCGAGTAAACCACCACCCCCTCGGGCAAAATTTTGTAACGCAGCGGTGCTTCATCAATCGGGTCCAGCGGTTCGCGATCCAGAAAGTCCGGCACACAATCGCTCAGTTTCCTCGGCCAGCTGCCATGCCGCAGCCGATAGCGTTCCACTCCCAGCAGGGCGTGCATGGCCGTGGCCGCACAGACAGTACGACGGCCTGCCTCGTTGACCTTGGTGATAGCCGGCAAAAGCAAGCGTAGGATCGTGCCGCCCTGGGTACGGAGGTCGGCCTCGATGGCAGCCTCGGCGGCAAACTGTTCTTTGAAAGGAAGTTGGGTTGCTGCCACGACGCGGTTCATGGTCTCCAAAATGTGGGGATGCTCGCGTCGAGCCATCTCCCGGGCACCTAGTCCAAGCAACCAGTTCCAGATTTCCTGGCCGATCCCCTTTCCGCCCCCTCCGCCGGCCACCCCAGCCAAATCCCGTTGGCTCATTTTGCCCTGGATGATCGTTTCCACCGTGCGATGGGCCATCCAGCGTTCCCCTCGCATCGCCATTTCCATGCGTGTGCTGGCCATTTGATGTCGCAGCAAAGCTTGCAGATGGGCCAACTGGGCATCGGAGAGTTCCCCCTGGCCCAAGGTGCGTTGCATGTCACCTAGTGCGATGAACACCACCGCCATGCGGATAAGTTGGCCAATCAACAGCGCATCATCATCAAACACGTTGGAAAGGTTTAGCATCGCGTGTAGAGAAGTCACGACTTGCTCCATTTGGCCGCTCGCCAGCCGCTCGGAGATATCGTAGCGCAATAACGCGGCAAGCTTGCGTACATTTTGATGATCCGGCAACAAGGTCGCGATAGGGATCTCGGCCATTTGCACTGGGATGCGACCGCGAGGAAAGCGAACTAGAGTGCGGGCTTCCTCACGCAAGCGGTCGATAGGAGGCACGGCAAGAATTTGCTGCAACGCCTTGAGCCGGGGCGCGTCGAGTTTGTGATTGGGCTGGAGGTTTTGCAGTTTCTCGTCGAGCTTGGCCTCGGGCCAACTCGAGGGAAAGGCTCGGCTCAGACGCAGAACCAACTCGGTGCTATCCTCGGCGGGCGGCAGAGCGGGCAAGGCCGCTTGCATCTTTTCCCAGCGCCAAGTCGGATCCGTCTCGTCGAGTTCCTTCAGCAGGCGATCGACCCTGCTCGCGGAATGCAGGCGGGCATAGCCATAAATGCTCCCCAGCAGCACCAGCAGAGCCAGGCTAAACCAACCCAAAGCAACCAGCACCCGTCGCCACGCGGGCACCTGTCGCTCTCCTTCTTCAGAAATCTGCGCTTGTGTCATATTTTATTTCCTTCACTCTTTTGGCATCGCTTGGACGATGGGTTCTTGCGCCGAATTTTTTTCGGACGAGCTTTTTTCGGTGGAATGTCTCCCCGGACGAGCTGGTTTCTCCAACAACGCCTCCAAGGCTGCGGCTCGCTCCGGGCGTCCCGCGTAGAACTCTTGTAGCAGCGGCTGCAGGTGATGCCGCCAGATTAGCCGCAACCCTGCTTCGTCGATTCCGGGCACCATGAAATGACTGTGGCCGATCTGCGCCTGCGGGCCGAGATCTTGCCGGAGACGTTCATTGAGTCGGCGAAACAGAAAGACGATACGGCTGGCCAGGGCTGGCCCCCCCGCCGGTGGATGGGCCGCCAACCAGGCCGTCAGTAACTGTTCGTCGGGGGCGATCTCCACAAAAGAAAAGCGCCGCCGCAACGCCTGATCCAGCGGGGCGATCGAACGATCGGCCGGGTTCATCGTGCCGATCAGATACAAATTCGGCGGCAGCCGAAACAATCGCCGCGAATAGGGTAGTTTGATGGCTTGATCGCGATATTCTAACAGATACAAGCACTCGCCCAAGATGCGAGGTAGATTGCCTCGATTGATTTCATCTAAAATCAACACATGCGGTTGCGACGGCTGAGCCGCGGCTCGCCCCGCGAACCGCAACAGAATCCCCTCTTCCACTGGATAGCTGATCTGAGGTGTGCCGTCCGCCTCCCGTGGTTCGCTGCGAATCTTGATTCCCTCGATAAACTCCTCGTAGCTGTAGCCGGGGTGAAACTGCAACACACACAGCGCCGCTGGGTCGCCCCCCGTTAGCAGCCGGGCCAAACACCGAGCCACGTGCGTCTTACCGGTGCCCGGCACCCCTTGCAGGATCAGTTGCCGCTTCCAACGCAACAACTCGCGCACCTGCTGCAACCACGCAGGCGCTAAGCCCGTCTCGGCCAGGAAGGCAGCCGTATCGTAGGGCGGAGTCCCTAACGTGCGAGCCGGCCGCGAAGCCTCTTCGTCGCCAGGCGATAGACAGGCAGCAAAGAAAGGCAACAAGGGCTGATACGTCTCCAGGATGCAATCGAGCAACCCCGAAGTGCATACCACGGGATCATCGGCGGTCAGGTGCCTGGACCAGACCGGACGGGGGGATTGGACCCATTCCAGCGCAAGGCCCAGCGTCGCAAAACGCTGGGGCTGGGCGGCGACGGCTTGACGCAATCGGGCACCATGCCGCCCGGCATCCAAGCCAAAGCTCACGCCACTGGCTTGCAAACGCACAAATAGTTGAGCCGCGCATCGGCCTGGCCCGGCGAATTGGATGCTGTAGGTGGTGGCATACGCTTCGCCTGAGCGAGCATACCGGGGAACGGCCCGCGACAGGCTACACCGGATGTCCTGACTCCCACCTTGGGGCGTTCCAAGCAACGGCTTGAGGAACTGCTCAGCTAAGACCCGTGCCAATTCTTGTAGCGGTTCTCGGACAAAAAATCGGTAGCGGTGCCGCTGGGCTGCCATCCAGGCACGTTGATTATTGGCCGACAACTCCCTTAAAAAATGAAACGTATCCGGGGCGAAACCACGGAACTCCGGCTCCGGGACCGGCTCCGCAGACGCCAAGAGGATGGGTACAAGCAAAGGATGCAAGGCATGCTTTTGTCGCAAGTGTTCGGCAAGCGCATTGAAGCGACGATACTGCTCTGCCGGGGGATCGCCCGGCACGATGCCATCATCCAGGCGTGCGTGGGCGTGGCGATGGGCCTCGCTCCACGGCATATAACACAGCGGATCACGCAGATGCAACACGGCGGCCGGCCACCACAGCCCCGCACCGGCAAAGGGCGGCTGTTGCCAAAATGCGGCCAAAAGCGGGTAAGGATCCTCGGCGTGCCAGAGACGAGACGCCCAGTCCACTACGGCAGGCGAGGGGGAAATGCGGCCGCGGCCGACGACGGCCAACGCCTCCAAGACGGCCTTGGCATCGTGATCCTGTAGCGCCTGGCGCAAGGCATCTTGAGCCACGGCCAAGGCACGGCCGTGTTCCTTGAGGTTGCCGCGCACGTCGCCCCGCTCGGGACAAAATGGCACCAGACCGAGCCGAGCTGCCCCAGCGAATAAATCGCGGCCGGTCATTTCGGCCACTAAAGACAGGAAATGATCGATGTGCAGGGCGTTGAGGTGCGGAGCCAGCCGACGGATGCGGCGATGGGCTTGTTGCAAAGCCTCGTAACGAGTACGGGCCGAGTGCCCCCCGCCTAGGGGAGCCAGCCCCAGGCGTTCCAGGCCGTGCCAGGTCTGTTGCGTCCAGGCGGGCAAGCGCAACGGCGAAAGCCCCTGTAGAAGGCCCGACCAAAACGAAGGGCCCAGACCGACGACGCGATATGGACCGGTCGGCTCCAGACAGGCGGCCAGTTTCACCGACCAAGGCGCGCGACTCCGCAACAAGGCCGACACGGCATGGCGGACGAAGCCGGCCCGCTCGCGGACCACGTCGTCGGGGTAATCTCCCATAGCCGCATAAAAGCTTATCAATACCTCACGCCAAGCCTCGGCATCAGCCTTGTCCAGAAAGTCGCCATACAAAAAACGAGCCGTCGCCGACACAATCGCCTCAAAACGGCGTCCCAGTCCCGGCAAGCGAGTCATCTCTGCCAAGGGTCGAACGCCTGCGGCCAAGTAGGCATGCAGGAGAGGCTCCAAGGGGAAAGGGGCGCGGCGAGCTGATCTCATGAACAAACCGCTCTGCCAGTGAAAACAACACGACCCGAGAAAACAAGACAACGTTGGGAATTCTATCGCCTCATGGTGAGAACGAATGCTGTGCGTGGGTTCACGTCCTTGACCTCTGGCCGCGGAGTCATAACACGCTGGCATGAGCGTCGCTGTTTCGTCGTGGCTGTCGATGTTGCGGGCCGACTTGATTGCCGGGCTTACTGTCGCGGCGGTCGCTATTCCCCAGGCGATGGCCTACGCCCTGATCGCTGGCGTCGAGCCACGCCACGGCTTGTATACGGCAGTGGTGATGACGGCGGTGGGGTCGCTGCTGGGATCGTCGTCGCATTTGATCAACGGACCAACCAATGCCATTTCGTTGGTGGTTCTCGGGGCAGTCGGCAGCCTGCAACTCACTGAGCCGGGCACTTATCATCAAGCTGTCTTCACGCTTACGCTGTTGGTTGGCTTGTTTCAGGTGCTGATTTATTTTCTCAAGCTGGGCGACCTGACGCGTTATGTCTCCGAGTCGGTCATCCTGGGATTCATGCTCGGGGCGGGACTGTTGGTGGCTATGAGCCAAATCCCCAATCTGTTGGCCATTCCCCTGGCAGGGCAGGCCGAGCAGCCGTTGATCTGGCGTGTGGTCGAGTCGGTGCTGGCAGCCTCGCCCCATCCCTTGGCTTTGATCATCGGTTTAGGCACCGCCGCGCTAACCGTAGGCTTGCGGGCCGTGGGCAATCGCTTAGGCTTCCCACTGCCGGATATGCTGCTGGCTTTGATCGGAGCCAGTCTGGTGGCACAGGTGTGCGGCTGGAGCGAGGAGCCTCTCGTGGTGCCGCCGGGACTGCCGACGCTGCTGATTCCTCAGGTGGATTGGAGCTGGATTCGCCCGCTCTCGGGTAGTGCGGCAGCGATTGCCTTGCTTGGGCTGCTCGAGGCGATTGCCATTGCCAAGTCGATCGCCGCCCGTACACGCGAAAAACTCGACTACAACGCTCAATGTCTGGCCGAGGGAATAGCTAATCTGGCCGGCGGGTTGTTTCAGGGCATTCCCGGTTCTGGCTCGTTGACCCGCTCGGCGATCAATTTTCAGGCCGGGGCCAAGTCCCGTTGCTCGGGGGTGATCGCGGCCGGGGCTGTTGCCTTGTGCCTGATGACGGTGGCGGATTTGGCTCGTTATGTGCCCAAACCGGCTTTAGCGGGGCTGTTGTTGGTCACCGCGTGGCGGCTGGTCGATCGACCACGCTTGGCCTACAGCCTGCGGGCCTTGGGTTATGATCGCTGGCTGGTGTTGGGGACAGCGACGGCAGCAGTGTTCATTTCGATTGAATTCAGTATTCTCATCGGTGTTTTTCTGTCCTTTGTGTTATTTGTGCCTCGGGCAGCACGATTGATCGTCACGGAATTTGTGGTGTCACCTGGCCGCGTGGTACGTGAACGCCAACCGGGTGACCCTGAGTGTGACCGGCTAGTCATCCTTGGGCTGGAAGGGGAGTTGTTCTTTGGGGCTGGCCCCGAGCTGGAGGCGCTCTTCAACCGACTGCGTGAACGCGAGCAGCTACGCGTTATCGTGCTTCGCCTCAAACGCGCTCGCAATCCCGATATGGTCTGCCTAGAGCTCTTGCAACATTTTCTCGAAGATATGGCCGAGCGTGGCGTAGTGGTTTTGTTGTGCGGCGTGCGAGCGGACCTGGCCGCTGCCCTGCGTCGCTTGCGCTTTCACCACTGGCTACCGGCGGATCGCGTTTTTCTGGAAAAGGCGGCCGACGAGCCGGCCATGACCAGCACCCTGCGAGCGGTGCAGCGAGCCTATGAGTGGCTGGGGCCGCAGCGGTGTCTGCATTGTCCGCGACGTGGCGAAACCGAGCCAAGCTCGGCGGGCGATCCGTCGTGGAGCTATATGATCTGAGCGTGTCGATCTCATGGCAACGGGAGCCAAGCCGCAGGAGCCTGAAGCGGAAATGCTCTTGATTCGCCCGAATGAGTGAGGTATCACCCCAGCCCTCGCAAAAAGCAACGTTCTTCGCAAGGATGGCGACGACCATGCGTCTGCTTGTGTCTGGGGCTGTGGGCTGGATCTTGTGCCTCTTGCTGGGCTGCACCGCCGTGCCCTCGACAGACTCGTCCGCTTTGCCCTCTGGGGGGTCGGCCTCGCTTTTCGACCGCAGCCTGGATGCCAACACGCTCTTTGTGGACACGGCCCTGATCGAGCGACCGGCTGATGATGAGTATTGCACGCAAACGGTCTGGTTATCCTGCGACGAGCAGTTTGTCGGCCTGGAGCAACTGGCGGTTTTTGAGAGGAACGGTTGGCGGGTAGGTCGGCTGAGCGCCCCGTTGCCCTCGCGTTTGCAAAATCTGCTCAACTCGCGGCGAAGTTGCTCGGGGCCTCGTCGGCAGCGGGCCCAGCCCAACGAGTCGTTGCGGGTCAACTTGGGCGATCTGCCTTGTCAACGCATTGTCGAACTGCAGAGCAAGCAGCCCCGCCGGGTCGAGTTGCTCAACGCCCTGGGACAATTGGACGTTTTGCCGCGCTGTGGCTCCGAGGAGCAACTGACGCTTCGGCTCATGCCCGTGATGACACTCAACGACAATCGACCTCGTCCGACCGTGGAAGAATCGCGCGATGGCACGCTGCGGCTGGCTTTGGATGTCCGCAAGCCGTTCGAGGCTTTTCCGGAGTTAGCCTTTGAGATAGCCCTGAAGCCGGGGGAGTATTTGCTGATCGGTCCACGAGGCGAGGATCGCTATTCCGTGGGGCATGCCTTGTTGACCGAGGAACACGACGAGCAACTCCTGAGTCGTTGGTTGTTGTTACGGGTTGTGCGACCACGGCTCGAAGAACAGCCCAGCGGCGATAGCAAAACCGCGCCGTTAGCTTTGCAAGCGGGCTACTCCACTGCTCGGGGAACTTCGCGATAACCGGCCCAGCCTTTTGCAGTGAACCTTTGCCTCGCGAGGGCCGTCTGAACGGATATGAGCGAGCGAATCGAACTGGATGGCAGCGTCGGCGAAGGGGGCGGACAGATTCTCCGCTCCGCGTTGACGCTATCGCTGTTGACGGGCAAGGCATTTCGTCTGCGCAACGTCCGGGCCAATCGACCCAAGCCAGGGCTGCAACCGCAACACCTCATGAGCCTGTTAGCCGCCCAACGCATTGGCTCGGCTTACGTTTGTGGAGCCAATCTACACAGCAGCGAGTTGACCTTTGAACCGGGGCCGGTCGCCTCGGGACATTACACCTTTGAGATTGGCACCGCGGGGGCTACGGGCTTGGTTCTGCATACCCTTTATCTGCCGTTGGCCTTACGCGGCAGCGGAACCAGCCAGGTGACGATACGCGGCGGCACACATGTTCGCACCAGTCCCTCTTTTCCGTTCCTGGAGGGCACCTGGCAAGCGTTGTTGGCTTTGCTGGGTTTGAATCTTCGCGTGCAACTCGTTCGGCCCGGTTTCTATCCGCGAGGCGGCGGAACGCTCGTGGCTACTATCCCGACCCTCTCCAGACTGAGCGGGGTGCGTTGGGAGCAACGCGGCGTCGTGCAAACGGTGGATGTCGTCGCTGCTGTCGCCGGCCTGGAGCGGGGCATCGCCCGGCGGCTGGCTCAACGCTTGGGCAAACGCCTGGAACAACTCGACTTGCGAGTTTCCCTTCGCGACGAACTTTGGGACAACGGCCCGGGTTGTGTCGTCTTTGCCCGCCTGGACACCACCCCGGCCCCTGTCACCATCGTAGCCGTCGGCGAACGCGGCAAACCAGCCGAGAGGGTGGCTGACGAGGCGTATGCGGAGATCCACCGATACCTGGAGAGCGGAGCCGCCCTGGACGCGCACAGTGGCGATCAGATGCTCTTGCCGTTGGCACTGGCCGATTCCCCGAGTGTCTATTCGGTTGCGGAAGTGACTCGCCACCTGACGACCAATGCCCAAGTGGTGCGACAATTTATCAACAGCAGCATCACCATCGAGGGAGAAGAAGGCCAACCAGGCATCGTGCGCATCGAGCCGGTGCGAACGTGCTAAGGCCGCAGAGCTGTGACCAGGGCAGTCATCCGGTCTACCGAGTGGCGCACGCTCGCCAGAATGGTTAGGGTGCATCACTCACGGTTCTAGGCAACCATGCTGCTCTCGCCTCGGCTCGATTCCGACTAGGCTCAAGCATCCCTCAGTTGACCAAGCCATCAGCCACCGCCGTTCGGCGTGAACAAAGGAAAATCACTTCTTGGAGAGAAAAGAATGAATCCGTGCCAACCAAGCTCGGCACCAGAACAGGTCAGCGAACGACCACTGTCCGTTTGTGTGGGGTTTGCTCGGCGTTGCCGGCCGAGTCTTCGGCTTTTGCCGTCAGCTTTACCGGACCTGCCTTGACATTCACAAGCGTGACTTCCCACTCGCCCGATGCAGCAACTTTTGCCAAGTTGTCGTTGACGCTCACTCGCTTCAGCGTGGCGTTGTCGCTGGTCGTACCACGCACGATCAGCTGGCTACCCTCCTTGCGGACGTGGGTGATGACCGTGATCGGTGGTAGCTTGTCGATGGGGGTGAGCTTGGCCACCTCGACCTGGGGGGGCTGAATCTTTGCGCCGCCGTCACCGTTGCCCTGCGGCCAACCGGGTTGACGCACGCGTTTGGTGCCGTTGGCACTTTTGTGGGCGAAGTATTGTTCGAGGGTGGCGATCGGCGTGCCCTGGGCTTCCATGACGACGTTGCGATAATCCTGGCTGCGGTAGAGCGAGGCCCGCACCCCGTAGATAGCGTCGTGAATCTTCATGCCGTCAATCAAGACATTGGGGACTTCGACCGCATAACCGCCAACGACCGACCAGATTTTGAGGTTGCGGATCACGTGCGGGTTTTCCGCGACCGGGCCGATGCCGCCACTACCCAGCCCGAGATTCAGACCCCAGAAGCCGTTGCTGTGCGTCTCATTGTCCTCGAAGCGGATAAACGGCAGGGTGCGAATATCGACCGGCTTGCGGCTGCCGTCCGGCTGGCGGACAGGCATCACCAAGTCGAACGGCTTGTTCGGCTCGCCGTACTTGAGCTTGGGGTTGAGTGCGCTGTCCGTGGGAATGACCCCCGCTTTGGGCGTCGCCTCATAGCGGTAGCCGTACTGCCGGCACTCGACGGCGACGTTGCGGGTGAAGGTGTTGTGGGCGTTGGCGAACCAGAAGCCGGCCCCTTCGTTGGCGTCGAAGGGCAGCACCTGCTTGGGCAACGGCAGGCCATCGAGGGCCTGGCAAGCGAGGTTGCGGTCGAAGACGTTGTAAACCTCGGTGCCATCTTCGAGGAAGAAGCCGTGGCCGACGCTCTGATAGCCGACACAATCGCGGACGACCAGGTAATTCGTGCCGTGGACGGTGAGCCAGCGGTTCTTGCTGTGGTGGATGGACACGCCGACGAGCGAGCTACCGCGCATCGTGTCGCCGCAGAGGTGATAATGCAACGAGTACCGCCCCAGCACGCCTTCCTTGCCCAAGTGGCGGAACTCCGCGTAGCTGATCGAACCGGCCGAGCCACGATGGTACATGGTGTGACCCCGGACGCCGTCGGGATTCGCTGACTCGACGATGACGTTGCGGCTGAGGTTGGCGACCTCGGCACGGTATTCCCCTTCGCCGAGGTGATCGCTCTTCAAGGACGGCTCGAACTCGATACGGGTCTCGCGGATGCTCTGGATGGTGACTTCCTCGGCTTTGTCCTTCTTGTAGCGCGGATGCGAGGAGGAGGTGACGATCAGCCGGTCGCCGACGCGCCAGCCGCTGACCGGCTCGGCCAGGGTGAGCGTGGTGCTGCCGGCTTTCGCATGGGCACCGAGTTTCAGCCACGTCCGGCTCATCGGCGTACCGTGGAAGTCCATACGGCCGCCGCAGCAGACGATGGCCGGGCAGGATTCCTTGTCCATGCCGTCGAGGTAGTGCAGCCGAATCTTGGCCGTCTTGCCGGCGGTGATGGGGATTTCCGGCGTGCCGACCAGCAGGGCCGGCTTACCGTCGCAGCACAGGCAACCGGCCGTGAAACCCGGCTGGCCGGACCCGGTCTTCGACTTGTTCTCGACGGGGTGTGTGTTACAGTCAAAGCCGTTCTCGTCGAGGCTCTCGTCGTGCTGAATCTTGATCAAGCCGACGTTCAGTTCGGTATCCTTGTCGGCAGCGAAGGTCAGGGTGCCGACGATGAACACGGCGCGGAGAACGGCATCCGACTTCACGTCGTAAACGACTGTGTGACCCTCGCGAACCAGAACGGTATCCCCTGCCGCGGGCAGTTGGCCGCCATCCCAGGTTTTCCGGTCCGACCAGTTGCCGGAGCCGGCCGACTTCACCGTCGCGGCGGAAGCGGGCAGAGCGAGCGTCCATGCGGCGAAGAGCAAAAGCAGTACACGGGTCATGGAATCTCCTTTTAGGGTTGGCTGCACGAGGATCGGGGATGCGCTTCCTTCTGGTTGCTAGGTTAGTTTTTTTCCTTGCCCTTGCCCGGCAAGGCAATCGCAGTCACAAGGTTCCGGTCGCCGTTGAGAGTGAGCGTGACCATGGCCCCGGGCTTCACATCGGCCAGCGTCTTGGCGATGGCTCCTTGGGTCACGGTCACATTCTTGGCCAGATTGAAGGTCTGCGGCGGGGCTACTTGTTTGCCCTCCTTGGTGCGTCCTTCGAGCGTGATCGAGGAGGCATTGATCGTCTGAACTTTCCCGCTGACTGTTGGTCCCGATTTCTTGTCGCTGCTCGGTGCCCCCTTCTTGTCCTCAGCCGCGGACGTGCCGACCAGCGAACACGCAACACCCAGAATCAGCAAAGCGACAATCGTCTTCATAAAACATCTCCTGTCGATCGCCCCGCGAGCCGGCGAGGCGAGCAGTGAAACAGTAGTCCCGTCGGCTCACGGGTATTTCAGTTCACGGGGACTTCGCTTCCAGCGAAAGAACACGCTTGCCATCGGCGGACAGCCGGGCGGATACAGCGCTTCCTTCGCTCAGTTCTGCGAGAGTCGCAGGCTGGCCATCGA
>Ga0272446_1005723_pt1 | contig 13477 bp, 9 predicted proteins | sample YNPCB0061_FD_194587 | JGI IMG/M metagenome (GOLD analysis project Ga0272446, IMG submission 194587) | Hot spring microbial mat communities from Yellowstone National Park, WY, United States - YNP-CB-006-1 | ecosystem: Environmental > Aquatic > Thermal springs > Hot (42-90C) > Sediment | place...
ACTGATATTTACTGCCGCTGTAGCGCGGCGTGATGCAGATCAACCCATCGCCCACCCGCGCCGAGATGTTGCCTCCGGCGGCGTCTAGCAGGCGGCGCTCAAAGAGCATGGCGGCGAGGCGGGTGATGTGGGCGCGTGTCTTGGCGATCAGGTCAGTGTTCATGGACGGTCTATCCTCTTGAGTCATGCCCCAAGTGTACCCCCAAACCATGTGGCGGGGGGCGAAAATGCATTGAGGGGCGTCACCGCCCCCCAAACGTTATCGCCACTATCGGCCCCCCCCACCTTTACCGGGTGGGGGAGGCGTGCGGTTGCGGTTACTGAATGCTGCTAGCGACCAGCAGCCGGATCGGGGCGTCGATGCGGGACGGGATCGGGCGGCCTTCCTTCAGCTTGATGGCGTTTTCTACCGCCAACACGCCGATTTCATACGGGTATTGGGCCACCGTGCCCGTCATGCGCCCGGCCTTGATCGCCTCTAGCGCTTCGGGGATGGCGTCCGTCCCGATGATGGCCACCTTGCCGGTCAGCCCGGCGGCGGCGACGGCTTCCGCCGCGCCCAGCGCCATTGTGTCGTTGCAGGCGTAGATGGCGGCCAAATCCGGGTTGGCTTGCAGGATGTTGGTGGCGACGTTCAGGGCCTTTGCACGGTCCCAGTCAGCGGGCTGGCTGGCGACGAGGTTCATCTTGCCCTTGACCGTATCGGCAAACCCGTCGCGGCGGTTCTGACCAGAGACGTTCCCGGCTAGCCCTTCCAGAATGGCGACCTTGCTCCCGGCGGCGATGTTCGCCAGCACCCAATCGCCCGCCAGTTGACCAGCTTGGTAGTTGTTGGAGGCGATCCGCTGGGCAATGTCGATTCCGGCTTCACGGGCGGCATCTACAGGGATGATCTCATCCACGTTGATGATCGGAATCCCGGCCTTCGTGGCAGCGGCCAAACCGCTGTTCAAGTTGGCGGGGGTGATCGGGGAGACGAGCAACGCATCGTAGCCGTTGCCAACCCACGTTTCCAACAGGGCCAGTTGTTGGGCGGTATCCGCTTCGGAGGGCACCGAACCCACATCAACGGTCACGCCATAGCGCTTAGCCGCGAATTCGTAGCCCTTCTTCATGGCTTGCCAGTATTCGTTGGCTTCGGTCTTGATGATCGCGCCGAACTTCAGGGCCGGAATCTTAGGATCGGGGGTGGGCTGTACGGGCTTGTCGATGTTGGCCGCCGTGATCAGCTTGATGGGGGCGTCGATCTTGGTCGGGATCGGGCGGCCTTCCTTCAGCTTGATGGCGTTTTCAACCGCCAACACGCCGATTTCATACGGGAATTGGGCCACCGTACCCGCCATGCGCCCGGCCTTGACCGCCTCTAGCGCTTCTGGCACAGCGTCCGTCCCGATGATGGCCACCTTGCCGGTCAGCCCGGCGGCGGCAACGGCTTCCGCTGCGCCCAGCGCCATCGTGTCGTTGCAGGCGTAGATGGCGGCCAAATCTGGGTTGGCTTGCAGGATGTTGGTGGCAACGTTCAGGGCCTTCGCACGGTCCCAGTCGGCGGGCTGGCTGGCGACAAGGTTCATCTTATCCTTGACGGTATCGGCAAACCCATCGCGGCGGTTCTGGCCGGAGACGTTCCCGGCCAAGCCTTCTAGAATGGCGACCTTGCTCCCAGCGGGGATATTCGTCAACACCCAATCGCCCGCCAGTTGACCGGCTTGGTAGTTGTTAGAGGCGATCCGCAAGGCAATATCGATGCCCGCTTCACGGGCGGCATCTGCGGGGATCAGTTCGTCCACGTTGATGACCGGAATCCCGCTCTTGGTGGCGGCGGCGAGGGCACTATTCAGGTTCAGCGGGGTGATCGGGGAGACGAGCAGGGCATCGTAGCCGCGCCCCAACCACGACTCGAGGAGCGCCAACTGCTGGGCGGTATCCGCTTCAGAGGGGACGGAACCCACATCGACGGTCACGCCATAACGGGCGGCGGCGAACTCATAGCCCTTCTTCATGGCTTGCCAATATTCGTTGGCTTCGGTCTTGATGATCGCGCCGAATTTCATGCCCATTTGGGCCGTCGCAGGCTTGGCAGGGGTGAACCCAGCAAGGACGAAAGCCACCACCAGTAAGAGGGTGAGGAGTTTAAGGAACGTCCGACGGTTATTCATACGGAAACCTCAATTTGTGAACATGGAACCTAAACATGATTAAGGAAAAGTTGGCGGTCTAGGCCGAAGGGCGACGGGCATCACCTCCCTTTCAATGCCATTTTAACACTTAGGCAGTAATACACCCCGCCTAACATGTATGGAACTAGCGCTTACGCAGGCGGTCAATTACGACGGCGAGGATGATTACCGCACCGATGACTAACTGCTGCCAGTAGGCTTGCACGTTCAGCACGTTCATGCCGTTGCGGACGAGGCTGATGAACAGCGCCCCGATGATCGTGCCCCACACCGTCCCCTCGCCCCCGATCAGGCTCGTGCCGCCCATGACCGTCGCAGCGATGGCATCGAGTTCGAACGAGGCCCCTGCGATGGGTTCCGCCGCCCGGATGCGCGCCGTCAGGATCACGCCGCCTAGCCCAGCCAACCCGCCACACATCGCATACACAATCACTTTGTAGGTTTTGACGTTGATCCCAGATAGGCGGGCTGTTTCTTCGTTGCCGCCGATGGCGATGGTGTATTCACCGATCTTCGTCCGTACCAGCACAAAGGCAAAGATGACGGCCACAATCGCGGCGATGATGACCGGAATCGGGATCGGGCCGACCTGCCCGGCGAAGGCTTGTACAAATTCCTCGCCGAGTCCGTATTGGGGCCGCCCCTCGCTAAAGATGAGCGCCAACCCGCGAAAAATCCCCATCGTGCCGAGCGTGGCGATGAACGGCGGCAGGTTTGCCCGCGTGATGAGCAGGCCATTGACCATTCCGCACAGGACGCCCACGGCGATCCCGATCAGAAGTGCCGTATAAGGGTCGGCGCGGCCACTTTTCAGCGCCGCAGCGATGACAATCCCGACCAGCGCCACAATGGAGCCAACCGAAAGGTCGATCCCGCCGCTGATGATGACGAACGTCATCCCGACGGCGATCACGGCGTTGATCGACGCCTGTAGCGCGATCTGAAGCAGGTTACGTTCCGTCAGGAAGAATTGCTGCCCAGAGACAGCTTGCGAGAGGGCGGTGAAGACCGTCGCCAGCATTACCAGCGCGATCAGCAGCCCGTAGCGGGCGAGGAAAGCCCCCGCAGAGGCAGTGCGGGGAGCGTCTTGGGGGGTGGCGGTTGTGGTCATGCGGTCGCTATCTCTCCCATGGCATAGCGTAGAATTTCGCTTTTAGTGTTCGGTGGCCACGTGTGGTCTTGGCGGCGGGTAAACTCGGAGACGATGCGGCCTTTCCGCATGACGAGCACCCGGTCACTCATGCCCATCACTTCCGGCAACTCGGAGGAAATCATGATGATGCACACCCCGCGCCGGGCCAATTCGTTCATCAGTTGGTAAATCTCAACTTTGGCCCCAACATCCACCCCGCGTGTGGGTTCTTCAAAGACCAGAATCTTCGAGTCGGTGTACAGCCACTTCGCCAAGACGACCTTTTGCTGGTTCCCGCCGCTGAGCGACTTGGCCGGGCGACGCACGTCCGGCGTGCGGATGCGCAGTTCTTCCACGAAGCGCTTAGCAGCCTTCTGGCGAGCGCTGTAGTCAATGATCCCCGCGTTCATCACGCCGTCCACCCGCGCCAACACCACATTTTCATCAATGGGGAGGGAGAGGATCAGGCCTTGCCCTTTACGGTCAGCCGTCAGGAAGCCGATGCCGCGCATGATGGCCTGACGGGGCGAACGGAGCGTATGCGGCACGCCCTCCACGTAAATTTGACCGGTCATGTCCGGCTCGCAGCCGAAGATGGCCCGCGCCACTTCAGAACGGCCCGCCCCGACCAGCCCGGCGATCCCTAAGATTTCGCCCTGATAGGCCGTGAACGAGACATCGTCCAGCACGCCGGGGATGGATACCCCTTCTAGGCGGAGGGCCTCCGACCCACGTGGGGTGTACTTTTTGGGGAACATGTCTTGCACATCCCGCCCGACCATCATGCGGATCACGTCGTCGGGGGTGAGGCCTTTCATCTCCCGCGTGCCGATGTGACGCCCATCGCGCAGCACCGTCACCCGATCGGCGATCTCGAAGACTTCTTCCATGCGGTGGGTGATGTACACGATGGCCACCCCTTGCGCCTTGAGGGTCTTCAAGACCTTGAACAAGTCATGAATTTCCTTGTCGGTGAGCGAGGAAGTCGGTTCGTCCATCACCAACACTTCGATCTTGGCGGAGAGGGCCTTCGCAATTTCGATCATCTGCCGCTGAGCGATGCTCAGCCGCCGGACGGGGACGCTCAGATCGATATTGGCATCTAACTGGGCCAGCAGGCGGGCAGCCTCGCGCACCATTTGCGAGCGGCGCAAGACGGCCCCGAACGGCCCTACGCTCGGCGCACGCCCCAGAAAAATGTTTTGGGGGGCCGTCATCTGCGGGACGAGGTTCAGTTCCTGATGCACCATGCTGATCCCCAGTGCGGCGGCATCGTGCGGGCTGTGGATTTTCACCGGGCGGCTGTTGATGAAAATATCCCCGCTATCGGCTTGGATCGCACCGAAGAGCACCTTCATCAGGGTGGACTTGCCCGCGCCGTTCTCACCCATCAGGGCATGAATTTCGCCGGGCAAGACGCTAAAATCAACATTTTGAAGCGCCTGCACGCCGGGAAACCCCTTGCTGATGCCGCGCATTTCCAAAACGGGTAAAACAGGCGTATTCATCGTCTAAAAGCGTCCTTGGCCGTGTTCGGGCAGAGTGTAACGCGGGCTTCAAAATTGCACAACAGTGAACAGAATTCACATATGTGCACAAATTGCCCAGATTTTGTATAAAGCGCGAGGGGGAAAGGGTAAACCATCTTAACGGAATGTGCGCTTCCCCGTTCATTGGGGAAGTGGGGACCCCCAAACGGGCGGGGCGTTTGGTTCTTACACAAGGTTGAGAAACTGCATACATGAATCTGATAGGGGAGGCGTACACTTGGCGTAATGGAAAAGCCGAACAATATTCGCGCCGGGCATTTGGCAACCCAACACTTTAGCGTATGATCATACATAGCCCGGCCAGACGAGGGTAACGAGAAAAGCCCATGATGCGATTTGACCGATTCACCGAACGTGCCCAAGACGCTGCCGCCCGCGCTTACGAGATTCTCCAGCGCTATGGGCATAACCAAGTCGATACCGAACACGTCTTATTGGCCTTGTTGGAGCAGCCAGATGGCATTGTGCCCCAAATCCTTGAGAAGCTCAATGCCGACCAAGACGTGATCCGTGCCAAGCTGGACGAAGTCTTGCGTTCCACGCCGAAGGTATCGATTTACGGCGGTAGCGCTAGCCAAATTTTCCTAACGCCCCGTGCCAAACGGGTGATTGACCTCGCCCAAGAGGAGGCCAACCGCCTCAAGGACGAATACATCAGTACCGAACACATCTTCCTCGCCATCCTGACCGAGACGCGCACGCCTGTCGCCCGCATTTTGAAAGAAGCGGGGGTCAGCAAGGAACGCGCATGGGAGGTCATTAAGGATTTTCGGGGTGGGCAGCGCGTCACCGACCCGCAAGCCGAGAGCCGCTACCGCACCCTAGAGCGCTACAGCCGCGACCTGACCCGAATGGCCCAAGAAGGCAAGCTCGATCCCGTTATTGGGCGCAATGATGAGATCATGCGCGTGATCCAGATTTTGTGCCGCCGTACCAAGAATAACCCCGTCCTGATCGGGGAGGCCGGCGTCGGGAAGACGGCCATCGTCGAAGGGCTGGCACAGCGCATCGTCGCCCATGACGTGCCCGAACTATTGCTGAACAAGCGGGTTGTGAGCCTCGATCTGGGCGCGATGATCGCCGGGAGCCGCTTCCGGGGCGAGTTTGAAGAGCGCCTGAAGGCCGCCATCGAAGAAGTCCAGCGCAGCGAAGGCGAGATCATCCTGTTCATCGACGAACTGCATCAGGTGGTCGGCGCGGGGGCTGCGCAAGGGGCGCTCGATGCGGGCAACATGCTCAAACCGGCCCTCGCACGCGGGGAGCTGAACTGCATTGGGGCCACCACCCTAGACGAATACCGCCAATACATCGAGAAAGACTCAGCGCTGGATCGGCGGTTTGCGCCCGTCTTCGTCGATGAGCCGAGCGTCGAAAGCACCATCCAGATGTTGCACGGCCTGCGCGAGCGCTACGAGGCCCATCACAAGGTGCGCTTCAGCGAAGACGCGCTGATCGCCGCCGCCCGCCTGAGCCATCGCTACGTCACGGACCGTAAGCTGCCCGATAAGGCCATCGATCTGATGGACGAAGCCGCCGCCAAGTTGCGGGTGGCCTTGTACAGTATGCCTGCCGAACTCAAGGCCCTCAAAAACGAGCTAGACCGTCTAACGGCTGAAGAAGACGCCGCTAGCGAAGCCCGCGATTACGAACGGGCCGCCCAATTTAAGGTGCGCCGCCTGAAGGCCGAACAGGAATTTGAGGCCGCCCGCGAAGCATGGCAGCGCGAACATACCCTTGATGATGTCGTCGACGCGAACGACATCGCCGAGATTGTGGCCCAGTGGACGGGGATTCCAGTCAACCAGATGCTGGAGACGGAATCCGACAAGCTGCTCCGCATGGAGGAAGCCCTGCATAGCCGAATCATCGGGCAAGATGAGGCCGTCTCCGCCATTGCAGACGCCATTCGGCGTGCCCGCAGCGGCCTGAAAGACCCCGGCCGCCCGATTGGGTCGTTCATCTTCTTGGGGTCGTCCGGCGTCGGGAAGACCGAGTTGGCGAAGGCCCTTGCGGAGTTCCTGTTCGACGATGAGGATGCCCTCGTTCGGATCGACATGAGCGAATACCGCGAGGCGCACACCGTCAGCCGTCTGTTTGGCGCGCCGCCCGGCTACGTCGGGTATGAGGAAGGTGGCCAACTCACGGAGGCCGTCCGCCGCCGCCCATACAGCGTGGTGCTCTTCGATGAGATCGAAAAGGCACACCCCAACGTCTGGAACGCCCTGTTGCAAATCCTTGACGATGGGCGGCTCACCGATGGTCAGGGGCGGGTGGTGGACTTCCGTAACACCGTCATCATCATGACCAGCAACCTCGGTACGGAGTTCGCCCGTCGGGGCGGGCCGTTGGGTTTCGTCACCCATAACGACCCCGAAGCGGTAGCCGATCACAAGAAGATCGAACGGGCGCTACGGGAGAACTTCCGGCCCGAATTCCTGAACCGGATCGACGAAGTGATCATCTTCAGCCCGCTCACGCTGGCCCAAGTCGAGCGCATCGTCGACCTGCAAATGAAGTCTGTGGCGGAACGGATGGGCGAACAAGGCCTCGTCATCGAACTCACGGAGCGCAGCCGGGCATGGCTTGCCAAACAGGGTTACGACCCGCAGTTTGGGGCGCGCCCGTTGCGCCGGGCCATTCAGCGCTTCATCGAAAGCCCGTTGAGCGTGCAAATCCTCAAGGGCAACTTTGGGCGTGGCGATGTCGTGCTGGTCGATCTGAACGAAGACGGCACGGGGCTGGTCTTCAACAAGCAGGAAGGGGCACAATTCCCCCTCCCGATCCGTAAAGACACCCCTACCGAGTAGCCCGCCCGCCCCTCATCGCCCCCGCTCTCCCCTGAGCGGGGGCGATGTCTATAGATTCTACCTCCCCCTCGCCGTTGGCGCATTTGCCGTCCGTGCCATACAATTCTGTATAGGTACTTCCCCTACAGAAAGGACATTCCGCGCCATGCTGACTCGGCGCTTGTTGGTTGCTTGTATCGTAGCGGCGGCCCTGATGGGCGGCCTGAGCGGTGTGGCCGCCCAAAGCCAACCGGCTACCCTCGTCGGGCGGGCGGTGATGCCTGCCAACACCCTCACCGATGGGCCGTCGGCGGGCGCGGCCTTGGCAAAAGGGGCAACCATTAATGGCGTCCAAGTCCCGTTTGATAGCCAGCCTGTTGGGTCGGTCAGCGCGTGCTTGCCCGGCGAATATCCCGGCACGTGGCTGATCCTGACCGATGGCCGCTTCGATACGGCTCGTAATAGTGCCGATTTCCTGCTGCGGATTTACACCGTTGACTTGAACTGGCAGCGGGCTACCACTGGCTCCGGTCAGGTTACGCCGCTGGATTGGAAAACCCTCAATGACCGCAACCGCCGCCTGACGGCCAACCTGATCAACGCCAACAGCCGCACCCGCGACTTGACCGGGGCAGACTTCACCCCCCGTGCCATTCAACGCGATAATAACGGTGCATTCTGGATCGCCGATGAGAAAACCCCGGCCCTGATCCGGGTGGACGGGCTGGGGCGCGTCCTAGAACCCGCCATTTCGCTTCAGGAGGCAGGCGCGTTGCAGGGCATGGGCATCCTTCCGGACGGCTCCGCGCTGGTGATCGCCCAGAAATCCGCCAATAACCGCCGTCAGGTGGTCTTCCGCCTGTTCGACCTCACCACGCGGACGCTAACTAACCTTCCCGGCTTCTACACCCTAGAGCGGGAAACCTTCTTTCTAGGCGGCTTCACCATGATCAACAATGATGAGGCTGTCGCCATCGAACAGGACGGCGCACAGGGCAGCCGTGCTGACTTCAAGCGGGTATTCCTGTTCAATGTGCGGGCCAACCCCATCGGTAAAACGCCCATCGCCGACCTGATGCAACTTGACGACCCCAGTGGGATTTCGACGCGGGGGGCCAACCCGCCAGATGCGCTCGGAATCGGGGCGGTTTTTACCTTCCCGTTCAGCGCCATCACAGCCCTCGCGCCCATTGACGAACAAACACTACTGCTCGCCAACAACAACCGCATTCCGTTTGGGTTAGGGCGGAGCGCTACCCAAGCCGATGCGACAGAATTTATCGCGGTGCGTTTGGCCCAACCGTTGGCCCTTGATCCGGCTTTTTTGAGGCCCCTCCGCTGATGACTACACCCACCCCAAGAGGAGTATCCCCCGTGAGCCAATCCGGGCGTTTTGAAAAGTTGCTAGAAGCCCTGACCACCCGTCGGGCGAAAGTCTACGAATACCTGCTGAATAGCCCATATGGAGCGCGGCTTTCGCCCCTACACATTCACGATGCCGCCTTTAGTTATTTGAAGCAAGGCGGGAAGTCGCTCCGGCCTGCGGTGCTGTTGCTGTGCTGCGCGGCTGTCGGCGGCGATGAAGAAGTGGCGATTCCGGCGGCGGCGGGTATCGAGGTTTACCATACATGGACGCTCGTCCATGATGATATTATTGATCGAGATGATCGGCGGCGCGGGCTGCCGACTGTACACGTCGAATTTGCTGAGCGCGGTGCGGCAGAGTTCGGCTTTGCGGGCGAAGAGGCCGCCCACTATGGCCGCGTGATCGGGATTTTGGCGGGCGATGTGCAGCAATCGTGGGCGTATACGCTCTTTCACGACCTGCATACCCGCTACGGCGTTGATCCGGCCCTCGTGTTGCGCCTCGTCGGGGAGCTGATGAGCGATGTCCAACTCACCCTCGTCGAGGGCGAGACGCTCGATGTGCAATTCGCCCGTCGGCAAGGCCTTTCGCTCTCCGAAGAAGAGGTCATTGAAATGCTCCGCAAGAAAACGGGCGTCTTGTATGCCTTCGCAGGGCGGGCGGGGGCCGTGATCGGGCTGAACGACGTGGCCGGAACCAATCCCCTCGTGGCCGGAATCGGGCGGTTTTGTAGCCGCTGCGGGACGGCCTTCCAGTTGCAAGACGATATTCTGGGCGTGATCGGCGACCCGGCCAAGACCGGCAAGCCCGTCGGAGCGGACTTGCGCGAAGGCAAGAAAACCCTGATCGTGTTTCACGCCCTCCGCCATGCCGACGACGCCCAACGCCGCACGTTGTCCGGAATCATCGGGAAGGCCGCCGCCACCCCTGAAGAAATCAGCATGGCGACGGCGATCTTGCGGGATTTGGGCAGCATTCAATACACGCAAGATTTAGCCGTCCGCATGGTCGATGAGGCCCTCGCCGATCTGATGGCCGTACCGCCCTCCCTCTACCGCGATCTGTTGCAGCAGTGGGCGGAATATCTGGTAGATCGGGCGGTTTGACCTCACTCCCCCGCCCCCCTTTGCTACGTGAGCGGGGGAGCCAGCCGGGAAAGTGAGGTTCCGAATGGGAGAAGCACATGACAGACCGGATCGTAAGCGGTAAACGCAAGGCCGAAGACCAAGACCTGAGCCTCCGCCCGCAACTGCTCAAAGAGATCATCGGGCAGGAACGGGTTGTAGAGAACCTTCAAATCCTTGTGGCGGCGGCCAAAGGGCGTGGCGAGGTGCTGGATCACGTCTTGTTCTACGGGCCGCCCGGCATCGGCAAGACGACGCTCTCCCACGTCATGGCCAAAGAGATGGGCGTCAATATCCGCATCACCGCCGGGCCATCGATTGAACGGGCGGGGGATTTGGCCGCTATCCTGACCCACCTACGGGCGGGCGATGTGCTCTTCATCGACGAAATTCACCGCTTGGGGAAGGCCGTCGAGGAAATCCTGTACCCGGCGATGGAAGATTTTGTGCTGGATATTGTGGTCGGCAAGGGGCCTGCCGCCAAAAACGTCCGGCTGAATTTGCCGCGCTTCACCGTGATCGGGGCCACCACCCGCCTCGACTTGCTCACGGCGGCGTTGCGTTCGCGCTTTGGGGCCATCTACCGCCTCGATTTCTACAGCCTGCCGGCCATGGAGCAGATCGTCCTGCGGGCGGCGAGTGTCATCGGCGTCCCGATTGACTTGGCGGGGGCGCGGGAGGTGGCGAGCCGGGCGCGGGGCACGCCGCGCATCGCGCTCCGCTTGCTGAAGCGCGTGCGGGATTACGCCCAAGTGCGCGGGGATGGCAGCATCTCGCGGGAGGTGGCCGATGAAGCGCTCGACTTGATGGAAGTCGACCATCTGGGACTCGATGACATCGATCGGCGGGTGTTGCGGGCCATTATCGAGAAGTTCAACGGCGGGCCGGTGGGCCTCGAAACCATCGCCGCCGCGATCAGCGAGGAGCCGGGCACGATCATGGACGTGTATGAGCCGTACCTCTTGCAGCTTGGCTTCTTGGATCGGCAACCGCGGGGGCGGGTAGCGACGCGGCGGGCCTACGAACACTTGGGGCTAACTTTTCCGGGCGGCCCCAACGCCCAACAGGAGCCGTTGTTGTAGGAACCTCACCCCCTAGCCCCCTCTCCCACATGGGGGAAGGGGGTCGGGGGGACGCGGTTCCGAATGTTTAACAGGGCGGTGAGGCAAAAAGGAGTAGTTATGATCTATAACCCTAACCCGAACGCACCCGAACGGGTGATCGGCATTTGGCGGCGCAGCCAAGCCACGCCCGGCTTCTGGTTCCGCGTGATCTTCACGGCCACCCTGTACTACTGGCTGTACTATCCGCGCAACCGCATCGAACTGACGAACCGCCGTATCACGCAATACCTCGCTAACTTGATCGGTGACACCCAAGTATCGATCAGCCTGCAAAATGTGATGGAAGTCCGTGTCTACAACCCGCCGTTGGGCGTGCTGCTCGGCTTTGGCGACGTATACATCCAGACGGCCAGCGGTAGCGGCGGCCCCGAAATTGTGTTCAAGGGCATTGAACGCCCCGAACAACTCAAGCAGGCCATTTTCAACGTTCAAGACGAATTCCGGCGCACGGCGCAGATTCCGGGCTACTAATTGGACTAAGGTTGGAAGTTTGAGGTTCCCGTTATGACTCGGCGTTGGCTCTCCGTCCTCTCCCCGCTGATTTTCCTCGCGCTGTGGGAAGGCTTGGTACAAGCCCGCGTGCTTGATCCCCGCTTTATCCCGCAGCCGTCGCAAATTTTCACCACCCTGATCACCCTCGCCCAGTCCGGCCAACTCTGGACGGACCTAGGCGTGAGCACCCTCCGCATTGTGCTGGGATTCTCGTTTGGGGCGCTGTTGGGGGTCGGGTTTGGGTTGTTGGTCGGCATTAGCCCGACCTTTGCGGCCATCCTGAAGCCGCTGATCACGGCCATGAACCCGATCCCCAAGATTTTGCTGATCCCGTTCGTGATTCTGATCTTCCGCACGGGCTTCAGCGAGCGCGGCTACGTCCTCGCCCTCGCCGTGAGCATTTTCCCGGCCATCTTGTTGGATACCGCCGCTGCCGTCGCCCGCATCGACCCGCGCTATTTTGAGGTCGCCCGTAATTACGGGGCCTCCCGATGGGGGGTGTTCTGGACGGTGGCGCTCCCCGCCAGCTTGCCCAGCATCATTAACACCCTCAAGTTGAACCTTGCTTACTGCTTCACCCTGATCGTCGGGGTCGAATTGTTCGGGGCGCAAGCGGGAATCGGCAAGTACGCATGGGACGCTGCGAACCTGTATGCCGTGAATCGGTTGGGGGCGGGCATCGTGGCGATTGCGGTCACGGGCTGGGTGATGCTTTCGCTGCTGGACATGCTCACGCCGATGTTGGTTCCCTCGCTCAGCCGCCCGCCGAGCGTCAACCCGGAAGAATCGCCCGTGCAGCGCTTCATCCGGGTATGGTGGCGGGCCGCCCGCCCGTTCAGCTTCACCGCCGCGACGGTTCCGGTACTGCTCGGAACGGCCATCGCCGCCTATCAGGGGCACTTCAGCCCAGTGGTGTTCGTCTTGGCGCTGGCGGGGGCAATCCTGCTACAGGCGGGCACGAACCTGATTAACGACTACTACGACTATGTGAAAGGGGCCGATCAGATTCAGGTGCTCGGCGTTGGGGGGGCCATCCAACGCGGGGAACTGACGCCCCGTCAGGTGTTCATTGGCGGGTTGGTGGCCTTTGGTGTGGGGTCGGCAATTGGGCTGTATTTCGTCAGCGTCAGCGGCCCGTTCATCCTGATTTTGGGGATATTCAGTGTGCTGGCGGGCTTCTTCTACACGGCGGGGCCGGCCGCGTTGGCCTACATCGGCTTGGGCGAGATTACCGTGTTCATCTTCATGGGGCCGGTGATCGTGATCGGGGCGTACTTTGTGCAGGCGGGCACGGCCCCCCTCGAAGTGATCCTCGCGTCGCTGCCCGTCGGGTTCTTGGTGGCCGCCATCTTGCACGCCAATAACCTGCGCGATATGGAGAGCGATAAATCTATCGGCAAGCGGACGTTGGCGACGTTGCTAGGCCGCCGCCGCGCCAACCTTGAGTATTATCTCTTGGTGGGGGGGACGTACCTCGCCGTCGTAATTATGGCCGTGATGGGCCTCGCGCCCGTCTATACCCTGATCGCCCTGCTAACGTTCCCAGTCGCTTATGCCCTGATGAAGCGCGTTTCGATTGATACCGAACCCGTCGCGCTGAATCCGGTCTTGCGCAAGACGGCCCAGTTACACGCCCGCTTCGGCCTGTTGCTGGTGACTGGGTGGGTGCTGGCGGTCTTGCTGCAATTGGTTGGTTAGCATTTTCTGCCCTCAAAGAGGAGGTCTG
>Ga0272446_1005724_pt1 | contig 13472 bp, 11 predicted proteins | sample YNPCB0061_FD_194587 | JGI IMG/M metagenome (GOLD analysis project Ga0272446, IMG submission 194587) | Hot spring microbial mat communities from Yellowstone National Park, WY, United States - YNP-CB-006-1 | ecosystem: Environmental > Aquatic > Thermal springs > Hot (42-90C) > Sediment | place...
TTTCTTTCTTTTATTATCATAACAAAAGAAAGAGGAGAAAAATTCATTTTGTGAGGAAAAAATTATAGCCCCGAAAAAATATTTTAGGTTTTTAAATAGGATAAAGACAAATTGAATAAGCTAATTCAAAAGGATGAATTATGAAATATTAAATCTTGTAATGCGTTCTATTGAAACGAAATATTTCTTAACAGACAGTACAAGTTTTTTCTACCACAATAATTTTATTATAATAACCTAAATTTTTCTTTTTGAAATTAAACAACAATACTATAAATTTATTTTTAAGAATAAAAAATTCTTAAATCAACTAATTAATCAACTTTATCAATTAAGATTCAGAGGAGATTTATGGAAAACATCAAGCGATTTATCCAGAAAAAAAATGTTCAAAAAAACTATCTGCTCTTCATGATGTTATTATTTGCTTTTGGGTTTATTTGGCAAAACACAAAAGATTCTTCTAATGTTTCTGAAGCTTCACATCAGTTTGTACCTTTTTCTCTTTTCTGGGACCCCAAATATTCTTCGCTTGAAATTGGGGCATTAATTACTGTTTTATTAATTGCAATTTCAGGATTACTCTACGCACTTCTATTAGTGAAACAAGTTACCAAAGCACCAAGTGGTACTAAAAAAATGCAAGATATTGCAGCCGCTGTGAGAGAAGGTGCTAATGCATATCTTGGAGCTCAATTCAAAAAAATTGGTCCACTTATCATCATCATTACAATTCTGCTTTTTGTCACTTACACCGGTAATGAATCTGCTTTTAAGTGGGGAAGAGCTGGTGCTTTTTTAATGGGTTCAATTTTTAGTTGGCTTGTTGGTTTTGTCGGAATGCGATTAGCTACAATTGGAAATTTAAAAGTTGCTACTGCTGCTAAAAGAAGTTATGGTGAAGCAATGCAACTTGGATATAGAACAGGTACAATCACTGGAATGTTAACTGATGGTTTGGGATTATTAGGCGGTACAACTATTTTCTTACTTTTCGGTGATTTTGCTTATGAAGCTCTTCTTGGATTTGGTTTTGGAGGTACTTTATTAGCATTGTTCATGAGAGTTGGTGGTGGCATTTATACTAAAGCTGCTGATGTTGGGGCAGATTTAGTTGGTAAAATTGAAAAAGATATTCCTGAAGATGACCCTCGAAATGCTGCAACAATCGCTGATAATGTTGGTGATAATGTTGGTGATTGTGCAGGTATGGCAGCTGACATTTTTGAAAGCTATGAAGTGACAATTGTGGCTGCCATGATTTTAGGACTTTCTACCTTTGGTCATAAAGGTGTAATTTTCCCATTATTAGTTCGTGGCATTGGCGTTCTCGGTTCTATTATATCTACATATACAGTAAAAGCAGGCCCTAATGATACTTCTGATACTGCATTAAAAAGTGTTCATCGAGGTTTTTGGATTGGTTCTATGATTAGTGTTGTTGGATTTTTTGTATTAGGATTTGCTTATTTGCACTTTACTCCAGAATACTTTGGAATAGCTAAATTAGAAGAACTTAAAAAAATTGGTTATTGGGCTGTAGATCCAAATAATTTACCTTGGTTTGCTAATTTTGGTATTCAAGGATTAGACTTAAGACCTGCAATTACAACTTTAATAGGGGTATTTCTTGCTATATCTCTCAATAAGGTTACAAGTTACTATACACATACAACACATGCACCTGTTAAAAGTCTTGCTAAATCATGTACTACAGGGCATGCAACTAATATCATTCAAGGATTTGCTGTAGGTTATGAAAGTACAGTAGCAATGATTTTAGTTATATCAGCTGCTATATTTCTTTCTGTTCTTACATATGCTGGTACTCCACCTCTTTTTATCTCATATGGTGTTGCGATGACTGGCATTGGTATGTTGACTTTGACAGGTAATACTATTTCAATGGATGTTTTTGGTCCGGTAGCAGATAATGCAAATGGCATTGGTGAAATGGGTTATGATAAAGATGAAATGGAAAAAGAAAAACCAGGTAGCTATAAAAATGCTCGTCAAATACTTGCCGACCTCGATGCAGTAGGAAACACTACAAAAGCTGAGACAAAAGGAATTGCAATCGGTAGTGCTGTAATTGCAGCTGTATCTCTTTTCTCAAGCTTTATTGCAGTAATTACTGTCGGTAGTGAAGATAAGATTAATCAAATGAGTGTTCCTCAATATTTAGTTGAAGCAGGTAAACTAACTGTAGCTAACCCAACTGTTTTTATTGGATTTCTGATTGGTGGGGCTGTTCCTTTTCTTTTTAGTTCAATGTTGATTCGTGCAGTAGGAAGAGCTGCTTATTATATTGTTAATGAATGCAGAATTCAATTTAAAGATAAAGAAATTTGGGAAGGAACTAAAAAACCTAACTACGGTAGAGTAGTAAATATTTGTACAGTTACAGCTCAAAAAGAATTAGTTGGTCCTGCCTTGCTTGGTATTATTACTCCAATGTTGGTTGGATTTTTATTAGGGGCATATGCACTTGGTGGATTCTTAGCAGGTATGATTTTAGTCGGTCAACTATTGGCTGTATTTATGGCTAATGCTGGTGGAGCTTGGGATAATGCTAAAAAAATGATTGAAGATGGAATTTACGGTGGTAAAGGTTCTGAAGCCCATAAAGCCGCTGTAACTGGTGATACAGTTGGTGATCCTCTCAAAGATACTGCTGGACCAGCTATAAATCCTTTAATTAAAGTGATGAATATGGTAAGTTTATTAACTTTAGGATTGGTTCTTAAATTTGGAATTATGTCACCAACTTCAAATTCTGCAGTGATAGGGATTATTGTATCTATAATTTTTGCGATCATTATTGGTTGGACTGTATGGCAAAGTAAACGTGAAACTGGTGATTTTGAAACAGAAACCGGTAATTAATATTTATATTCAATTGTTTTAATAAAAAAAAGGAAGAGTAAAATATCTCTTCCTTTTTTTATCATCATACAAACTGATTATAATTAGTTTTTGATTTATTTAAACGAAATAAATTAGTTAAAAAATATTAAAAGAACTTCATCAAATTACTTCAGTTAATAAAACCAAACCATTTAATCGGGTAAATAGTAATCTAATCGTAACATTAAGACATTACTTTTACATCAAACCAAGAATAGCTAAACTATTTTTTGCCCAATCAACTAATGGTTGAAAATAAATTCCAAATACTAAAACAGGAACTACTAACACTAAAACTAAAATTGCTTCGCTAAGTTTTGGAGTAACAGTAATTGTTTTTTGTGTTTGTTTATTCAAGTACATGTGTTTTACTATTCTTAAGTAATAGTAGAGTGAAACCACAGTATTTAATAAAGCTATAACAGCAACTGTAATCATTTTTGCATCTACTAATGCAACGAACAAATAAAGTTTGCCTATAAATCCTGCAGTTGGTGGTAAGCCAGCTAAGGAAACTAAAAATATAACAAAAGATACAGCTAAAAGTGGGGAAGTAAATCCAAGTCCATCATAATCATCAATGTTTTCATTTCCTGTTTTATTTCCAATTAACATCACAATTAAGAATGCACCAAAATTCATTAATAAATAAACAGCGAAATAAATTAGTACTGCTAATAATCCGCCATTTGAAAAAACTAAAATACCAAGCATTAAATAACCGGCATGTGCAATAGATGAGAACGCCAAAAGTCTTTTTAAATTATTTTGCCAAAGAGCAGTAAAATTTCCAAGTGTCATTGTTAAGATTGAAATCACAATTAATAATGATTTCCAATCGAATGATGATAAGACAATCCAAAATCCAAGTGGATCAACATCTGCCACAACATATAACTTTAGGAATCTTATTAATAATGCAAAGCCAGCTGCTTTGCTAGCAACTGAAAGATAAGTTGTAATAGTTATTGGTGCACCTTCATAAACATCAGGCGTCCAGAAATGAAATGGTGCAGAGGAAATTTTATATCCAATTCCTGCAAAGATTAAAATATTTGCAAAAGCAACAGTGAATTGATTTGCATGAGGTGCTTGTAAAATTAATCCAATAATATGAAGATTAGTGCTTCCTGTTAATCCATAAAGAAGAGAAATTCCATATAACATTAATCCAGATGAAACAGCACCGTAAATTAAATATTTCAACGCTGCTTCACTGTTACGATCTCTTAATTTTGTAAATCCAGCTAACACATAAGATGATAGAGACATTAATTCAAGTGATAAATAAATTAGAATCAAATCTGTAGCAGAAACCATAAAAAACATTCCGAGAATCATTCCAAATATTAAAGCATAATATTCACCAAGTCTATCTTGAATTTTCTGAATCTCATCAGAAGAGAAAGAGAAGCATACAATTAAAATTGATGAAACAATAATTAATATTTTGAAATATTTTCCGAAGCTATCAACTGCAACCATTCCAATTTTGCCCATCAAATTTGATTGTTGAAAAGCAAAACCAGATTGATTATTTATCAAAAGAAAAACTCCGGTTGCAATTAATCCAATTAGAGCAACATATGGAATAATTTTTTTATCGACATGAAAAATTAAATCGAACATCACTAAAACAACTAGCGCAATCGAAAGAACGATTTCCGGACGAATTAATTCAAGAGACTGATATAAATTTGCCATCGTTTCTTATAATCCGTTTTGGGTGATTGAATGAATATTTCCACTAACAAAATTTACAAGTGAATTTACAGATGTATTCATAATATTTAACATAGCAGATGGATATACTCCTAAGAAAATAATTATGATAGAAAGAGGAATAAACATTGCAAGTTCTCTTTTATCAACATCTTTAAGTGTATTCCATTTTTCATTTAATGGACCGAAGAAAATTCTTTGAAGTGTCCACAACATGTAACCAGCACCAAGTAAAATTCCAAGTGTTGAAATCATCGCAAGAATTCTTGTGGTTGCAACACCAAAAGAGCCAACAAAAACTAAAGCTTCAGAAACAAAACCACTCATACTTGGTAAACCAATTGCAGCAAAAAATGCAACAGTTACAAAACCTGTGTAAACCGGCATTTGAGTAGCTAAGCCACCAAAATCATACAAACCGCGAGTATGTGCACGATCATAAACAACACCCACAATCAAGAAGAGCATTGCAGTAATTGTTCCATGGTTAAACATTTGGAATATTGCACCGTTAATTCCTGCTGTAGTCAATGATGCCATTCCTAACAAAACATAACCCATATGAGAAACAGAAGAATAAGCAATTAATTTTTTGAAATCTTTTTGTGCAAGTGCAACTAAAGCTCCATAAATAATATTTATCATTCCAAATAATGCAATCCACCACATTAGTTGACGAGTAATTTCAGGAAAGATTGGATAGTTAATTCTCAAAATTCCATAGGTACCCATTTTCAAAAGAACGCCAGCAAGAATTACAGAAATTGGAGTCGGTGCTTCAACGTGTGCATCAGGCAACCATGTATGGAAAGGGAACATTGGAATTTTAATTGCAAAACCTACAAACATTGCGATGAAGGCAATAAATCTTAAATTGTTTGGATTTGCCATTGAAAGAATTCCATCTGGAGTTGCATTAGCTTGATTCATCATTGCAAGCATATTGAATGTAAATACTCTTGAACCATCTGCAAGAACTTCAGTTGTACTGAAATATAATCCAATCATTGTCAACAAAATGAAAATACTACCAAACAAAGTGTAAATGAAGAACTTAATAGCAGCATATTCTTTTCTTGGTCCACCCCAAATACCAATTAAGAAATACATTGGTAATAACATTAATTCCCAGAAAATGTAGAACAAGAAGAAATCTAAAGCAACAAAAACTCCCATCATTCCAGTATCAAGAAGAAGGAAAAGTGCGAAATAACCTTTAACAGATTTTTCAATTGTCCATGAAGAAATTGTTGCGAAGAAGGAAACAATTGCAGTCAAAATTACCATTGGCATACTAATTCCATCAATACCTAAAAAGTAATCAACTTTGACCGTTCCCAACCAAGAAATTCCAGTAATGTGAATCCAGCGGAATTTTTCTATAAACTGAAATGACTTTTCTTCATATACTCCCGCCAAATTATAATTATAATTAGCAAGAAGAATGATTGCAAGAACAACTTGAATTGCTGTAATTGCTAAACTCAAATACTTCACAGTTTTTGGTTGTTCTTTTGGAATGAATAAAATTAATATCATTCCTAAAACAGGGAGAAAAGTAATTAACGATAAAATCGGAAATCCAATCATAATTAAAGACCTATTTTTTAATTTTAACTATAATCTGTGGTTTTAATCCACAGCAATTATTTACTAAAATGGTTTAAAGAAAATCAAAAGAATAATTACAGCAAAAACAACAAAGACAACATAAGTTTGAACTTTACCACTTTGTAGCTTTCTAAAGTTCAATCCAATAAATCCACTAAAGAAAGCAGTGAAGTTTACTAATCCATCAACAACATAAGTATCAAACAATCCACTTAATTTTGAAGTGAATCTTGTAAGCCATGCCGAGCCATTAACAGCTCCATCAACAATTTTTTGATCAAACCAAGAAAGTCCAATTCCTGTATTCAATGTTCCACTGACGGCAGTTGCATCATACAATTCATCAAGATACCATTTGTTTAAAGAGAAGTTATACAATCCTTTGATTTTTTCAGCAAGTTTATCAGCATCGAGTTTTTTCCAAGAATAAAACATGAATGCTAATAGAATTCCTAATCCAGCAACAGCTAAAGAAGCAAACATAGCTTTATAATGAGCCCAATGCATTGTTTCTGTATATTCTAATGAATGTACAATTTCACCATGTTCTTCTGAATTTATTTTCTCATTATGATTTTCATTATTCATAAATGGAAATCTTGTTTCTGCAGGAGTTACTTGAGTTGGAGTTTTAACCCAACTTTTTAAGAACCAGCCATCATCAGCACCAATTGGATTTGGAGTGTACCAAATAAAAATTGATAAACCAGCCAAAATGATTAAAGGAACAACCATCAATTTTGGTGATTCATGTGCATGATCATATTTATGGTGATCTCTTGGTTCACCATGAAAAGTAATTAATACTAATCTGAACATATAAAATGCTGTCATTCCAGCAACTGTAAAAGCAATAATTGGAATTAGCCAATGACCTGTTAATTTTCCAAATGCTAAAGTTCCTGCAAGAATTCCATCTTTACTTAAAAATCCTGAAGTAAATGGAATACCAGAAATTGCTAAAGTGGAAATCAAAAATGTTGCATATGTAAGAGGCATTTTCTTTCTTAAACCACCCATGTTTCTAATATCTTGTTCATGATGCATAGCATGAATAACAGATCCAGAACCTAAGAATAAGCAAGCTTTAAAGAAAGCATGAGTTACTAAATGAAAAAATGCAAATGCATATGCGCCAACTCCAAGTGACATAATCATATAACCAAGTTGGCTAACAGTTGAATATGCTAAAACTTTTTTGATATCGTTTTGAGTTAATGCAATTGTAGCAGCAATGAATGATGTAAACGCACCAACAATTGCTATCACTAACATTGCATCAGCTGTAAGCATTACAAAAATTCTGGTTACAAGATAAACACCGGCGGCAACCATTGTAGCAGCATGAATTAATGCTGAAACTGGAGTTGGACCTTCCATAGCATCTGGCAACCAAACATGAAGAGGAAATTGTGCAGATTTTCCAACTGCACCCATAAAAATTAAAATTCCAGCAGCAGTTAACCAAGCATCACTGCCAAATGGAATATTACCAGAATTTATTTGTGCAAAAATTTTGTCGAAGGTAAAAGTGTGATAGTTTGTAAATAGAATTAATATTCCAATAAACATTCCGATATCACCAATTCTATTTACAATGAAAGCTTTTTTACCAGCATCTGCAGCAGATTTTTTCTCAAACCAAAAACCAATTAATAAATATGATGAAACTCCAACTAATTCCCAGAAAATATACATCATCAAAATATTATGTGTTAGAACAATTCCTAACATCGAAAAAGTAAACAAACCAAGATATGAGAAATAGCGAGTATATCTTTTATCACCATGCATGTATTCAATTGAGAAATAATGCACAAGCATACTGATAAGATTTACAACAAAAAGCATAAGGACTGTAATATTATCAATCTTAATTCCCAAATCAATATTGATTGAACCAACATTAGGTGCATTACCAATTGTAATCCAAGTAAATTCAGAAACAATATCTTTTGGGAAATAGGAAAGTTTAGCATACATCACAATTAGAGATAATATAAAAACAATTGTGAGAATTGCTACTTCAAATAAATAAAGTTTGGGAAAACGTTTCCCTAAAATGACTACAGTCCAAAATCCTAACAATGGTAGGAATAAGATAGCTATAGATAGATTTACTAATAAACTTTCGCTCATGATTTATTCTTTTAAGTTATCAATTTCATCAATATTAACATTTATAAAAGTTTTGTAGATGTTCAATACAATTGCAAGAGCAATAGCGGCTTCTGCAGCTGCAAGAACAATTACAAAAAGTGCAATTATTTGTCCACTGAATCCAAAATTCCCAAATTTAGCAAAAGCAACAAAGTTAATGTTTGCTGAATTAAGAATTAACTCGATTCCCATCAAAACCATAACTGCATTTTTTCTTGTAACAATTCCATAAATTCCTAATGAGAAGAGGATTGCACTCAAAACTAAAAAATGTTGTAAACTAACTTGAAACAAAGTTGACTCCACAAAAATATTTTTAATTATTCTTTATCTCTTCTTGCAATTGAAGCAGCACCAATCAATGCAATTAATAGCAACATGCCAAGCAATTCAAAAATTAGAATATAATCGGTAATTAATAATGAACCAAGTTGCTTAATTGTTGTATCAGGAACTTGAGTATCTTGAACTCTCCAAGATGTAAATAGCATAGCCGAAACCATTGCCCCCATCATCAATCCAACAGCAATTGATGCAGGCAATAAATTAGCTGTACCTGTTCTAATATCAACATTCGTAATTTTGTTTGTCAACATAACACCAAACAATAATAGAATTAAAATTCCACCGACATAAACCATAATTTGAACCACAGCCAGAAAATCTGCTGCTAATAAGACATAAATTCCGGCAACACCAAAAAAGGTAAACAATAAAAAGAATGCAGAGTAAATAACATTTCTTGTTGTAACAACAAATCCCGCCGAAACAAGAGTGATGATTGCAAAAAGATAAAATAAGATTTCGTAATAATTCATTTTAATTTCAGTTTACTTTTTAATTAGTATTATTCTGAGAAGGAGCTTCTGGTTTTGGTGCAGCAGCGGCTGCAGCTTTTTGTGCTTCTTTCTCAGCTTGAAATTTTGCATAATTTAATTTTTTCTGTTCAGCTTCTTCTGGAGTTAAATTTGAAAACTGATACAATAAATCTTTTCTTTCATAAGTTGAAAATTCAAAAACATCTGTCATATAAATACATTCAGTTGGACAGGGAAATACGCATAATTGACAATAACAACATTTAGCAAAGTCAATCGTAAAATTAGTTACCCATAAAGCTTTCTTTTTACCATTTGAAGTTACGCCCAAATCTTCACCCGGAACACTTTTAACTGTATCTACGGTGATACAATTAACTGGACAAGCTCTTGCACATTGATCACATCCAATGCAATCATCTATATTAACATAAAGTCTATTTCTTTCTCTTTCTGGTAATTTTAATTTTACTTCTGGATATTGGATTGTAACTGGCGGAGTGAATAAATGCTTAAAAGTAATTTTCATTCCGACAAGTACAGTATATATTCCTAACCAAGTGTTCTTTAAGTATTCTTTCATAATTCAGTCTTAAATTTTCAAATATATTTTTTAGAACAAAGAAATAATTCCAATTACAATTAAATTAACAAAAGCATAAGGTATTAAATATTTCCAACAAACAGTCATCAATTGATCTACACGTAAACGAGGCAAAGTCCAACGTAACCACATTTGAACAAAAATGAAAAACCAACCTTTAAAAATAAACCAGAAAGCTTGTTCATAAGGAATCAGCCAATGAAGGCCAAGAGTATTTCCTAAATATCCAAAAGGAGATTGATAACCGCCGAAGAAAAGAATTGAAACAATAGCAGAAACAGCAAACATGTTTCCATATTCAGAAAGCATGAACATTGCCCATTTCATTCCGCAATATTCTGTAAAATATCCAGCAACTAATTCAGATTCTGCTTCTGGAATATCGAATGGAGTTCTATTGACTTCAGCCAAAGTACTAATAAACATTATTACAAATCCAACAAGCATAAAAGGAATTAATATAAACTTGGTAACAGATAATTCAGGACCACCAAAAATATTCCAATTCCAGAAATAAGCGGTTTGCATATCACTTATTTTTGTTAAACTTAATGTGCCCAAAAGCATAACCATTCCAAGCACAACTAATGCAGTAGGAATTTCATAACTAACAATTTGAGCTGCAGAACGCATTGCACCAAGCAAAGAATATTTATTATTAGATGACCAACCCGCCATTAAAATTCCAGCTACAACAAAACTTGAAACCGCCAGAGCATAGAATAATCCAACTTCAATTTCACTACCGATTAATTTAGATGAAAAAGGAATAACAGCATAAACTGCAAAACTTCCTGCAAATACTAAAACAGGTGCAATGTTGTAAAGTTTCTTATCAACTTCACTTGAAACTGCATCTTCCTTTTGAAGCATTTTTAAGAAGTCGGCAATAGTTTGAAATAATCCGAAAGGACCAGTTCTGTTTGGACCAACTCTATCTTGCATCCATGCAGAAACTTTTCTTTCAAGATAAACTCCAATCAATGCAACAAGTAAAACATTAACAAGTGGAAAAATTGCTGTAATCAAAGTTGAAATGATTACACTACCAGTTAATTCGTAAAAGTATTGATACATTATCTATCCACTTCTCCTAATACGATATCAATACTACCGAGAATTGCAATGACATCAGCAACTAAATGTCCTTTACACAATTCTCCTAGTATTTCTAAATTAACAAAAGATGGTGCACGAACTTTAACTCTAAAAGGATTCGTGTTTCCATCACTAATTATAAAGTAACCTAATTCACCACGAGGGTTTTCAACTCGCGAATAAACAGTTCCTTTCGGTGGTTTAATTCTTTTTGGAATTGCAGAATGAACATCACCTTCAGGAATTTGATCAATTGCTTGTTCAATAATTCTTAAACTTTGTTCCATTTCACGAACGCGAACATAATATCTATCCCAACTGTCGCCAACTGAACCTTGTAAACCTTTTCCAACTGGAATATCAAAATCAAATCTATTATAAATTGAATAAGTATCATCTTTTCTTAAATCAAATTTTACTCCGCTACCTCTCAGCATTGGTCCTGTTGCACCATAGTTTATTGCTGTATCAGCAGGAAGTATTCCAATATTTGCAGTTCTTTCAATAAATATTTTATTATAAGAAAGAAGATTATCCAGTTCAACGATTGTATTCTTAAAATAACTTGTGAATTCTTTTGTCCTTCTTACAAAGTTTGGATGAATATCATGAGATAATCCACCAACCCACATATAATTATAGAGCATTCTAGCTCCACAAGTCTCTTCAATGATTGAAAGAATATATTCACGATCACGGAATAAATATAAGAAAGGAGTTAATGCACCAATATCAGCACCATTTGTACCTAAAGCCACACAGTGAGATGCAATTCTTTGCAACTCTGCCATTATCACTCTTATATATTCAACTCTTTCAGGAACTTGAATTCCTAATAATTTTTCAACAGCTAATACATATCCAAAATTATTACCCATCGAGGCAAGATAATCCATTCTATCAGTATAAGGAATAACCTGGTTGTATTGCATTGCTTCTGCATGTTTCTCAAAACATCTATGAAGATAACCAAGATGTGGTTTAACATTTACAATTAATTCACCGTCAAGTTCTAATTCAAGTCTCAACACTCCATGTGTAGAAGGATGTTGAGGACCCATATTTAAAACCATTGTTTCAGTTTTCAGTGCCATCTTAATCCAAATTTCATACGTTGAATAAATTAGTAAGGAATTTTCATTCCTTGATAAAACTCTGGTACTTTAAAATCTTTTCTTAATGGGAAAGAATTTTCTTCCCAATCATATGGCATTAAAATTCTTCTTAAATCAGGATGATTTACGAAAACAATACCAACCATATCGAATGCTTCTCTTTCATGCCAATCAGCACATTTCCAAACATTTTCAACCGATTCAACTTTAGCATCTTCTCTTGGAGCAGAAACTTTCAAAGTAATTTTATGCCTTAATACAGTTGAATATAAATGATAATAAACGCTAAGAGTTCCACCTTCAATTACATCATATCCTTCAGCGTCTTTCACTTTTTTACCATTAGCATCATCAACCCCTGATAAACACATTAAGCTATCAAATTGTAGCTCAGGATTATCTCTTAAAAACTTGCTAACTATATGTATTTTAAGAGGTTCTACAGAAATGATAGGTTCAGTTGGAGTATCTTTATCGATGCTCAGAATTGAATCTCCAAATTCCTGTTTTAATAATTCAAAAATCTCTTCAGCGTTTTTCATGATTGTTTTTTTCTTAAAGATTCGTTTCTAATTTTTTCTTGTAATTTAAGAAGTCCTTCTAAAAGTGCTTCAGGTCTCGGTGGGCAACCGGGAACATATACATCAACGGGAATAATTCTATCAACTCCTTTAAGAACATGATATCCATGTTCCCAATAAGGACCACCACAATTAGCACAACTTCCCATTGAGATAATATATTTTGGATCAGGTATTTGTTCGTATAATCTTTTTATTCTGATTGCCATTTTAAGAGTAACAGTACCGGAAATAATTATTGCATCAGCTTGACGAGGAGTATTTCTTGGAATCAAACCAAATCTATCAAAATCATAATGAGAAGCTGAAGTAGCCATCATTTCAATAGCACAACAAGCTAATCCAAATCCTAATTGCCATACTGAAGATAATCTTGCCCAATTTAGTAAATCTTCAACATTAGCGACAACAATATTTCCATCCGAAAATTCTTTATCTAATAAGCCCATAATTTAATTTTCTTTTAATATAGTTATGATTCTTTTTTTAGAAGTTCGTCTAATTTAGGCGGTTTTGGAGTTGGGCGAGCCCATTCTAAATCCCCTTTACGCCATTCATATGCCATTCCCAAACCAAGTACTAATAAGAATATCAATCCAGCAATAAATCCATATACACCAAATTCTTTATAAACCAAAGCCCAAGGGAAAAGAAGCACAACTTCAACATCAAAAATCAAAAAGATAAGAGCAACAACATAAAATCTGATGTTAAATTTAACCCAAGGTGAGCCTTCTGGATTTTCGCCACATTCATATACTTTAAGTTTTTCTGCTGTTGGTCGGTTTGGTCTGACAAGTCTACTTAAGAATAAAGTGATAATTACAAAAATTATCCCTAACAAGATGAAGATAAA
>Ga0272446_1005726_pt1 | contig 13464 bp, 8 predicted proteins | sample YNPCB0061_FD_194587 | JGI IMG/M metagenome (GOLD analysis project Ga0272446, IMG submission 194587) | Hot spring microbial mat communities from Yellowstone National Park, WY, United States - YNP-CB-006-1 | ecosystem: Environmental > Aquatic > Thermal springs > Hot (42-90C) > Sediment | place...
ATTATAGATCTTCAACTTTCACATTTACTAAATCACTAAAACCATTCAGCTCCGGATAGTACATTAAGTAACCTTGCGCAGGCATAATTTTATACTCGCCGGGAATTTGAGCTTTGATTATGTATGAGAACTCCATTAAATTACTGCAAGAGGTAACAAAGAATGCAACCTTTTCATCACGATATTCTCTATCAGCATAATGCCAACGCCAAGGTCTGTAGCCCCAGGAATCATAAAAATGATAATTATTCTCACCTTCAATTGCATAACGATCAATATCTTTCACAACTTCAAATCCGGAAGGAAGCATATCTTCAAGTATAAAGTATTCCATTTCTGTGGACTTCGTTTCAACAAAAGTTTTTACGAATAACTCTTTACCACTGGTTATCTTACCATCAAACTTTTCTTTTCTATAAATTATTTTACCATCAATTTCTTGAGGTTCAAGTAAATAATATTCTCTCCTTATCCTAAATCCATTTTCTTTTTCAATGGAATTAATATCTGTCGTAAAGTATTCTGTTAAAGCTGAAAAATATACTTTGCCGTTTCCTTTTTTTACTATTCGTACTTTGTTTTTACCTGACTTTAATAAATTATTTTTATCAGCATCAATTTTCATTGTTGGATTATCCGAATAAATATCGTTAGCAGAAAATTGCTTTGAGAGAACTTCTTTTTCATTCACAAATACTTTTACGCTATAATCCGGATTTAATTCTCTTGTTAGTTTCAGATAATCAGTCAAAGCAAAAACAATGTTTGCTGTTTCCTGAGTTGAGCGCCAAGAAAAACCTTGTCGCTTTTTTAACAACCACTTTATGGCTTTCTCAATAATCTCACTATCACCTTTAACATTTACTATTGCCTTTACGGCAAAAGCCGTTCCCTGTACATTATCATTTTGCCATCTGTAATGCCAGGTTTCTCCACCCCAAAAAGCAAAACCAGATTCTTCCTTAACCATCCTTAATAATCTATCGGATACCTGAATTGCTTTTGACTTTTCACCGAAATTATTTAGTGCTAACGAGAGTAGAGCAAGAGGATATGAATTTAAATTCTTTTTTAGTAAAACATCAATCGTTTGATAATACATTTTTTTCTGATAGTCAAAATCTTTAAGTGCATAACTTAATGCATAAAGCATATAAGCAAGAGTTGTTTCATCAATATTGGAATTAGCAAACTCAATTTGCTTTCGTAGATTTTTCAACCCCGTTTCATAAATATCTTTATCAATATCATAACCAGCTTGCTTAGCGAGAGTTAAACCATAAATAACATAAGCTGTCATATATGGATTAGTATTATCATTTGTCCACCATCCCCAGCCACCATCCGAATGTTGAAAATTATAAAGTCGTTTTAATCCTGCTTCCACATATTTCGGAAGTTCTTCAATCGTTTTTGATTTTAACGGAACTGAAATTTCCTTAAATGTATTTGCAACGATAATAGTGGGAAGAAATCTGCTCATTGTTTGTTCAACACATCCATAAGGATAACCAGCTAAATCATCTAAAGCTTTAAGAATAGTTCCTGCTAAAGAAGGATTAATTGAAAATGAAAATCTTGCAGTTCTTAAATCAATGTCAGAAGGAATATTAAATTCCATCGTTTCATCGAAAACATTTTCTGAATAGTTAGCCGCAAGCGGATTAACAATCTTTACACCATTAGGCAAGATTGGTACTTTTAACTCCAGAGCATCTGATTCTTCGTCTGTTAATGCCTGCGCACTAAGAACTGCTTCACCTGTTGGGAAATTTACTTTACACTTCCAATCAATTCGCAATTCAGAATTAGCGGGGATTTCAACTTCGTAATTATTTCTTTTTGAATAATTACTGCCGTACCATTTAGAATTAATTTTTGATTCAATCATTAAAAGTTTATCTGATGAAAACTCTATTTTAGTTTTCTTTGCAGTTGAGAGATAATTGTGAACTATTGTAGAAATCACAACCTCATCATCCTGTCTAAAGAAGCGCGGAGTTTCCATTCGTACCAACAAATCTTTTCTGCTAATGAATTTGTGTACTTTCTGTCCAACTGCGGTTTTTTTAGTAATTCCTTTTACAGTGGTTCTCCAGGTAGTAAGATTATCAGGAATTTTAAATTCAACTACTGCTTTGCCTTCAGAATCAGTAACGAGATGAGCTTTCCATATCAAAGCATCAACAAAATTCGAGCGGATTTCAGCAGGAACAAAATCTGTTTTCTTTTCTTCTTCAGATTGAACAACTCCCGGCGAGAGACTGCGATCATTAACTAACATTTCTGCAACGGAAATTTTCATTGAATTTGTTGACCATTCTTCTATCATTGGGCTTTCACCAATTACAATTACTTCATTCATTTCTTCAAGTTCAGCAGCACTTAATTTTATATCAAATTGCTTATCGCTTGTTAATTTTAGTATGTCAATCAAGTACATTCTGCCGCCTTTACGATTCAAATAGACCTGATATTTTCCTTCAACAACATCCTTGAAAAAATAATTTCCGCTTGAGTCAATTTCCGATTCAAATTTTCTTTTTGAACCAACAAGAGAAATTTTATAATCACTGAATTTTTCAGATGATTTCCCAAAACTTACTTTACCATAGAGTTTGAAGCTCTTAAGACTTCTGGGTTCATCTGGAACTTTATCAAGATCAGACTCAAAGTAATTCATTTCAAGATATGTTGCCATTCTGCTTCTTGTGTTGAATCTATTACTTTGCAAAGAATTGTAAACAGGTATATAAGAATATCGAGGCGAATAGAAAAAATTCTCTATCGGTTGTGTTTGATCTTCTTTAATTGCATAGATACTTTCATCAACAATTCCGAACGATAGTTCAGTATTACGAACAGGATTTCCTTTATTATCCTTAACTAAAATTTTGTATGAAGCTTTTTCTCCTGGTTTATATTTTTCTTTTGATGATGTTAATTCAATATTAAGAAACTTTTCTTTTGGTAAGACTCCTACCATTTTGGTAGTTGTGTAGAGTTTTCTGTTTCTGATAAAATTTATTGTAAGATTAAAGCTTGGTGAAAATTTATCAGTTAATTTCTCTTTTATCTGAAAAGAATTATTCTCAACAGTGATTTTTCTGTAATCAATAATATCATCACTTTCATAAGTCAAGAGTAATTCCTGATTTTCAAAAGGCACAAAAACAATTGCACTAAATGTTTCTCCATTATCATAAGCTTCTTTATCAGTTATTATTTCTATCCCAGAAGATGTTCTGTTATAATAGTAGTTTTTATAATCACCTATAAAGAAACTGCCTGAAGCGGAGATTTCTCTTTGCTTTTCATCATAAGCAATAACGGAATATTTATAATAACCAGAAATATTCCATATGGGTATGAACTCAACTAAAGCATTCCCATTTTCGTTTGTATTACCTGAAATAGTATCAGTTAAGTTTCCGGGACGCATTAATTTATCATCCGGATAAGTAATTATAATCTTAAAATCTGTTTTAACTGGTAAATCACTAAAATCAAATGCATTAACTCTGATTTTAACTTTAGAATCTTTCTCGAAAAAATATTTCTCGGGTGAAGTAGAGATTGAGAAAGCTCCTCTGGTTACGAAAAACTCCGCAGTTCCTTCCGTAGCTCTTCGGGAAGCATCGGTAACAATTGCTATGATGGAATATTTGAAGTCTTGATCAAGTTTTTCTTCTATAGGATAAGAGAAATGATATTTTCCATCTTCACCAAGTTCACCAGCTAATGTCTCTATAAGTTCTTTATTCATCCGGTAGTAAGGACTCCATTTTTCAAAGCTTCGATAGAACCATCTATATTCAGAAAAATACCACCAAGGACGCCAGAATGTTTCTCTGTAAATGTTCAATTCAACCTGAGCATTCTGAACAGGAGAACCAAAATAGTAATCAGCAGAAACGGTTCCCGAAATTTCATCTCCTGCCAAAAACTGATTTTTATCCAAATTAATGTTTACTTTATATTCTGGCTTTTTATATTCCTCCACGGAAAACGAACCATAAAATTCCTGTTCATCCAAAGAAATAATTATGGAGTAGTTTCCTAAATCGGCCTCTTCACCAAGAAGAAATTTATCTGAGAATGTTCCGAATTCATTTGTGGTTAATTCACTTGAGTAAACCTCTTTATTCTTAGGTGACTTAATTGAAACTGAAACCTTTTTATCAGGAATATTCTCCAGTTCATTTTCGGCAATTTTTCTTAAAATTGCCTTGAAATTTACTTCCTGTGCTGGTCTATAAACCGGCTGATTTGTATAAATATATGCGGTTATCTTATCTGAGTATTGCTGACCGAAATAATAGTAAGGATTATAAACTACTGTTTCATTATCCGTGACAGCAAAAATCTGAATAGCTTTCTGCTCAGGACTATTAAATTGAATTTTCTTAAATAAAATTCCATCCTTATCCGGACCACCTTCAAATACTAAATCCTTTCCCATATAGAATTTGAATTTTACCTTCTTAAAGATATTTCCGGACTCAGCATCTGCCAGGAATGCTAAAGTTTTGTTTGCGGAGTTTTTTAATACGATCGCTTTATCTGTAACTACTATAGGACAGTAAGCCACAGAATTTTTAATTAACACCTGAAGTATGTAAACTCCTGGTTCGTCTACCTTACCGACTTTTAGGTTATTGTAATAACTGGAAGATTGTATTTGCGTTTTCCATTCTCTGACCAATTTTGTGTAGTTTAGCAGTAACTCATTATCCTTACTCCAAACATCAAAATTATAATAGCGACTATTATCATTTAATTTATTAAAAAAGTTCTCAACATCTTTAATTTTAAGCAATTTGCAGGTAATCCTATTATCAGATAACCTATAAGAATTGAGATTTATGGTAATTTCATCTCCCGGAGAAAATGTTGTATAATTTGAAAGATAGAATTGAGGTTCATTCCAGTTGTTATGGGTTTCAAAATCGGATGAAGCAGTAATAATGAAACTTAACAAGACCAAAGGAAAAACTTTTCCAAATGATGAAAGAATTTTTGTTAACATAGTGGCTCCGGTTTTTAAAAGCTTATACAAATATAAATTTTAAAAGTGCCAGAGAAATGCTTTCTGCAATCTATTGTTAAAATTTGACCTATATACTATAAAAGTCGAATATTTAAGGTATAAGCAGGCACAAAGCATATGTGAAGAAGTAAATTGTTCTGTCAGTAATGTCGGGTTAAATTTGTAGTGCAAGTTATGTTAAACAAATAGTGAGGTACTTATTGAGATCGATAGTAAAAGCGTTATTATTTCTGGTATTTATAGCGTTGGTTGGTTTTACATTTGTAATTACAGACGATGAAACACCAGCATTACCAACCACGGATGCCGAAGAGATCTCATTAGAAACAAAACTACCAAGCGTTGACCCGGAACTTGTTGATTATGTTGATCTCGGGACAATGAAAGCTTCCTGGTATGGACCTGGTTTCCATGGCAGGAAGACAGCAAATGGTGAAAAATTCGACCAAATGTCCTATACCGCAGCTCATAAAAGTCTTAGGTTTGGCACATTGTTAAAAATAACCAATCCTAAAAACGGAAAATCAATCGTTGTTAGGATTAACGATAGAGGTCCTTACATTGAAGGCAGAGATCTGGATTTATCTAAGGCTGCCGCTCATGAATTAGGTCTTATGCGCAGAGGAGTTGCCAGACTAAAAGTCGAAGAGCTGAAAATTAACGGTTTGGACGAAATGGTAACCAATTAAATATATTGTTTCTACTTTAAACCCGACTTCCAAAGTCGGGTTTTTTTATGCCTGATTTTTGACATTCTTTACTAAATTTGTATATGCTTTGTCTTAAAAATAAATCTAACCCTGAGTGGATAGAGGTTGCTCTGGAAAATCTGCCTTTGGTTATTATGGACCATGCCCACTGCGAAAAGAAAGCTGCTGGTACAGGTCTGAGCTTACTTTCAACCTATTATGATAAAAAAGAGATTTCTTATTCAATGTCTGATCTGGTTGAAGAAGAAATTGGGCATTATCGCTCAGTCATAAGAATTTTAGAGAAAATGGGATTAACTTTAGGAAGAGATGAAGGCGATGAATATGCTAAAAAACTTTTATCTTTTGTAAATAAGAACGAACCTGAGAGAATGCTTGACAGATTGCTTACCGCCGGAATTATTGAAGCTCGTTCGTGTGAAAGACTTCAAATATTAGCTGAAAGTATAAATGATATTGAACTCAGAAAATTTTATAAGGAATTATCTGATTCCGAAGCGGGTCATTATGTTACTTTTGTAAGACTGGCGAGAATCTATTTTGATGAAAATGTCGTGAAGAAACGCCTTGATGACCTTACTGCAATCGAAGCTGAAATAGTTAAAAATTTATCAAATAAACCTCTAATGCACGGATGATGAAAAAATTAAATCTCGGCTGCGGAAAAGATATCAGAGAAGGATATATAAATCTTGATATTGTTGACTATGGTGGAAATCAAATTCACGATATAAATTCTTTTCCATATCCTTTTGAAGATAATACCTTTGATGAAATCTTTGCCTCACATATACTGGAACATGTTTATAATTTTAATAAAACAATAACTGAACTTTACAGGATACTTAAGCCAAACGGCATTCTGATAGTTTATGCTCCATTTTTTCTGAACACAAAATATTTTGGGGATCCAGATCATAAAATTCCTTTTTCAATAAGGACTTTTGATAATTATGAGTTTATCGGAAATCGTAAATTGAAGTTTTATGAAAAATGGAAATTAAATCACAGAACTAATTATGAGACCGGGGCTCAGTTTGAAGTGCTCGAGAAGAAATTTATCACTTCCCATTTTCCTGTACTTAAATGGATGGATTTAATAGTAAATATTGAGCCTGTTATTTATGAGCGATTTTTTGCGGGAATATTCTCACCGGAAGAAGTTTACTTCAAACTAAGAGCGATTAAATAACTTATCCGTGATAAACTTTTCTCTTGTTTGGACTTCTACGGCATTCTTCTGAACAACAGTAATCATTCTTCACCTTACAATCGTGACAGCAAACAATGATTTTATCGCAATCAACATTGTGACAATTGATGTAATATGAAGTCGGTTCTCCGCAGAAATAACACTTGGCTATATGTTTAAGTTCGGGTTTTGAGTTTGGGATAACAACTCTTCGTTCATCAAAAACAAACATTCCGCCTTCCCAATAAGTATCCGGATATTTTTTAATAAAATTGAAAATTCCTCCATTTATCTGATAAACTTCCTTGAATCCTTTCTCAACAAGATATGCTGATGCTTTCTCACATCTGATTCCGCCTGTGCAATAAGTGATAACGGGTTTGTCCTTAAACTTAATTAATTCTTCATCAACATATTTTTTCCATTCACGGAAATTTTTTAATGGAGGAGTAATGGCATTCTTGAATCTTCCTATCATGCTCTCGTACCAGTTTCTGGCATCCACAATAACAAATTCTTTTCCTTCTTCATAGAATTTCAGCAATTCTTCCGGTGAAAGTTTTTTACCTCCGTGTTCAATTTTCACATCCTCAAGATCACCGTGAACAATTTCTTTTTTTAATCTGACATGCATTTTCTTAAATGCGTGATCTTCTGCTTCATCCTCTTTAAACCATATATCTGAAAATTCAGGATAACTTGTTAAGTGTGTTTTATATCTTTCGATATTTTCTGTTGTACCCGAAACAGTGCCGTTAACGCCTTCCTTAGCAAAGAATACTCTGCCGCGAATATCATTCTGAAGACACCAGGATAGATGTTCTTCAACAAGTTTTTCCGGATTATTTACATCAACATATTTATAGAATAAAAGTACTTTGTATTTGCTCATATCTCAATTAAAAATTTTGGGGCGTAAAAATAGTAAATGAATAGATTGAATTAAAGAAATTGAAAACTACAGTCAGCATTTAATCTCAGGGAGTTTTTACTCTCCTTGTGCTTTTGAATAACCTAATTCTCCATCGAAAAGTTGTAGTTTTTCTATGTGCATCCATTTAATTCCACTGGCAGAAATTTCTCTGATAAGATTAAAAATTTCTTCATCACCTATATTGATAAGATTATCGTTTTCATCCCTTGCAACATATCTGCATCTGTGATGATCAACTAACCAGATTTTAGGCATTGGACCCGGATATACTTTTGTCCCTCGGTTAGATATCATTTTAAGTTTTAATTTTCCAACCTGTTCAGGCATTCTTGGGATACCATTAGGATTCTCAACAAAAATGTCGATACCGTGACAATCTTCAACTACTTCTTTATGAGTTGGTAGTAAATCACTCAATATCCGAAGCGGTGAAGGCTCCTTGAATTCATCTTTAGCTGGCGGTTCGAGATGATTTATTATAGCTTCTGCAAATTCCATTGTTCCGGCTTTACCACCAAGGTCTCTGGTTTTAATTCCATCCTTCAAAGTTTCAATAAGAGCTTTCTCTATCCTGTTTTTTGTCTGATGAAGTCCGATATGCTGAAGCATTTGAAATGAGGAAAGTAAGAGAGCAGTCGGATTAGCAATTCCTTGACCTGCAATATCCGGCGCCGAACCATGAACTGATTCGAAAATTGCAACATCATCTCCTATATTACCACCCGGAGCTACGCCTAAACCTCCAACCAAACCTGCAGATAGGTCACTAACAATATCTCCGTACAAATTTGGTAAAACGAGAACATCAAATCTTTCGGGATTAGTTACAAGCTGCATACAGGTATTATCAACAATCAAATCACTGGATTGAATTTCAGGATAATCAGCAGCAACTTCATAAAAACATTTGAGGAAAAGACCATCTGTCAGCTTATGTATATTTGCTTTGTGAACTGCCATTACTTTTTTTCTTCCATAAAGTTTTGCCATTTCAAAAGCATACTTTGCAATTCTTATTGAGCCGGGACGAGTAATAAGTTTTAATCCCTGTGCCACATCAGCGGTTTGATGATGCTCAATTCCGCCGTAAGTATCTTCGATGTTTTCGCGAACAATTATCAAATCAACATTATCAAATCTTGTTCTTACACCAGGTAAAGATTTTGCAGGTCTAACATTAGCATAAAGTTCGAGTGATTTTCTGAGTGTAACATTTACTGATTTATGCCCTGTTCCAACCGGTGTTGTTGTAGGTCCTTTTAGTGCTACTTTATATTCCTGAATTGCATTAAGTGTATCATCAGGAATTCCTGTAGGATGTTTATCTATAACATTTAAACCAGCTTGTTTTTCTATCCAAGTGATTGGGACCTTTGCAGCTTCAAATATTTTCACAACAGCATCGGAAATTTCCGGCCCGATGCCATCACCTTTAATTAATACAACTTTAAACATTTAACGAACCTTTGAAATTATTTTATAGAATAATCGGTGTGCAAATATAATGAAGATGATAGACAGAGAGTTCAATGTGAACTATTTATTCTCCACTGTTTTGCTGCTATCCATATTTTTTAGAATTGAAAGGTCAATTTCTCTTTCAAATACAACTGAAAAGACTGAACCTTTACCTTTTTCGCTTTCAACGTGGATTTCAGCGTGATTTATTTCAGCATACTTTTTAACTAAAGCTAATCCAAGTCCATTTCCTTCGTACTCTCTTTTATGTCCGATGTTTTCCTGAGAAAATGGAGTGAAAATATTTTGCAGATATTCTTTGCTCATTCCAATTCCTGTATCGCGAACTTCAACTTTCAGTTTTTTATTCGGCTGCTCTCTTAAAATAACATCAATAAATCCTTTTTGAGTATACTTAATTGCATTTCCAATGAGATTCTGAAATATCTGATTAACCGTATAGCGGTCAGCAGTGATAAATGTGCTTCCTGCAAGATTTGTGAAGTTTAATGTAAGTCCCTTATCCTCACTTAATGAACGGAATTCTTCAGTTAATCTTTTCAGGTCATCAGACAAACTGAAACTTTCATAGTGCGGTTTATAATTACCACTCTGAACAGAAGACATATTTAATATCATATCAATTGTTCTGTGCAATCGTTTACCGGCACTTTTTACAGAATCAAGAATTACTTTCATTTCATCATCACCCTGAGGAATGAGATCTTCAAACAAAGGAATTGATGTAAGAATAACATTAAGCGGAGTTCTGATTTCATGAGACATTTGAGCAAGGAAAGCAGTTTTAAGTTTATCAGATTGTTCAGCCCTTTCAAGAGCTTTCATTAATTCCTGCTGAGCTTTTTTGATTGCTGTAATATCCAAAAGCTGCATTATGTAATGATCTACATCGCCGTTATCATCTTCAACACCAACTGATTTCACAATAACATTAATTTCTTTTCCATCTTTCTTGATAAGCTTCTTTTCTGCATTGATATCAGATATTCTGATTACACTTTCATTTTTACTATTCTTGGTAATGAAGAACGGAATCTCATCTTTCTCGAAAAGATATTTGATCGGGACACCAAGCAATTCATCGGTAGCATAATCAAGTGTTTCACAGAAGGATTTATTTATGCTCATAATTCTTCCTTCTGATGAAATTATCACCATTCCGATTGGAGCATTTTCAAACAGAAGTTTAAACTGTTCTTCACTTTTTCTTAAAATTCTTTTTGCATATTCCTGTTCAGATATTTCAGCACCTACTTCAGATAATTTATCGCGTAAAACATCCGCAATTTTCTGATCGAGTTTTTCGTTATTCTCAGCTTTTTTCTGAAGCTCATCAAGTACATCATTAATTTTTTCAACAAGTAATCCTAACTCATTTTTACCTTCATATTTTATTTTAACTGTGTAATTTCCCTTAATAGTTCTATCCAACGCATTTATAATCGCAATGATTGGTCTGAATGAAATAAGACTTAAAATGTAAGTTATAATAATTCCTGTAAGAAGAATTGTTAAACTGAATAATGCTGTTAATAATTTTATTCTTTCAAGTTTTGAAATTTGATCAGCCGCCTTAAATCCTGCATAAAATTTTCCGGCAAGAATTTTTGTCGGATAAATAGGTTTAGCTGTACGATAAATTTGTTTGTCAGCAGAAATTCCTCCATCAATATCTGATCTTATGTACAAATATTTTTCAGCTACATCAAGATTAATTGCATCAATCAGTCTGCCTCTGCTGTTTTCAATTACTAAATATTCAGCATCATTAAGCTGAGCTAATTTTACAAGTAAATCTTTATTATCGATTGAATCAGTCCAAAAGAATTGAGGATTTTGTTCAAGGTAGTTTGCAAAAATGGAAGCTTTATATTCAAATTTTTCTTTGAGGTCTGTTTCAAATTTATCGGTAGTAAAAACATAGATAACAGCTGAAACTATAATAAAGAAAATTGCAAATTCAATGGTGAGTTTTAACTGCAGTTTTTGAGAATAATTTTTCATAATTGGCCCCAATGAAACCAGTATCCCGTTTATTAAAGTTATTCATCTTGACCAAAGATTATACCGATTAAATTCTTTAAATAAATGAATAAAATGCGGACTTAGGGAAGAAAATTTGCACCAATTTGAGAATATTTTTGAAAAAATAACTTGATAGTTATTTGACGAATTTATTTATATAAGACTTAACATCGAACTTTCTTTTAGCTCCGTTGAAATTCATATAGCGGATTTTTCCAAAGACAGGTCTTTCTGTCCAGGCACGATCGTGAACACCGCCAACAGACCAGGCACAGCCAACATAACCATTAGGGTCTCTGCCATCTAATTCATACTTATCGTTAAGATAGATTGCTATACTTAAAGCATCCTCGGGACTTTTGCTCCATTCAAGAATCTTTTTTGCCCAATACATTCTCATATATCCGTGCATTTTGCCTGTCGTAACCATTTCCATTTGAGCAGCGTTCCATAATTCTTCGTGAGTTTTTGCTTGTTCAAACTTTTCAAGTGAATAAATGTATTCACGTTTATCTTTTCTATGCTCGTTTAAGGTTTTTCTTGCCCATTCAGGGAAACCTTCAAACGAATCATACTTTGGATTAAAGTAACAGTAGTTGTCAGATAATTCTCTTCTAACGATTAGTTCTTCAAGAAATGGAGCTGCGGAAGGACTTTTTCGATAAAATTGTTCTACTGTAAGTGCTACTCTCTGAGCAGATATTTGTCCGAAATGCAAATAAGGTGAAAGATTTGATAGAGCATTTTTATTCGGATCATTTCTGTCTTCGGCATATCTGTCAAATCTGTTTTCCAAAAAGTCTCTCAAAACAAGTTGTGCATTAACTTCACCTGGTTTCAACCAATCAACTTCTTCAACAACTCGATTTATTTCCAACGAGTTATTTAACTCAACCCAATTAATTTTTTCACTCGTAAGGTCTGATGATTTCATTTTAACCAATTCGGGAAAATCATCCATAAATTCAGGTAACAATCTGTGGATTTTGGGACGAATAGTATAAGCACCAAACTCAACTTTATTTGACACAAACAGACACGGCACAATATTGTGAGCATCTACTTCATAAAAAGGGATATTAATTTTTTTAGCAACATCTCTTTTCCATATTCTCTTTATTCTTAATGGATCAAAATCCGAAATTAAAATTGATGCTTTTAATTCATCGAGTAATTTGGGTATTTCAATTTCTGGACTTCCTTTCGAAATGAAGAAAGAGATATTAAATTTCTTCAATTCCGTTTCAACTTGCTGCAAACCTTTCAACATAAATCCATATTGTCTTATTGTTGCTTCAAGAAATTTTGGAACAAGGTTAAAGACAACAGCCAATGGTCTTTTCTTTTCTAAAGCTTTCGTTTGAGCAAACAATAAAGCCCAGTTATCGTGAACCCGCTGATCACGGCTCATCCAATAGATAACCGGGCCGTTCGTTTCATTTCCTTGCTGAAGTAATCTTACTCTTTTTTCATTAATCATTTTGGAAAGAATATTTTTGTCAATAATAATGTCTTAATACTTCACGCTGCAGCCATAAGGTGTTGAGCTTTGAGTTGTAACCTGTTTGCCGTTTAACAATTCATCTAATGCAGCTGAAACATAATTCTTTGCTGTTTTTACATCTTCTACATCAGTTGATGCTTTATCATCAATTCCTCCTGCATAAACAAGTTTTCCATCCTTATCAATTATAAACATATGAGGAGTTGTTTTTGCGCCATACATTTTACCTACTTTACCATCTTCATCAATCAGATAAGCAGTAAACTTTGCATTATGATCTTTACTTCTTTTATTAATTTCTTCTGAAGAAAAATTACCTTGCTTACCAGGAGCAGAAGAACATATTGCTAACCAGATAACTCCTTTTGCTGTGTATTTTTCCTGAAGTGATTGCATATTCTTTGAATCATAATGCTTCTTTACAAACGGACATTCGAAGTTAATCCATTCCAACACAACTATTTTCCCTTTGAAATCACTTAAAGAATGTTCTTTACCGTTTGAATCCTTAAGCTTAAAGTCAGGTGCAGTTTCATTCAACCTTGCCTGCTGAGAAAATACTGTAACACC
>Ga0272446_1005727_pt1 | contig 13464 bp, 16 predicted proteins | sample YNPCB0061_FD_194587 | JGI IMG/M metagenome (GOLD analysis project Ga0272446, IMG submission 194587) | Hot spring microbial mat communities from Yellowstone National Park, WY, United States - YNP-CB-006-1 | ecosystem: Environmental > Aquatic > Thermal springs > Hot (42-90C) > Sediment | place...
CCGGCGTCCTCGCTGGCGGTGCGGAACTTCCGCGTGGCGAACAGCACGGCGTCGCACCACTCGCTCACGAGGGCCGAGGCGTGCTTGTGCAGCCGGGGCGAGTAGCGGTCGTACGGCGGGGCCTCGGGGTCCTCGAACTTCTCGACCTTGGCATGGGCGATCAGCACGACCACCATGCCCCGCTGGCTGCGAAGCAGGTTGAGTTGATCGACGACCTCGCGCCAGTGGGTCACGGCGTGCGTGTAGCCGCGGGCGTAGCCGCCGTCGGCCTTCTCGATGTTCTTCACGTTGAACTCGGCGCACACCCGGTCCCAGATCAGCCGCTCCAGCCAGTCGAGCGAATCCAAGACGACCGTCTCGAAGTCGTGCGGCTGGGTGCGCAATTCGGCGAGGGCACCGAGCACCTCGTCGAGGGTGGCGGCGAGCGGGAACTTGGCGCAGTCGATCTCGTCGAGGCCGTCCTCGGTCGGGACGAACACCGGGCTCGGGGCTTGCGACCCGAAGGTGGACTTGCCGATGCCGGGCGTGCCGTAGACGAGCAGCCGGGGCGGCCGCGGGGTGCGGCCGCGCTGGACCTTGGCGAGCAGGCTCACGCGCACACCTCCTCGCTCGGGCGGGCGGCGGGCTGGTCCGCACGCAGGGCGTTGACGCGCTCGACGCGGAAGCTCTCCGGGCCGAACTCGCGCTGCAGGAAGCCGAGGAACAGGCGGTTGAAGTCGCGGCCGACGGGCGTGCCGGCGTCGATGACGCAGCCGCCGCCGCGCGGGTCGAGGTAGTGGGCGGCGTCGAGGCGGGCCTGGACCTCGCCGTGCAGGCTCTGGGTGCCCCAGATGGCCAACAGCAGCGAGGCCTCGACGTCCTCCGTCGGCACGCCCGGCGCGAACGTGTAGCGGTACACTTCTCGGGTCATCACGGTCCTCCGGTGGCGATCAATCCCTCTACAGAAGAGCTTTCCAGTTCGCGTCCGAGTTGACGCAACGCTCAGCGGATTTCGTCCAGGCCGGCGTCCTCGAAGAGGCGGCGGATGCGCCCGATCCGCCGCTGTAGGCTCGACCGCGCGACGCCCAGGTCGCGGGCCGCCTCCGACAGCGACTGCGTCATCAGCCGCCCGGCGAGGTCGCGGAGGTCCTCGGGCAGGCCGGCCAGCACGGCCGCGACGTCGAGGGCCAACTCCGTGCGGGCCGGGTCGGACGCCGGGTCGGACGGCCCGCCCTCCGCGGCCAGCGTTTTGCACGGGCCGCCGTCGCGCTTGAGGGCGGCCCGGTCGCGGAGGATCTGAATGACGTGCCGCTCGACCACGGCGGTGACGAACGACTTCCAATGGGCCTGGGCGGGGTCGAAGCGCCGGCTGCTCTTCCACAGGCGCAGCGCGAGCTCCTGCACGAGGTCGTCGTGGTCGTCGCGGGTCAGGCCGGCGCGGCCGACCATCTGGCAGGCCTTGCGGCGGATGATGCCCCAGGCGAAGCGGTCCAATTCGATGCGGTCCATGTGTCGCTCCACGCGGCGGCGGAGCGAAGGCGTGGGCCACGACGATCGGCGCGACGGTGCCGGCCAACGCGAAGCGGAGGCGGTGCGGGAACGCCCGGTCGGCGTCGCCCACATGCGCCTCCGCGTCGCGGCCGGCTGAATGTCGGGTGAAGGAAAACGTCAGGTTGTCGGGTTGTCGCTCATCGAGACGGCAGCGGCGCTCAGGCCGCGCTGTCGGGGGCCTCGGCCAGGACCAGGCGGAACGGCAGGCCGTGCTTCACCTCCAGCACGTCGATGCGGCCGTCGCCGATCTCCGACAGGCAGCGGAGCAGTTCCACCACCTGGGCCTTAACCACGAAGTCGTCGAGGCCGTGTTCGGGCCGGGGGGCGTTCTCGCCGCCGAACTTGATCTCGCAGACGACGCGGGTGGCCGGGCCGAAGACCGGCTCGCCGCCGCGGACGAGGAGCCCCTCGACGCGGCCGAAGTTGAGCTGCTGCAGGCGCTCGACCAGCCGGCGGCGCGCCGGGGTGAGCGAGGACTTGGTCGGAACGGACACCATGCCGGACCACCGAAACGAACGCGGGCCGCCGCGCGGGCGACAGGTCCGGCAGTGGTTGCCCGAGGGGCGCGGCCCGTGGCTAGGGGAAGCGAATCACGACTGCGTCGCCGGCCTGTCGCCCTCTCTGGCGACAAGTCGCAGACGGCGGTGAAATCGCGGCAGGTGTCTGGGATGGTGGCGACGCAAATCACTTACGCAACAGATGGTTATGTCTGGCCAGGCCTCCGAAGAAAAGTGCGGAAAATCTCCAACGGCCTTTGCGACATGTCGCAGGACCAGCCACTCAGGGCTCGGGTTCGATGCGGAAGACGGTGCGCCGGCCCCGGCTGTCGTTGTCTGTTCGACCGGGTCATCTCCGGCGAGAAAGAACGCGCGCAGGGCCTGACTCTGCCGCGCAGAAGCCGCAAAGCAAGACCGTGCTGTGATGAAATGGGATGATGCAAGCCGCCTGGGGAGACGGTTGCGCCAGGATGATAGCCACGAAGTGTGCGAGACATCCCTAGCGGCCTCTGCGACATGTCGCACGACCGGCCGCTCAGGACTCGGGGTCGATGCGGAAGACGGTGCGCCAGCCTCGGCCGTCGTCGGTCAGCGCGATCGGCTCGCCGTCGATGCGGAAGAACGCCCGCAGGTCCCTCGTCAGCCGCTCGCGCCGCTTCTGGTTCTGCCGACAGGCCGCCGGGCTGTCCCAGGTCAGCACGCCGCCCTCCTTGGCGAAGGTCCGCAGCAGTTCCCACTGGGCGGTCGGCCGGCTGTTCCGCCGGTCGCTCATCCCCATGTCGGCGTAGTTGAGGACCTGGGTGACCGAGCCGATGGTCGCCCGCAGCGTGTGCCCGTCGAGGAAGTGCAGCCGCAGTTCCGACCAACGAGCGCCGGCGGGCGTCGGGAAGAACGTGCCCGCCGTCACGGGTTCGGCCGCCGGGACGTGCTGCCGCGTGAACGTCTCCAGCGTCGCGTCCCCCGCCGGGGTGCGCCGCCAGGAACGCGGGGCGTCAGCGGTGAGCGATTCCTCCAGCGGGAGAAAGGCGCATCGCCGCGATTCCAGCACCCGCAGGGCGTCGAGCCGCACGTGCCGCCGGGTCGGGGCCAGCAGCAGGAATGACGTCTGGCTGGTGGAGGCCAGGGCACAGACGGCGTGCATCAGGCTGCGGGACTCCAGCGCGACCACCAGGTAGGCGGGGAACGCGAACCCGGCGGTGGGCCGGTGGCTGCCGATCAACTGCACACCGGCGGGCAGGTCGTCGGGCTGCGCCGGCGCGGGGTCGAAGCCGAACGCCCGGGCCAGGTCCTCGCGCAGGAGCGGCCAGTCGATCTCGTAGACGAGCAGGTCCTCGCGGGCCAGGGCGATGCGTTCGTCCGTCTCGTCGCAGACGCCGACGTAGCCGTCCGGGGCGAGCTCGACGACCCGGTAGCGGAGGTGCGGGCGGCGCGGTTTCGGACAGGGAATCGACAGGGCGAACGACCCGCGCGGCTGGAGGTACGGCTCCAGCAGCGGGAACTCGTCGCCGGTCGCCGACTGCCACCAGCGGAGGACGCCGGTGGGGCCGGGGGCCGCCTCAAGCGCTGGCCAGAGTGCCATGGGCCGCCTCCTCCCGCTGTTCGGCCGTGAGGATGAAGCCCCGCCGCCGCAGCCACTGCTCGATCAGTTCCGCGTCGTCGTCGCGGGTGGACTGGGCGACGTTGGACGGCCGGATCGTGACGGAGCGCGGCCGGCGGGAGTCGGTGAATTTGACCTGGAAGACGGCCCGCACCAGCCGGGCGGTTTCGGGCAGCCGCACGCCCCGCTCGTCGAGCGCCCGGAAGACGTTGTCGGCCCGGTGGATCTCCACCGCGTGCTCGGCCCCGCCCCAGAAGACGTGGACTTCGCGCAGCCGCACCCATTCCAGGCCGGCCACGTCGGTGCAGACGAGGCTCGGTTCGCCGCGGCGCAGCAGCGGGTCGAGGCTGTACTTCTCGTCGCCGGGGAAGAAGTGCGGGTCGCCGAAGACGTGGTGGCCGAAGTGGGTGCGGTACAGGTCGCGCTCGCGGACGGAGCGGGCGTTGATCCGCAACTCGCCCACGGCCGGCTCGTACACCAGCACGTCGTAGCGGAGCGGGCGGTAGCAGACGCTGGCCGTGCGCGGCCCGTCGAGGCTCTCCTCGCGCTTGTACGGCTCGCCGTGCCGCACGAGGAACCAGACCGAGTCGTCGCGCTGGTAGGCGAACACGCGCGTGCCCCGGCCGCGGCGGCGCTCCTCGAACCAGTCGTCGAGCTCCCGCTCCAGGGCGCGGAAGCGGGCCGCCGGGGGCATGACGAACGGCGGTACCTCGGCGCGGTCGGTCTGGTAGTACTCGAACGACCGCGGGCGGTACAGGTACTGCTGGGCGTGCTCGGACTCCAGCAGTTGCCGGTCGAGCAGCCAAACCTGCACCGCAACGTCGGCCGGCGACTGGTCGGGCCGCTCGTCGAGGGCCAGCCGGGCACGGCCGGCGGCGGCGATCAGCGCGTCCATGCCGGGCGGCGTGGCCATCTCGTCGACGAAGAACAGCGCGTCGAGCAGTTCCTTGGGCGGCCCGGCCTCGGGGGCCAGGAACACCTCGACGAGCCGGTCGTGGTCGATCGGCCCGGTGGTGCCGGCCGGCGGCAGGACGACGCCGCGCCCGGCCAGGTAGTCGCGGTAGGGGTCGAGGAACCGGAGCAAGCGCGGCGGGTCGATCGCTTGCAGAATGTACGGGTTGGAGAACCGTCGGAGTCGGAACGTTGCCATGGGTGCGCCCTCTTTGCCTGCGGCTTCGGAGTGGTGGGGCGCGCGACGAACCGACGAAGGCCGCACGCCCCTTCGGATGAAACTAACTATACATTAGAACACTACATCCGGCCGGCTGCAAGAGATGACGGCGACAGGCAAAACTCGACTTCCAACGAGCCTAACGGTCGCAACGGTTGGTGGGAATGTCCGTTACGTCCCGGCGTCCCGGAGCAGCTCGCGCCACAGGACGCGTTGCTTCCGCCAGTCCGGCACCTGGGCGATCGCCTGCATCTGCGCCAGGATGACCGCGTCCCGGCCCGACTCCGTGCGCGGCAGGAACAGGATCTCCTCCTGGACGTCCGGGGCCAGGTGCAACAGGTTCATGATCTGCGTCACCCGCGCCCGCGTGACGTGGCCCAGCCGGGCCAGTTCGGCGTAGCTCTCGACCGCCCCGTCGCGGAGCAGCCGGTCGAACCGGATCGCCAGGGCCATGAACCGCGTCACCCGCGGCAGGCGGCCCGGCTCGGCGGGGCGGCGCGGGCCTTCGCCCGGCTTGAGCTCCTTGCGGAAGCCGCGGCCCCGGCGGTCGAAGTGGAACTCGGACTCGATCTTCAGCGGCGTGGTCATGCCCGTTTCTCCTTGCGGCCGCCGTCCAGTTCCTCGGCCAGGGTCTTGATCCCGGCCGGGCGGAAGGTGACCGCCACCTTGTTCTTGCCCCCGTCGTAGTCGATCTGCTGCACCAGCAGGTGGATCACCCGCGCCTGCTCGCGCGGCGTCAGCGTGCCCCAGACCGGGTCGAACACCGACATGGCCCGGGCCGTCTCGTCCGCGTCGAGCAGTTGGTGGTGAATGGCGTGGACCTGCTCGCGGACCTTGCGGACCCGCGTCTCGACCAGGCCGACCCGCTCCTGCAGGTCGGCCAGCCGGCCGATCAGCGGGCCGTTGTCCTCGCCGGGCTTGATCTGCAGCGTCATCCGGCGGATCTCGGTGTGCCAGGCGGCCAGGTCGCGTTCCAGTGCCCGCTGTTCGCCCTCCAGTTCGGCCGCCCGCGCCTCGTCCTGGCGGCGGGCCTCGGCGAGGACCTCGCGGAGCAGCGCCTCGTCGCGGCCGATGGCCTTGATCTGTTCGACGACGAACTGCTCGATCTGCCCGGCCGGGACCGACTTCGACGGGCAGGTGTGCCAGCCCTTCTTCTGGGCGCTCGAGCAGACGTAGTAGCGGTAGCGCTTGGTCTTCTGCCGGGTGGTGTGGATCGGCGTCATCGCCGCGCCGCAGGGGACGCAGCGGATCAGCCCCTTCAAGAGCGCGCCGAACTTGTTGCGGACCGGCCCGCCGCCGGTCCGGCCGTTGCGTTCGAGGACCGCCTGCACCTTCTGGAAGATGCCGGGATCGACGACGGCCGCGTGCTCGCCGTCGTGGACTTCGTCCTTGTAGCGCACCTTGCCCAGGTAGGCGACGTTGGTCAGCAGGCGGTACAGGGTGGTGCGGTCGAACGCCTTGCCGCCGCGCTCTCCGGCCTTGCGGGTCTGCCACCGCTTGTTCCGCCAGCCGCGCTGTTCCAGTTCAAGGACCACCGGCAGGAGCGACTCGTGTTCCAGGTAGAGTTGGAAGATCGTGCGGACCCGCTCGGCCTCCGACGGGTTCACCACCAGCTTGTACCCGTTGACGTCGATGTCGTAGCCGAGGATCGGGTGGCCCCGGCCCACTTGCCTTTCCGGCGCGTGGCGGCGATCTTGTCGCGGGTCCGTTCGGAGATGATCTCCCGCTCGAACGGGGCGAAGGAGAGTAGCACGTTCAGCACCAGCCGGCCCATGCTGGTCGCCGTGTTGAACTGCTGCGTCACGGACACGAATGAGACCTGGTGCTCGTCGAACGTCTGCATCATCCGGGCGAAGTCGAGCAGGCTGCGGCTGAGGCGGTCCACCTTGTAGACGACCACGCAGTCCACCCGGCCAGCCTCGATGTCGGCCATCAGCCGCTGGAGGGCCGGGCGCTCCATGTTGCCGCCGGTGAAGCCGCCGTCGTCGTAACGGTCGGGCAGGAAGCTCCAGCCCTCGTGCTGCAGGCTGCGGACGTAGGCCTCGCCCGCCTCGCGCTGGGCGTCGAGCGAGTTGAACTCCTGCTCCAGCCCCTCCTCGGTGCTCTTGCGGGTGTAGATCGCGCAGCGCATCAGCCGCACGGCGGCCCGCGGTTGTTCGGGTGGTCGTCGTCTCATCGGTCGTCCCCTTTGCGGTCCAGTCGGAAGAACAGAAAGCCGTTGCAGTGGCTGCCGGTGACCGCCTTGGCCACCGCACTGAGCGAGGCGTACACCTCGCCCTGGTACTCGAAGCCGTCGGCCAGGACGGTGACCTGCACCGTGCCGCCCTTGTAGGCGCGGGTCAGCACGGTGCCGGGCGGCGGCAGGCGGCCGTCCTGCTTGAACGGCAACGTCCGGGTCGCCGTGGCGGCCGGCTCGGGCGGGGCGGCCGCCGGGGTGCGGACGCGCGGCGGGCTCATCCGCAGGTCGGCGTCGCAGGCGACGTCGAGGGCCCGCCGCCGGGCGCGTTCGCTCAGGTCGCCCTCGGCCAGCACCTGCAGCCGCCAGGCGATGCGGCGGACGAGCCAGACCTTGTTGTGGCCGTTGGTCTCCTCGCCGAAGACCTCGACGTACTTCTGCCGCAGCTGCTTGACGGTCAGCCGCTCCAGGGCGGCGACCTCTTTGGCGATGTTCAGGTCCACGGGATCTCCTTTCGTCTCGGAACGCGGTCAACCCGCGTGGACACTGAGCACGGTTTTCGCGGGAACCTCAAGGCAATCCTGAGAGGATTCCGTCGGGGCGGATTCGGCGGGCGAGACGTCGCCGTCGGCGGCGTACAAGACGTGGCGGTCGCGGAGCCGGCGGAGGCCCGCGGCGAGGATCGCGGCGAGTTCGTGTCGGCGTTCGTCGGGGGTCATCCAGGCGGGGTCGCGTTCGGTGGTCACGGGGACACCTCCGGTTCGGGGTGGTGCCCACAGCGGCCTACGCGGCGCGACCGGCGTGCTGTCTGGCGGGGGAACAGGCCTCTACAGAAGAGCTTTCCAATCCGCGTCCGAAATGACGCACTCGGGGTGCGAGAGTGACGCGGGCGTTAACTTTCTCGGGGTTGTTCACCCGAGACTCTGAGAGTTTTGGGGGGAGAGGTTCGGGCACCGAGCGTAACCGGCTGGGTTGCGTTCGCACCCCGAGCCTGCGGGCTGAAACGGAGAGAGAGGACCGCCGGCGAGAGGCGTCGCAAATCCATTGGCGGCAACGGGAAATAGAAAACCGCCGGAGGACATGCCCCCGACGGTTCTCGTTGACTCGTCTGTGGTGTTCACCCGTATCAGGTGAACAAAGCTCTAAATGGCCCTGACATGGCGGCGACTGGCTGTGTAACAGGATTATGCGGAATCGTTGGGAATTACACGGATTCCGACATGCTGGTTAACACGATTGAGGGCTTCTTGACGGGAGACTTTTCAACCTGTTCCGAGCGGTTTGTCGGCTGGAGAACGCTTGCGGCGCGAGCGACACGGTTCTGGTTCCCTGACTTGTTCTCGCTTCGCGATGATTCCGGCCACAGCCCCCACGGCTCCGGCGCGGAGGCTCAGTTGAATCTTGCTACGCGCCGGATCGAAACGTACCTGCTCCACGACTGCGGCCAGATTCTCGATCTGCTCCTTCTCACTGAGCATAACCCAGAGTGACTGGAAGTCGGTCACTTCCTGCCTCCGCTGTGGAAGCCGGAATTGGTCGGGACTCAAGCTGCTCAGTTCGCGGATTACCCATTGCTCGAGTTCGTGCGCCGGGACGGCAATGCCCTTACACGGTGGTCTTCCGCCCGCGTGCGAGCGACAGCGGTAGTGGCGATACCGAAGCTGACGGTGATGGATGATACTCGTGCTCATCGTCCGACTGCAACGGCCGCACACCACGAGTCCCCGAAGCGGCCAGGCAAACACCGCCTTGCCCCGCGGTGTGGTCGAGACGCGACGGCTGGCAATCACTTCACGGACTCGGTCGTATAGCTCATCGGTGACGATCGCTTCATGTGTCCCAGGGGCCGGGCCGTTCGCGGTGTGGATCTGTCCGCAGTAAACCGGATTCGCCAGGATGTCGGCGACCTGGCGCGGCGTCCAACGGCCACCCGAAGGCTTCTTGGGCGAGGGGTTGGTGAGCCAGCGGCGAGCGTTGGCGATCGCTACAATTGCAGTGGGCGTCTGCCCCTCGGCAGCCCACTCGAAGAAGGCTTTCACCCGCTTGGCTTGTTGCCGATGGACAACGAGTTGCTTGCTCAGGGGATCGGTCGTGTAGCCGTAGGGCACTTTGCCCGCGACGCGAAGCCCCTTTCGCTTCATGGCAGCTCGCGTGTCGGTCAGCCGATCGCGGATCATCTCGCGTTCGAACTCGGCGAACGAGCCGAGGATGTTCAGCACCAGCGTATCGGTCGCCGAGGTGCCCAGCGTCGGATCGGTCACGATCAACAGCGGGATGTTCCGAGTTCGCAACTCCGTGAGCAGGGCAGTGAGGTCGATCAGCTTCCGCGACAGGCGGTCGAGGCGGTGAACTACCAGTCCGTCGACGTGGCCCCGGCGAAGATCGTCGAGCAGTTCTGACATGGCGGGCCGATCCAGCCGTTCGCCCGACTGGCCGGCGTCATCGTATCGCCGGCCGCACCAGACCCAGCCTTTGGACCTGTTTGCGGTGATGAACTCGTGGCAGATCTCGAACTGGGCATCGCACGAGGAGAACTCGTCGTCGTGCGCGAGCGATTGGCGGGTGTAGATGGCAAGCGAGAGGGGTGAATCAGGAGTCGACATGGCTCATGTCGGGTCACTGTCGTCGTCTTCGTCGTCCATGCGGTGCTCGCGGATCCGGCCCGGTTCAACGATCCAGAGTTTGCCGCGGAGGAGGTTCTGCTCACACGCGGTCAGGAATGTCTCGATGGATGCCACCAGTAAGCTGCGAGTCAGGCGGCGACCGAGTTGTACGACTACGATGCCGGCCGTGGCTTCGGGTGGGTGAACGAGGACATTGGTGAAATCGCGATCCAACGTGACCAGAACACGGTCCTCAGCCGTAGCCGCCGCCAGCACGTCTGGATCCTCCGCGCCGGTCAAGCCTTCGTCATGTACCGTGTGGCAGTCGAAGCCACGCCGGGTGAAGACCTCCAGCACCGATTGACCAAAGTTCTCGTCGAGCTTGAATTTCATGGAACGCCACTCATGGGCACTTCGATGAAACGATCGTCAGCGGCTTCGGCCCCGTAAGCGATGCAGGCGAGGACATCTTCACGGGTGATGTGCGGGTAGTCTTTCAGGATGTCATCGACGGTGTCGCCCGCAGCGAGCAGGTCGAGGATCAAGGACACCCAAATCCGCGTTCCCTTGATGACGGGCTTGCCGCAGCAGACCTTGGGGTTGATCGAGATGCGTTCCAGGATTCGGTCTTTTCTCGTCGTCATCACGGCACACCTCGCATTGGGAGCCAGTGACCGGGTGGTGCGTTTTTCGTAACCCGTTACGCTCGGGGTGCGAGAGAGATCGGGTTGTTAACTCCGAGGGACATGTTAACCAGAGACTCTGGGAGTTTTTCCGCGAGAGTTTCGGGGGCCGAGCGGAACCCTGGGGGTTGCTTTCGGTCCCCGAGAAGTCTCTCTCGAAACCGAGAGTTCGGCCTACCGACCTTCCGTAACGCAAGTCCTTCGTAGTAAGGCGGAAAACGCAAAACGCCGGGAGCGGCTGCTCTCGGCGTTCCCGGTTAACCCGTGTGTCGTAACCGTTCGTACCACAACGGGTTAGCTCCGCGAGTAGGACTCGAACCTACAACCCGCCGGTTAACAGCCGGCTGCTCTACCATTGAGCTATCGCGGAAACTCTACTGCGGATTATACTCACTGCAGGGCAAAGGGCAAGTCAACTTCCCTCGTTGATCTCACGCAATCGGACTTGTTCGGGACGCCAACTCGCTCCATTTGATAGACACAGCCTGTCGAAAGTAAGTTCGCTCACCACCCCAGGCAAAGTCTGTTGGTTAGATTCGATTTCAACCATTTTCCCGACGAGTTGCAGACCCGCGAGCCAGCACGTTTCTAACTCTCGGACACCCCGCGTCAGAATTTGACGATAACGCTTGTCCAGACACCTCAATAACTCTCGCGCGACTTGTTCCGTTTCTACTTCCACCCCTTCCATGCGTAACGATGTCGCCGAATTTAACCCCTGTTTGGCCCAATCGGCGGGCGATTGCTGCACGTTCAAGCCGATGCCCACGACGACGGCTTTTCCGTGAATTTCTGTGAGAATGCCTGCGACTTTCCGCCCCTGCAGCAATACATCGTTGGGCCATTTGATGCGACTGGCTAGCCCCCAGGAAGCTAAGGTGTCCTGAACACTCACCGACGCCCATGCGGTCAAGAGGACAGCACGGCGCAAATGGCTCGGTGGATGTAGCAGGACACTTAAGAGAACACTCGCGCCCGGCGCGGCGTTCCAACGACGACCCTGGGTTCCACGGCCGGCCGTCTGTTCATCGGCGAGGCAGGCTAGGCCCTGATGTTGGGCATGAGCTAAAGCACGATTGTTTGTACTATCTGTTTGCTGATAGACAATCACTTGTCTGCCGATAAGACGTTTAGGAAATTCCCAGATGGCACGAATCATGACTCATAATCCATACCAATGTCCAAAGCCACGGCCGAATGCGTTAATGCTCCCACGCTGATACGATCAATGCCAGTGGCAGCGATGTCGGCGATGGTGTCGAGTGTGACGCCGCCGCTGGCTTCCAGACGAATGGAGGGTGCCAAGAGATCGCGACGGGTCCGGGCATGGCGTAGTTGCTGGGGGGTCATGTTGTCGAGCAAGATGAGGTCCGGCCCGGCTTGCAAGGCTGCCTCGAATTGCTCGAGATTGTCGACTTCTACTTCGATCGGCACGCTCTGAGCGTATTTGGCCCGAGCTAAGGCTACCGCCTGAGCGACGGCCTGAGGCCCGGCCCCTAGAGCCGCCAGGTGGTTGTCTTTAATCAGCACGCCATCATATAAGCCTAATCGGTGATTGGTGCCGCCACCGCAACGCACGGCGTATTTTTCCAAAAGTCGCCAGCCGGGCGTGGTCTTGCGGGTGTCAAGCAAGATCGCCCCCGTGTCCGCCAGTCGCTCCACATACTGAGCTGTTAGTGTGGCAATGCCGCACAAGCGTTGCACAAAATTCAAAGCCGTGCGTTCGGCCACCAGCAGCGAGCGCATCAGGCCAGTCACCCGAGCCAGGGCCGATCCAGCCGAAAACGCCGCCCCCTCTGCCAACAGCGGTTCGAAGCTCACAGAGGCATCCACTCGTTCAAAAACCCGCTGCGCCACGGGTAGACCGGCAAGTCGGCCGGCTTTGCGAGCCACCAACACAGCCCGACCCTGGGCCTTAGCGGGCAGGACACAGTCGCTGGTCAAGTCGCCTATGTCGCCCAAATCCTCGGCCAAGGCGAGTTCGATCAGTCGATCCACGGCGTGCTGTTCGGCAGGCGACAACATCATAGGTGTTTCTCAAATCTGTCCATTTTTTCACTCAAGGCGTAATCGATCAAAGAAATTGTCGCACTGCATTGCGAAAGAGGGTCAGTCCCTCCCCCTCCGGCCGCAGCCCTTCGCGAGTCCAGCGAGGATGCTGCGTGCCCAGGACGTGTCGCTCAGGGTGGGGCATCAGCCCCAAGACCCGCCCCGTCACATCGCATAGCCCAGCGATGTCGCCTTGCGAGCCGTTGGGATTGTCTTGATAGCGCAACACGGCCTGACCGGCTTGCATCAACCCTTGTAATTCCCACTCACTACGGCATACAAAACGACCTTCGCCATGAGCAATCGGGAGATACAGCGAATCGTTACCCATCAAAAAAGGGCAGTTGCCTGGATGTACCTTGAGTTGGACCCAGCGATCCTGAAACATCCCCGACGCATTGGCTGTCAATGTGGCGATCGGGCCCTCCTCATCGGGCAGCAGCAGCAAGCCCGCCTTGAGCAGTGCCTGAAAGCCATTGCAAATCCCGAGGATCAGTTTTTCGGCATCGCGAAACTTCTGCAGGGCATCTCCCAAAAAGTGAGCCAATTGGTTGGCCAACAGTTTCCCGGCAGCCACATCGTCTCCATAGGTGAAGCCACCGGGAATCGTGAGGATTTGAAAGAATTGAAGCAGTCTTGGATTCTCTCGTAGGCGATGGATGTGAATCCGTTCAACATAAGCTCCTGCTTTTTCAAAGGCAAACTGCGTTTCGGCATCACAGTTCGCTCCAGGGGATCGTAGGATCAGAACGCGGACTTTGGCCATTTAGAGAGATTCCATTTAGGTAGAGGCGTTAGCTAGAGGCGTGCAGCACCTCTCTGAATGCGAATGCACGGATAATTTGATTGTAAGGATCTGGCCACACTTAAACGAGAGATTCTGTTCATTCGTCGTTTCCGGGGCCATCTCACGGGTTCTCTCGAGTGCGGTTTTTTTCCAAAAAATTTGGTGTGCAAGCATTGACAGAACGGCACCGACCGCTATGATTTCTTTTGTCCAATCGGACCCAACAGGCCTGAGCGATCAAGCCTGTGGCTCTTTGACAGAACGGTAGGAGTAGAGGAAGTCACGCGGGAGTGAGGAAGATCCGGTTGGGGTCACTCACGATCGCAAAGAGGTCGGAACACGACTGTTCGGCGTCCTGGGGGGGAACTCTG
>Ga0272446_1005729_pt1 | contig 13463 bp, 11 predicted proteins | sample YNPCB0061_FD_194587 | JGI IMG/M metagenome (GOLD analysis project Ga0272446, IMG submission 194587) | Hot spring microbial mat communities from Yellowstone National Park, WY, United States - YNP-CB-006-1 | ecosystem: Environmental > Aquatic > Thermal springs > Hot (42-90C) > Sediment | place...
CCCGACGATAAATCGTCGGGCTGATGCCCGCAAAGCCCGCTGAAGCGGGCTGGCAGTCGGTTTTAGCCGACTTTGTAGGCGTAGCCAGCGGATTTATCCGCTGGCGATGGCGGCAAGACCAGGCGAAAGACTCATGATTTTAAAAAGTGTCAGGTAGCTAGTAGAAATTGTCTGAAAAGCAGGGCATAGGCAATTGTGGGACAAGTCTCCGACTTGTCCGCGCAAGTCTCTGACTTGCACTGCGTGGCGGCGCTGTAATATTAGAAACTACAAATCATGTCACTCGAAATTCTCGAAGTCAACGGCTTTGCCACCATTCAAGATGCTGGTTGCATCGGCTGGAGGAAGTTCGGCGTGCCAGCCTCCGGCGCGATGGACTGGTTTGCCTTTCGAGCCGCAAACCTGCTGGCGGGCAACGCCCCAACCTGCCCCGCCATTGAAATTGGCATGGGCGGCATTGTCCTGCGCGCCCTGCGCGATTGCGTCATCTCGGTCACAGGCGCAGGGTATGCCCTTTCAATTTACATCTGGGACTTCCCGCTGTGGAGTTCGTACTACGTGCGCGGCGGCTGGACGATTCGACTCGACAAACTGGACTCCGGCATGTGGGCGTACCTCGCCGTCAGCGGCGGCGTTCAGACTCCGCCGACGCTTGGTTCTGCTTCGACGTATCTTCGCGGTCCCTTTGGCGGATTCGACGGCAGGCGTCTGCAAAGCGGTGACGTATTGAACGCTGGGACTCCCTCCCGCCCCCTCACCGAACTCGCCGCGCGGACGTTGCCCGAATCGGCGCGCCCCGCTTACGACGACAACCCAACCCTGGATGTCATCATGGGACCTCAGGAAAAGTATTTCACCGATGAGAGCGCCGCGAAGTTCATGTCGCATGAATATACCGTCAGCAATACCTCCGACCGCATGGGCTACCGCCTCGAAGGCGCGCCGCTCACTCATCGCCTTGAGACCGAACTGCTCTCCGAAGGGATGACGATGGGCGCGATACAGGTCCCCTCCGGCGGACAGCCTATCGTCATGATGGCAGACTGCCCAACGACGGGCGGCTACCCCAAAATCGGGACAATCGTCAGTGCAGACCTGCCTTTGCTGGCGCAGTGTGCGCCCGGCAAGAGCAAAATCCGCTTTCGGAAGACGACGGTTGCAAAGGCGCAAAGGAAGTACCGCGAGATGATGGGCAGGTTGGCAATGATTGTGGAGGAATAAATGAAGATTGACCTCAACTGCGACATGGGCGAGAACATCGGCAGCGACGAAGAGATTATGCCGTACATCACCTCCGCGAACATCGCCTGCGGATTCCACGCCGGCGATGAGGTCACCATGCGCGAGACCGTTCGCCTGGCAAAGCGGCATGGGGTGGCGGTGGGGGCGCACCCGGGCTGGCGAGACCGGGCAGGCTTTGGGCGGCGGGAGATGTCTCTGCCGCTCGAGGAGGTGGAGGCGTTGGTTCGGGAACAGGTGGAGGCGCTGGCGGCAATTGCGCTCGCCGAGGGTGTGGAGTTGCGCCACGTCAAGCCGCATGGGGCGCTGTATAACCAGGCGGCAAAGGACCCGGCGCTGGCAAACGCCATCGCGCGGGCAGTGAAAAGTATCAGCGGAGGGTTGGTTTTGGTGGGGCTGGCAGGTTCCGGGTTGGTCGAAGCGGGGCTCGAGGTCGGGTTGAGGGTTGCGGGGGAGGGCTTCCCCGACCGCAACTACAATCCCGATGGGACACTGGTCCCACGCCGCGAGCCGCATGCGATGATCGAGTTGCCTGAAGAGGTGGCGGCTCACGCGTTGGAACTTGTCGAAAGGGGAATTGATTTTGACGGCAGGCGCGTGCGGGTGGAGACGTTGTGCCTGCATGGCGATCATCCGCGCGCGGCGGAGAATGCGCGGCGGGTGCGGGAGGCGCTGGCGGCGGCGGGAATCGAAGTGAGGGCGCTTTAATCATTGATGTTACGCACCGTCCCGAAGGTTTGGGCAAAATCCAAGCCTGATTTACGTGAGCCTTCGGGACGTTTTGCGTAAGGTGAGTTAATCAGTCTTCGGCAAGGACGATGACCTTGTCTTCGGGAGAGAAGAGGACCTGGCGCGATTTGGGCGGGTTGGTGTGGATGCCGTAGGTTTTGGAGGCGTCTTTGGCTTCGGCGGCGATGCGGTAGCCGATGGCAGTTTCGCCGCGGCGGCGCGCCGCTTCGACGACGGTGTAGAAGTTGACGGGTATGCCGGTTGCCACGTAGTCGCTGATGGGTTTGAGGTAGATTTCCGAGCCTTCGGGGTCGAAGATTTCCTCGAAAACACGGTAAAGTTCGGGGTTTTCGGCAAGTTGCGCCAGCATCAGGCTGATGAGATGGTCGCTGACGATGAAGTCGTCCACCTGGGCGACTTCGGCAAGTTCTCGGTTGCGCAGGTCGAGCATTTCGCTGACGATGGAGAAGGGTGTTGCATCGCGCCCGGCGATGTCGCGCAGGTGCAGCAGGGTGATGAGGGTCTTTGCGTCGGCTTGCTGGGGTTCGAGGATGCTGTATGCCAGCACGATGACATGGTTGTAGTCGGCGATGTGCAGGCTGTCGAGCAGGGCGCGGTCGGTTGTGTCGCCTTCGCGCACGTCCAGTTTTTGGTTGCGCAGTTTGATGCCCTGCGCCTTGATTTGTTTCTCGATACCGTAGATGTCGGCGACAATAGTCAACAGTGAGCCTTTGGGCACGTAGCGATCGAGCTCACGGGCGATGATGGCACCGGAACGGTTCCAGCCAAGAATGAGGCACTTTTCGGGCAGGGGCTTTTGGTGAGGCTGGCTGGAACGGATGGCTTGTTCGTTGATGGGTATGGGGCGCGAGCCTTCGCGCAGGGAGACGGCATACGCCGAAAGCAGGATGGTATCGTCATCTTCCGAGAGGGCAATGATCTGGTCGCCGCGTTCGATTTTTGTGTCCATCGGCGGGTTGAGGCGGATTGTTCCATCTGCCTGGCGCAGTCCAAGCACACAAGAATCTTCATACATCAACAGCGCTTCACCGAAGGTTTTCCCCACCAGTTCCGTCTCATTTTTGAAGTAGATTTCATCGCCGCTGAAGTTGAGGAGCTCGGTGTACACCACCGAAAGCCCCGACTGGCGCGAGGTCTGCGCCACGACGCGGGCGATGATCTCCTCGGTGAACAGGGGCAGCAAATGATCCTGCCTGCCGATGATGCGCAGAATGTCCAGATTCTCGGCTTTGCGAATTTGGGTGACGATATTGTAGGGCTGATTGCGGCGGCGCGGGTTATTGGCGATTGCCGTAACCGTTTTGATAACATCGGTGTCAGAGTCGCTGGTTTCTGGCGGCAGGACAACGATGGATTTGGCGGTATGAGGGCTGACAATCTCGAGGTCGTTCGGGTCGAGCGGATTGCCGCTGCGGCAGATGATGCGCGTCTTGCCTCGGACCTGAACCCGCTCGCGGATTTCGTCCTCCATCTTCACCTTGTCCTCCTTCGCCAGAACGACGATGCGGGCATGACGCTGGTTCTCGTTGGCGGTTATCAATTCATTGAGAATGGTGAAAATTGGCGCCGACCAGCCCAGTATCACCGTATGTCCGCTTTCCAGCACGCGCGAACGTCCCTTGCGCAGGCGTTCGATTTGCCCCTGAATAGCGCTGTTCAACACACCAATCAACGCGCTGACGATGAAGATACCTCCCAGCGTCACGCCCAGCATAACAGCGCGGAAACCGCTCCCCGTATCCTGCCCCATCGTGCCGGGGTCGAGCGTGCGCATCAGGCTTTCCCAGACGGCTTCCCCAAAAGTAAGGCGTGTGCTGTCTTGCGAAATGCCTGTCAGCGTAATGACCGCGCCGGCAACTACAATAATTGCCACCGAAAGCGCAAACAACATGAAGATCATGGCGGGCGTACCGCGTGACATCCAGGTATCGAACTGGTAGCGAAGCCGCTGTCGCAGGGTGGGTTTCATGGCATCTCCCGAAGTGTTTTGTTCATTAGACTTTATCGGAATTAACGTTTTTTCTACGAAGTTCACGAAGAAACGCGAATTTTGCCTCTTTTTCGTGATCATTCGTGTTCTTCGTGGATAGAAACTCTTATTTCCGATAGAGTCTATTATAGAGTCTCTCTGCCAGCCTGCCAACGGGAATTGACTCCCATTCGATTTTGCCTATACTTGAACAAAAAGGAGGCTGATATGACGAACAAACTCACCTGGTACGGACATGCTGCCCTCGGGCTCGAAACCGGCGGATACAAACTCCTCATTGACCCCTTCTTCACCGGCAACCCCGCCGCCTCAACCTCCGCCGAGGCTGTCGAAGCGGACTTCATCCTCATCAGCCACGGACACGGCGACCACGTGGGCGACGCCATCGCCATTGCCAAACGCACCGGCGCAACCGTCATCAGCAACTATGAAATTGCAGGCTGGTTCGAAGGTCAGGGCGTTGCCAGAACCCACGGTCAACAGCACGGCGGCGGCTTCAAACATCCCTTCGGTTACCTCAAACTGACCCTTGCCTTTCACGGCTCTGCCCTGCCCGACGGCTCCAACGGCGGCAACCCGGCGGGCTTCCTGCTCACCACCAACGACGGCAAGAAAATCTACATGGCGCAGGATACAGGCTTGTTTGGAGACATGAAACTCATCGGCGAAGAAGGGCTCGATCTGGCGGTCATCCCCATCGGCGACAACTATACGATGGGACCCGCCGACGCCCTGCGCGCCGTCAAACTGCTCGAACCGAAAGTCGTCATCCCCATTCACTACAACACCTGGGACTTGATCGCGCAGGACGCAAACGCCTGGGCAGAACGCGTCCACAAAGAAACAAAGACCAGAGCGGTCGTCTTGAAACCAGGCGAGAGTTATTCGTTATAGACGACGGACGGCTATGGACGCCGCCCGTTTCCTCACCCACAGCCTGCGCGACCCGCGCCTTTTACGCATCCTGGCGGCGGCGCTCGACGCGGTGGACCCCGCCGAAGCAGTGCGGCGTCACCTCCCTGGCCTGAACGGAAAAGTCTATGGCTTGGGAATTGGAAAAGCCTCCATCCCCATGCTGACAGCCCTTGCGGAGGCGTATCCACTCTCCGGCGCACTCGCCATCAGCAAACACGCTTCGAGACTCGACCGCAGCCCGTTCCCCGTTCTACTGGGCGGGCACCCGGTCCCAAACCTGGATTCGCTCCGCGCCGGCGAAGCCGCTTTGCAATTTGTCTCTGCGCTGCGCAGCGACGACACGCTGGTTTGCCTCATCTCCGGCGGCGGCTCGGCGTTAATGACCGCCCCCTGCATCCCGCTCGAAGACCTGCAAACGCTGACCTCGCTCCTGCTTTCCAGCGGCGCCCGCATTGACGAAATCAACACCCTGCGCCGCCATCTGGACCGCGTCAAGGGCGGAGGGCTGGCACGCGCCACGCAGGCAAGGGTCATCAGTCTGATTTTGTCAGATGTGATCGGCAATCCGCTCGAAGCAATCGCCTCAGGTCCGACGTTCCCCAATCCCACGACGGCTGAGGATGCTTTGAAAATCCTTGAGAAATATTTTTCGGGCTTTACCACAGACACGCAGAGACACACAGAAGCCCTAAACTCTGTGACTCACTGGCTTCGTGGCGCAGGGCGGCTGGAACTCGCAAACCATGATTTTTCTCGTGTGCAAAATATCATCATCGGCGACAACAAACTTGCCGCGCAAGCCGCAATGGAACAGGCGCGGCGTGAAGGCTTCGGCGCAGAAATTTTGACAAATGAACTACAGGGCGAGGCGCGTGAAGCGGGAAGGATGCTTGCCCAACGGCTCAAAGATGAGATTTCGAAACGAAACCGCCCGTTTTGCCTGATCGCCGGCGGAGAGACAACCGTCACACTGCGCGGAAACGGCAAGGGCGGGCGCAATCAGGAACTGGCGCTGGCGGCAGTGGAAGAGTTGCAAGGGGTAGAAAGCGCCATGCTGATTGCGCTGGCAACGGATGGGGAGGACGGTCCTACCGATGCGGCCGGGGCGGTGGTGACGGGGGAGACCTGTCAGCGGGGAGAAAGGCTGGGGTTGGATGCGGCAGGTTATTTGTCCAGGAATGATGCGTATCGCTATTTCGAGGCGCTGGGCGATTTGATTCGCAGTGGTCCAAGCGGGACAAATGTCAACGATCTGGTCTTTCTCTGCGGCATAATGAAATAGTCGCCAAAACGTCCCGAAGGCTGGTCTTGCTGTCAAAAGTTGCGCTCTGTAAAGCCTTCGGGACGTTTCTCAGGTTACAATATCCCCATGCTTGCCCGAATTTTTTCCTGCGCTGTGGTTGGACTCGATGGCGTGATTGTCGAAGTCGAGGTGGATTACACCAATGGAATGCCCGGCATGACCATCGTTGGTCTGCCGGATGCGGCGGTGCAGGAAAGCCGCGAGCGTGTGCAGACTGCCATTCGCAACGCCGGTCTGGAATTTCCCCGTAAACGGGTGGTGGTCAATCTTGCCCCGGCGTCGGTCCGCAAGGAGGGTCCCGCATATGATTTGCCCATTGCGCTGGGGGTGATTGTGCTTTCGGGTTATTTACCGCATCAAGCCGTTGAGAATATGTTGGTGGTGGGCGAACTCTCCCTCGACGGGCTGGTGCGTCACACGCGCGGTGTGCTGCCCATGGCTGCGACGGCGCGGGCGCAGGGGTATAAAAGAATGGTCGTGGCAGAGGCAGACGCGGCGGAAGCGGCTCTCATCCCTGACCTTGAAGTCATTCCGGTAAAAACACTCGCAGCCCTCTTCGACCATCTGTCGGGTCGCAAGCCGATTCCGCCTTATGTACCTTCCAAAGATGAACCTGCGCCCGTGTTTGTGCCAACCGATTTTGCGGAAATCAAGGGGCAGGAACACGTCAAGCGCGCGCTGGAGGTTGCGGCGGCGGGAGGTCACAATTGTCTTCTCATCGGCTCGCCGGGTTCGGGCAAGACTCTGTTGGCACGCGCATTCCCCGGTATTCTGCCGGAGATGACGCTGGATGAGTCGTTGGAGGTGACGCGGATTTATTCGATTGCAGATCAGCTGCCGCCCGGCATGCCGCTGATCCGTCACCGTCCCTTTCGCGCGCCGCATCACACCATCAGCCATGCAGGTCTGGTGGGAGGCGGGAACATTCCTCAGCCTGGCGAAATTTCCCTGGCGCATCGCGGTGTGTTATTTCTCGATGAGTTTCTGGAGTTTGGCACCCGTGTTCTGGAAGTCATGCGCCAGCCAATGGAAGATAAGGTGGTGACCATCAGCCGCGCCCAGGGCTCGCTAACTTTCAACGCCAACTTCCAATTGATTGCTGCAACCAATCCCTGTCCTTGCGGCTGGTATGGAGATCCGGTGAAGCCTTGTACCTGCGCGCCGTCTGTAGTGACAAAGTACCAGAAGCGGCTTTCGGGTCCGCTGCTTGATCGGATTGACATTCACATTGAAGTCCCGCGCGTAGATTACGAGAAACTTTCCAGCGACCGGCTGGGCGAACCATCGGCGGTCATTCGCCAGAGGGTAGAGACCGCGCGCCAGCGGCAAAGGGAACGTTTTGCCGCTCTGGCTCATGCGGATGGCTCAACGGCGTATGTCATCACTTGTAATGCCGACATGCGCATTGCAGAAATTCGAAAATTCTGTAAATTGGATGAAACAAGCGAAAGGCTTATGCGTGCAGCGATGACTCAGATGAACCTATCGGCGCGCGCCTACCATCGCATCCTCAAACTGGCGCGCACCATTGCAGACCTGGCGGGGAGCAACGATATCCAATCTGCACATCTGGCAGAGGCGCTGCAATACCGCCCTAAGATTTTAGTTTCGGGATAAGCAGCTTGAGGTTGGGGAAAACTTCAGCGATTGAACGACTTCATCCGCTAACTGTGCACACATATCTTTCCGTAACCAGATCGTGCAATGTCGCCTCAATATCGTTCGGGTCATGGTTTGAAATCTGAGCCGATTGTTTTAAGCTGTGTTTAACAAGAAGAGGGGAATGTTAACTGAATGAGGCTATAATATATACACTTATGGCAGAGAATCAATCTATTCAAAATATGGAATTTACCTACGACAGTCAGAACAGAAAACATCCGGCGGTAGAGGAATTACTGGATGTTCTTGCATATCGTGATTTGGTTCAGCAACTCATTCGCAGGGATATTATTGCACGGTATAAACGATCGATACTGGGAGTGGCATGGACCATGCTGCAACCATTGGGAATGATGGTGGTCATGGCAGTTGTCTTCTCCACGCTGTTTAGTCACGTGGAAGGATATGTCGTCTATGTGTTGAGTGGGTTCATCGCATGGACCTTTTTTGCCCAAACCACAACAGCGGCAATTACCCATATCATTTGGGGTGGCGCTTTAATCAAGAGAATTTATATTCCGATGACGTCGTTTTCGATATCATCAATTGGGACCGGTCTAATTAATCTTTTACTGTCCTTGATACCATTGCTTCTCATTATGATGGTAGTAAGAAGACCCATCACCTGGGCGTTTCTTTTTATTCCCATTTCCATCCTGATGCTGGCAGCTTTTGCGTTAGGAGTAAGCTTGATTCTCTCCACGCTGGCTGTGTACTTTCCAGATGTCAAGGAAATGTATCAGATCATCATCCAAGCATGGATGTACTTAACGCCCATTGTGTACCCTGAAACCATCCTGCCGGAGGTGTATCGCTTCTGGCTATTGCACTTGAATCCCATGTATTATTTGATCACAATTTTCCGAGCAACCATCTATGACGGGAAACTCCCATCCCTCGAATTCATAGTGGTAGGAGGTATGATCTCCCTAGTTACCTTGGTGGCAGGATGGGTTTATTTTTCCAGAAAGGCGGATGAATTTGCTTATTTGGCTTAGGACGCCGATTTTGCATTGTTATGATGAAACCTGTGATTATTCTGGATAATGTTTCTGTTCGTTATCGCAAACCCGATGCCAGAATTGGCACATTAAAAGAATATGCGATTCAGGTTCTTCGGGGAAATGTGCGTTACCGTGAGTTTACTGCTCTCAAAAACGTTAACCTGACGGTGGTCGAAGGTGAAATTCTTGGTGTTGTTGGTCGCAATGGGGCGGGAAAAAGCACGTTATTAAAGGTTATTTCGCGGGTGCTTGTGCCGGTGGAAGGGCGTGTTCGTCTGAAAGGGCGCGTTTCCCCGCTACTGGAATTGGGGGCAGGTTTCCATCCTGAATTGACCGGCCGGGAAAATATATTCCTGAATGCCGCACTTCTCGGTCATACACGGCAGGAAATCACAAAGCGTTTGGATGAAATTGTGGGATTTGCAGAATTGGAATCCTTTATTGATTCGCCCATTCGAACTTACTCGACGGGTATGATTGCCCGCCTCGGTTTTTCTATTGCCACTACTTGGAAGCCAGATATATTAATTCTGGATGAAATCCTTGCTGTGGGGGATGAGAATTTTCGTCAAAAGTGCAATGTTCGCATGAACAAATTCAGGCAGGATGGCACCACGATCCTGCTTGTATCCCACAATGCCAGCAACATTGAAAATATGTGTTCCCGCGCCATATGGCTGGATCATGGCGAGATTAAGGCAGAAGGTCCCACAGAAGAGGTACTTTCTCTTTACCGCCAGTCCCAAAAAACAATCTAGAAATTCAAGGGTCGAAAAATTGAAAATTATTTCCTCTCATATTGCTGATGTACTGTTAATCGAACCTACCATTTACCAGGATGGGAGAGGCTTTTTTTTCGAGAGTTATCAAAAACAGCGCTTCACTGAGGCTGGCATACCATTCGAGTTTGTTCAGGATAATCATTCCAAGTCGCTGCAGGGCGTTTTGCGTGGTTTGCATTATCAAATCCGGCAGCCACAGGGAAAACTGGTGCGCGTCATCAGCGGAGAAATCTTTGATGTCGCTGTTGACCTTCGAAAAGACTCGCCCACCTTTGGGCAATGGGTTGGCGATTATCTTTCGGCAGAAAATAAAAAGATGATTTGGATTCCCATGGGATTTGCTCACGGTTTTTATGTCACCAGTCCTGAAGCAGAAATTATCTACAAAGCCACCGATTACTACGCGCCGCAATGGGAACGTACCATTCTGTGGAATGATCCGCATATCGGAATCAAATGGCCCCTGCGGAATCAAGCGCCAATTCTCTCGCCAAAAGATGCCAACGGCAAACTGTTTATCGAAGCGGAATATTTTTAAATGCGCATCCTTCTATTTGGTAAAAATGGACAACTCGGAACCGAGTTACAAAAGTCTCTTCCTGCATTGGGAATAGTAACCTCTCTAGATCAGGAAGAGTTGGATCTTTGCAACCTGCAAGCCTTGCGCAGGATCTTGCAAGAATCAAAGCCGCACCTGGTTATCAATGCATCTGCTTACACCGCAGTAGACAGGGCTGAACTAGAACCCGACAAAGCAATGACAATCAATGCACTTGCCCCTGGCATTATGGCAGAGGAAACTCGCAACTTGCAAGCGGTATTAATTCACTACTCGACAGATTATGTTTTTGATGGAGCAAAAAACACCCCTTATACCGAAGATGACCATACCAATCCATTGAATATGTATGGCAAAAGCAAACTGGCAGGCGAACAAAATGTAATGCAGGTGGGAGAAGCTTGCCTGATCCTTCGCACTAGTTGGGTGTATAGCATAAAGGGAACCGGCTTTGTGAGCAAAGTCCTAGAATGGTCACGCAACAATCAGATATTGAAGATTGTGAATGACCAGATCAGCAACCCCACCTGGGCGCGGGATTTGGCAGATGCAACTTTTCGCGTGATTTCTGCCCATCAGGATAATTTGCAGGATTTTATGAAGGAAAAACGTGGTGTTTATCATCTCGCGGGAGGTGGATATACATCTCGTTATGAATGGGCAAGGGAAATTCTTGCCAACGACCCCAAACGAACCGAACAACTGGTACGGATACTTGAGCCGGCTTCAAGCAAGGAGTTCCCAACGCCTGCTATCCGTCCCTTGTTTTCTGCCCTCGACTGCTCGAAATTCAAAAACACATTCGGCTTCAGCCTGCCGCCCTGGAAAGAGTCTCTTCGGCAGGCAATGAGGGAATAATAACATCCTGTCTGAAAAATAGTTATTGAAAGCGGTTCGACATAGTAAGATTTGCCTGGCGGCAAAGGGGAGATTACAAATTTATTATTGCCAACTCATCTGTCTCTTTATAAAATGTAGATATAATCACTTGCAAAATCAAATGTTGGTTTTGTAATCTTGAGTACAACTTACCCCTGGAGGTACAAATGAAAATCACCCCCTCTGTGCGCCTAATTCAAATAGGGGGGCGTTTGATGCTTTTGCTGATTATTTTGCTGGTCAACCTTGGACCAAGCGGTTCAAAGACTGCCTATGCCGCCGATCCACCCCCGCACGATGACTTTATCAACGCAAAGGTCATAAATAGCATTGTTTATACCGATGAAGATGTCGATACCACAGCCGCCACTCCACAGGGTGATATTATCCCAGGAGATGGTTCAGACCCTGCGACTGTAGGTCCATGCCCTAATCTTACTGGTGGGACTGATGTACTTAATAAAGGGAACAATACGGTCTGGTATAAATATACCCCCGCTGTCACAGAAACCATTTCGGTGGATACCTTTGGTACAGACTATGATGCCTATCTGGCTGTTTGGACCGGCACAGCCGGGAACTTGAGTTTAGTGGCTTGCAATGACGAAAACTTTTTTGGCCAAGCCGAATTATCTTTTGTGGGCAATCCCGGTGTAACATATTACATCCAAGTGGCACAATTCAATGGTCTTGTGCCTGGAACGCCTGCTGCGCCCACTGGTGGGCTTTTAAAATTCCATGTCTATATCACCAACCTTGATGTGTATGTTGGTGCCGCCAAACAGGATAGTTATTATCTATATGACGGTAGTGTCATTGTTGATTCCTACCCATCCCTTCTAGATGGACCCGTGAAGGTGACCAATACCAGCGGGGCAAATATCTTTACCAGCCAGCGCGTCACATCTGGTGACAGTTATAACGAACTGATGGGATTCCCTGCTAACCAACTGTCAACCGAATATTGGTTCCCCTTCTACGACCATGGCTACCCTACTGTGACAGGCAGCAACATGCGCACTTGGATTCTAGTGGGAAATGCCAGCTCATTGCAAGACGCCAATGTACAAATCTACATCGGAGGCGTGCTGCGTCATACAGAAACTATTCCTCCTAGTGGACGCATTACCCCTCGCTGGCCAGGTCTCCAGGGTGGACCGGTGCGGGTCGTTTCCACCAACGGCGTTCCTATATTTACCAGCCAGCGCGTATTTACAACCACCAACAATGCCTTTAATGAGACCTTGGGGTATCCTGCCAATCAGTTCACTACCGAATACTGGTTCCCTTGGTATGACGATGTTAATATGACCAATAATATCTTGGTGGGTAATACCAGTTCCAGCCAGTCTGCCTCGGTTCAGATTTTTATTGGGGGTGCCTTGAAGGGAACTTACACTATTCCCCCGAACGGCGTAATTCAGCCTCGCTATATTGGGCAAATTGGTGGACCCGTGCAAGTTAGGTCCGCCAATGGTGTAAACATTGTCGCCAGCCAAAAATCAGTTTCAGGTCCTAAAAAGAGTTACAGCGAAGTGATGGGATACCCTTTCAATCAGTTTGCAACGACATACTGGTTCCCCTGGTATGATCACGGCTACCCCAGCGTGATTGGAAGTAATATGCGCACCTGGATTCTGGTTGGCAATCCCAGCACAACCCAGTCCGCCACCGTGCAAATTTACATCGGTGGTGTGCTTCAAACGGTTCCTAATTCCAACCCGCCAACGACGATATTTACCATTCCACCCCGGGGAAATATCACTCCACGCTGGATTGGCTTACAAAATGGACCAGTGCAGATCGTTTCAAATATTCCTGTCTTCGTCAGCGAACGCGTCTTTACCGTGCCTAATAGTGTTTTCAATGAAGCCATGGGCGTTCCTGATAATCAGTTAACCAATGAATACTGGTATCCCTGGTATGACAGCCAATACATGAATAACTTCATCCTGGTCAGTAAGCCATAACATCCAACAACGAACAGGGTCTGAAGACGCAAACCAGACCCTGTTCGTTATCAAAATACCTGATAAGAATAAATTGCCGTCGCTGTGGCAGGAGATTAGAATTTTTTGTTCCCAATGTGGTTATGACAAATAAAAACACAACTACTACTTCTCGAAATGTCAGGCTTGTTTCAGCGATTGCTGCTATCCTGATTTTTTCTGTTCATTTAATAAATCGCCACGGCCTACACAGCCAAGTCTCTATCTTACCGGCGCCCTCCCTGCCTCTTATTAACATCACGAGCACATCACAGAGCCTCCACCTGACATATCCAGCCGACCCATCCTCAGATATTGACTGGACGGCGGGAACCACTAGTGTCACAGACATTCAAACCGCATTCAACAATGCACGAGCGCAAGAAAACAGT
>Ga0272446_1005730_pt1 | contig 13461 bp, 12 predicted proteins | sample YNPCB0061_FD_194587 | JGI IMG/M metagenome (GOLD analysis project Ga0272446, IMG submission 194587) | Hot spring microbial mat communities from Yellowstone National Park, WY, United States - YNP-CB-006-1 | ecosystem: Environmental > Aquatic > Thermal springs > Hot (42-90C) > Sediment | place...
TAGAAAGGGTATCTATCGGTTTGGGCATTTCCTTGCGCCATTGGATGAGGCTCTGGTGCAAGTCGCTTTGGATTTTTCTGGTCGTCCTTACCTTGTCTATGGTCTCCAGATTCCCACCGATCGGGTAGGCACCTACGACACCCAGTTAGTGCGGGAATTTTATCAGGCGGTAGTCAACCATGCCCTCATTACCTTGCACTTGCATCAATTGGCAGGTATCAACTCCCACCACATCATTGAAGCCTCTTTCAAAGCCTTTGCCCGCGCCCTCCGAATGGCTATTGCCCCCGATGAGCGTCGCCTTGAGGAAATTCCAAGCTCAAAGGGACTGCTTTAGCGGGACAAAAATTGATGTATGCCCCTAGCGATCGATTCTCCTAGCTTTTGTTGATAGCCTGGATTGTTTAAGTTGGCTGCTTCCTGGGGATTGGTCACAAAGCCAGTTTCTACTAGGACGGAAGGCATGGTAGTTTTGTAAATTACATAGAATCGCGCCGATTTTACCCCCCGATCGTTGGCACCTGTAGCCCCGATCGCTTGGGTTTGGATAAATTCCGCTAGCTCCCTACCCGATCGGGAGTCTGGCGCGAAAAAAGTTTCAATGCCCCGCACCTGGTCAGCGCTGGAAGCTAAGGAATTAGCATGAATACTGACAAAGGCATCCGCTCTGACCTGCTCAGCTAGGGCAACCCTGGGGGCTAAATCAATTTCCACATCCTGGGTGCGGGTATAGTAAACCACATAGCCCAATCTCTGCAACTCCCGCCCCGCTGCCTGACTGATGGGCATGACTATATCTTTTTCCTGAATACCATTACCAATTGCCCCTGGGTCTCCTCCCCCATGACCTGGATCAACTACAACAATCCTTCTGCCCGACTCCGGTAGGGGGGCTTGGGAGGAAGGGGGTAAAACTTTGGGTAAGGGAGGGGGTGCGACCGGTTTAGGGGTATTTTGAGTTAGTTGCAGGACAATTTGATTAAAACTGCCCCCCCCGGCTTGTTCCATCTGCCAGCCAGGGGACAACTTAAAGGAAGCTACAACGGAATCATTCACTTGGGTGACCCGCACCCGCTCGATCGGTACATCGGCGGCTAAAACCGATCGTTCCCAACTAGAGGACAACTGGGCTGGAGAAATTACCAAGTTATAGGTGTTGGAATTGGGGTCATTAGTGCCCGTAAAGGTAGTTGGCTGGTCTGCCTGGATGATTAGCCTGGTTCTGCCTTCTACCGTGAAGCCCTGTAAAGTTGCCATTAAAGTCCGGCTGGGATTGGGGAGAGGCGCAGGATTGGGCGCTACACTGGCTAAAGAAGGCTGGATGATTAAACCCGATCGGGGGTCAAAGCGGGTCAGCCATTCCCCCGTCTCCCCAGGGAGGAGGTCTAAAACTATGCGGGTGACATCTTTTTCAAATTGGGCGATCCTGGCTTGCTTCACGCCAAATTGATTGATGGGAATAATTGCTTTGTGGAGTTCCGTCGGAATTGTGGTAGAAGCTAAGTCAATCACCATCCGATCGGGTTCGACGATGCGTTCCATGCGGACTTGGGGATTGCCATTCATCAACAGGACAAGCCCATTAGCACTAGGACGAATGCTCTGGACGCGCAACAATTGACTGACATTGAGGGGAGGCAATTGCGCCTGCATTGACTGAGCTTGCACTACACCCTGAGATAGCCACCCCGCCAGGCAAAGCCACGCTAACTGCTTCATAGAACTTTAGGTATTCTTTACGAAGCTAATCTTACCGCAGAAGGAACTAATTTTTCCACTTCAGGAATTTCTCCAAGCCAACGACTAGCCAACTGGGCGAATTGTTCGGGGCAACCACTGACACAAAACCTAGTCTGACCGGTGCTGTAGGGATGACTCAAACCCAAAAGGGAAAGCTCCTGGAGGGCAGCCCTTGTCACAGAAATGGCGGGGTTAACTAAAGTGATATGGGGAGGCAGAATCTGCTTTAATACTGGGGCTAAGTGGGGGTAGTGGGTACAGCCAAATACCAGGGTATCGATCTGTTTCACTAATAAAGGACGAAGATATTCCAGGGCTACCGCTTTGGTATAGGGGTCAAATATTCGTCCCTGCTCGATCAGGGGGACAAATTCTGGGCAGGCTACTTGCCATACTTGGGCATCTCCCCTACTAATTTCGCGAATGGCATCGGGGTAGGCATTGCTGTTGACTGTGGCTGTGGTGCCAATGATGCCAATTTTCTTGCCCCGCTCTACGGCAGACTTAGCGCCTGGTAAAATCACGCCCAAAATGGGGAAGGGATAGTAGGGGCGCAAAACCTCTAATGCCAGGGCAGAACTGGTATTGCAAGCCATGATCACCATTTTCACTTGCTGACTTGCCAACCAATCTAAAATTTCCCTAACAAAGGTAATAATTTCAGTCTGGGAGCGCTTTCCGTAGGGCAACCGATCGGTGTCACCAAAATAAACGATCGATTCCCAAGGCATTTGGCGATAAATCTCTTGAAGTACGGTCAAGCCGCCTACCCCGCTATCAAACACACCGATCGGGGATTGTGCATTTAGTCCCATTCACTGCCTCACTCATCACATGGAGATAGTAAAGCACATTTTTTTGCCTGTTTCTACTGGGGGGCTTCCGCAAAACTACCGACCCTTGACAGAGCTTCCCCCTGGTTAGATCATAAAATGACACCGATCGTGATTGTCATGTATATCCGCTCCCAATTTCAAGAGTTAGCCCGCCTTTTAGGTGAAGTAATTGTCGGGCAGGAGGAATTACAAAAACAATTACTAATCGCTCTTTTATCTGGCGGTCATGTCATTTTAGAGGGGGTGCCGGGCACCGGTAAAACTATGACGGTAAGGGTTCTATCCCGCTTGTTACAAGCCGACTTTAAGCGCATTCAGTTAACACCCGATGTTTTGCCCTCTGACATTTTGGGTACGAATATTTTTGATTTGAATAGCCGCAGTTTTACCCTCAAAAAAGGACCAGTTTTTACCCAAATTTTATTGGCAGATGAAATAAATCGTACTCCTCCCAAAACTCAAGCCGCTTTGTTAGAAGCCATGGAAGAGCAACAGGTCACCTTGGATGGAGAGACTCTACCCCTCTCTGCTTTGTTTTGGGTAATTGCTACCCAGAATTCCCTAGAATTTGAAGGCACCTATCCTCTGCCAGAAGCACAACTCGATCGTTTTTTGTTTAAGTTGGTAGTCGATTATCCCGATCGGGGGGCAGAAAAACAAATGTTATTTAACAGTCATCAAAACATAAACACACAAAAAGAGAGACTAGAACAAATTGCAGGAATAATCACAGTTGAGGAAATTTTAGAAGCCCGCAAATTGGTCAAACAACAGGAAGTGAAAGAAGTAATTTTTGATTATTTAATCGATTTAAGTCAGCGTACCCGTCAACATCCCGACCTGTCTTTAGGTGCTTCGCCCCGATCGTTGGTGGCTTGGTTACAGGCAGCCAAAGCAAATGCCTGGATGGAAGAACGGAATTTTGTCACCCCCGATGATGTCAAAGCCGTTGCCCTGCCCCTCTTACGCCATCGTCTCATGCTAAGACCAGAGGCACAACTAGACGGCTTGAGTGTAGATGCCCTGATCACCGGTCTCCTAAACCAGGTAGCTGTCCCCCGATGAAGGTCGTCATTCCCCCCTCCATTCGTCGCATTATGCAGGCTTTACCACCTGTCCAACCCCTTTCTATTGCTCTTCCTACCCCGCCCCCGCCCGCCCCTAGTGTCGATCTCAGATTAGTTATTGTGCAGTTATTAGCTGTCTTTCTTGTCGCTAGTCTGATCATTCAATTGAACAGAGGGTTTGGCATACTTGTTTTAATCGTTGGTCTTTTAGCAGTTGTAGTTTGGGTCTTATTGGTTTTACGACGACAAACCAGACCAAACCAAAAGGAAGAAAATGAATATATCCAAGCTCTGGCAAATTATGCTCAGGCAGAAAAGATTTACCACGATCGGGTGGCGGAAGAACATACTCTGGAAAAGATAATAAACTATCGTAAACAAGAACTAACAAATCTAAAAAACAAATTGCCCATCTTAGATTTTGTTTCATCTGACCAGGTTAAACCTTTATCTTTTGCTAACATAACAACTAACTTAGAAGAACTAGGTTATCTTTGCTATCAACCAAGCATAGTTATACCAAGTATTTCCGAACCCTATGTGCCTCAGTTTATATTGCAAGACAAAGAGAGACTAATCACGATCGTGGTAGATAAAGAAGACATAAAAAACGATGAATATTTAATGAGAGAATTCTTCAGTCAGAGGGGCATCATTTGGATATTGCTAGCAGAAAATGAAACAGAGCAATTACAAAAGGAAATAAATCAAATTTGGCAGACGATCGGTTTGTAAAATAATAGGGTTGTGATGGAGTCATAGTCTATGGATTTTAAGGCGCTAATTAAAGATGTCCCGGATTTTCCTAAGCCTGGCATCATTTTTCGGGATATTATGCCCCTCCTGGCACACACAGAGGGATTGGCAAAAATCGTGACTCAGTTGGCATCAGGTTTTAAGGACATTGATTACGTTGTCGGCATGGAATCCAGGGGATTTATCATCGGCGCACCCCTTGCCCTCCATCTGGGCTGTGGTTTTGTGCCAGTCCGTAAGCCCAACAAGCTACCAGGCAGGCTTCTTTCGATTACCTATAGTTTGGAGTATGGCACCGATCGGTTAGAAATGCAGGCAGACATCTTACCCGGAGATGCCAGGGTCTTAATTATTGACGATGTTATTGCCACTGGCGGCACCGCCCAAGCCACCTCCCGCCTAGTAGAGGAAGCTGGGGCAAAAATCGCCGGCTATGGCTTTGTAGTAGAGCTAGATTTCCTAGAGGGCAGGACAAAACTCAATCCCGATGTGCCCATCCTTTCCCTAGTGCATTATTAAACCCTCGATCGGGGCGGGCAGCATTCCCCCCCGCCAGTCTAAAATCTGCACCAACACTAAATAGGCAACTCCCAACAGCAGAGAAATTGCCCCCGTTAAAATTGCTACCAACTTCGATCGTTCTATCATTTTTTTGATGAAATAAAATAAAGACTAACTCTTTCTGTCATTTACCATAAACATATTACACATTTCAAATGAAAACAAGTAGCAAGACCTGTTTCAAGAATAGACAATGTCTATCGTTGAATTGCACTATGGAATAGTACAAATTTTATGTTTACCCTGAACTGGAAACAATTGCCATCCTTGAGCAAACTTCTGACAGTCACAGTTATTCTTTTCTATCCCTACCGCCAGCCCAAGGAGGAGGACCACCCGGTTGACGCACTTGAATTACCTGACCATTGCTACGAGTGATGGTAAAAGCATCAAATTCGCCATCATCTTTATCATCAAATTCTCCTATTACAGTGATTCTTTCACCACTAACAAGCTCAATACGCTGAAACCAACGGGGACCAGCATCAACGATTATCTGACCAGTGCCATCATCTAAAATGAATTCGTTACCGACCACACAACGGACTTGTCCAGAGATGGTAACGCCCTGTCGTCTTTGCAGAGAACCGATCGGTACTTGGGCAATGGCAGGGGATGATAGCATGAACGTTGATAACAAGGCGGGTAAGGCAAATAGCTTCATAGATGGGACTCCAAAAGCAACTGATCTTTTTGTTTCACTATTTTTTTAGATTTTTTAGAATCAGCGATCGACCAATCCTTCATCTCGATCAAAACAAACGATCGGTTTTATTTTTAGCATTGTTTTTTAGATTTAAAAACCGATCGGGCTTTACAAATGTTAAAATCAACAAACTTTAGGGTCATCATCCATGCGCACAATTTTAATGACAGGGAAAGGGGGAGTAGGCAAAACCTCAATGGCAGCGGCAACGGGATTACGCTGTGCCGAGTTGGGCTACAAAACCCTAGTCCTCAGTACCGATCCCGCCCATTCCCTAGCGGATAGCTTCGATCGGGAACTGTCCCACGATCCTGTAGTAGTCCAACCCAATCTGTGGGGAGCAGAATTAGATGCCCTAAGAGAGCTAGAAGGAAACTGGGGTGCGGTCAAACGCTACATCAGTGACGTATTGCAAGCCAGGGGTTTAGATGGAGTCCAGGCAGAGGAATTAGCGATTTTGCCAGGCATGGATGAAATTTTTGGTCTGGTAAGAGTAAAACGTCATTATGATGAAGGAGAGTTTGACGTTTTAATTATTGATTCTGCTCCTACCGGCACCGCCCTTCGTCTTTTATCTTTACCAGAAGTAGCAGGATGGTATATGCGTCGTTTTTACAAACCTCTGCAAGCGGTTTCGGCGGCGCTCCGTCCCCTTGTAGAACCATTGTTCAGACCGATCGCTGGCTTTTCTCTGCCGAATCAAGAAGTGATGGATGCCCCCTACGAATTTTATGAACAACTAGAAGCCCTAGAGAAAATTCTGGTAGACAACACCCAAACCACCGTCCGTCTTGTGACTAACCCAGAGAAAATGGTCATCAAAGAATCACTGCGTGCCCATGCCTATTTGAGTTTGTACAATGTGGCAACAGACCTAGTGATTGCCAATCGCATCATTCCTGATTCTGTGCAAGACCCCTTCTTTCAAGGTTGGAAGATGCTCCAAAAACAATATTGCGAACAGATTAGTAATGATTTTCATCCCTTACCGATCAAACAAGTGCCCCTCTATCAAGAAGAGATGTGTGGTTTAGAAGCTCTTCATCGTTTGAAAGAAACCCTTTATGCTGATGAAGACCCCGCTCAAGTTTACTACAAAGAAAACACTATCAAGGTTATAGAAGAGAATAACGAATATCGTTTAGAGTTATATCTGCCTGGTATTCCAAAAGAGAAGATCGAGCTTGCTAAGACGGGGGATGAACTGAACATCCGGATTGGCAATCATCGCCGCAATCTAGTCCTGCCCCAGGCTCTATCCCTACTTCAACCAGCGGGTGCCAAAATGGAAGACGACTATTTGAAGGTGCGTTTTGCAAACAGATCATAATTATCTGATTTCAGTCTTTTTGTAAAACTGGAAGTTTTTTCGGTTTAACCAGCTTGGTCTTATCAAAAAAAGATGGTGTTACTTTGTACTTAAAGATGATACTTAGTTTCAGCTAGGTGGTAGAGTCTGCGCCAAAAAATGCGATTGATGCCCACCACAAACAGGCTCATCATAACGACACCAAGGGTGATTCTTGCCCAGTCCCCTGCGGTGGTTGCTTGGGCAATATAAGCCCCCAGCCCCTTTGCTGTTAGGGTGGTACTGCCCCACGAGACGATCTCTGAGACGATGCTGGCGTTCCAGGCTCCCCCGCTAGCAGTTATGCCCCCCGTTACCCAAGCGGAAAAGATGCCAGGGATAATCAATCGCTGCCACTTCTTCCAGCCTGTTAAGCCAATGTCATCTGCCATTTCTCTTAGATCATTGGGAATACTCTTAGCACCGGCGATGGAGTTAAACAAGATGTACCATTGAGCGCCTAAAGACATCAGCAAAACACTGCCAAAATCGATCGTTATACCGGTCTTGATGAAAAACAAAGTAGCAAAAGGAAAGATAAAGTTAGCCGGAAAACAAGCTAAAAACTGCACGATCGGTTGTAGAAGTCTTGCTAACTTGGGATTAAAACCGATCGCTACACCAATAGGAGTCCAAATCAGAGTAGCAAATAATAATAAAAGACTAACCCGTAGAAGAGTTAAACAACCAAGACCAACTACTTTAACTACTTCTGAAAAACCAACATTCGTAATGACAAACTGCGATGCCCAAGCAAGCAAAAGCCCACTTATAACCAAAAGACTAAGATTAAACCACCGATCGGGCGGGGCAGGCACCCCCTCTGTTAAAGTAACAAACCCATGGGAAAGATGAGACATAAATTGATTGAGCCGTTCCATCAAAGGGGCAATGGCATTACCAATTAGACGGGGAATTCGGGCTTTAGTAAGGAGGTCATAAACCCAAGATTCTGGCGGGTCGGCACTAGAACTTTGTTCTAATCGAAATTTGTCAGACCAGGCAACTAAGGGTCGCCAAAATAATTGATCAACCCCAACAATAACCAACCCGATCGTTAGTAATGCCCAACCCAAAGCGGGCAGATTTTCTTGAGCGATCGCTTTTGCTACATAGGAGCCGATGCCTGGTAGAGTATATTCCCGGTTTAAGACACTGATTGCTTCACTCTCTGCCACAAAAAACCAACCACCGCCAAAACTCATCATGGCATTCCATAAAAGACCTACCATTGCCGTTGGTATTTCTAGTTTAATAAAACGGAGCCAGGGTGATAATTGATATAGTCTGGTTGCTTCTTCTAATTCCTTAGGGATGGTGCGTAAAGACTGATAAAAAGAAAAGGTCATGTTCCAGACTTGGCTAGTAAAAATAGCAAAAATGGAAGCGGCTTCTAAACCCAATAAACTACCAGGAAAAAGAGCAATAAAACCAGTTACAGTGATAGATAAAAAACCTAAGACGGGTACGGATTGTAAAATGTCTAATAATGGTACTAATATCTTTTCTGCCTGTTTATTATTGGCAGCAATATAGCCATAAACTAAAGTAAAAACGATCGAACAAAAAAGAGCGATAAACATCCTTAGAGTCGATCGACCGGCATAGTAGGGCAAATTGAGGGGGTCGAGGTCGATCTGGGGCACGATCATGGGGGGCTGAAAGTCGATCAGCAAGCCAGCGCCAAGATGGGTAGTTACCGCCAACATGGACAGAGTGCCTAAAATTACTGCCACATCTGCCAAACCAAAGGGGGCACGCTTGAGGGTTTCGATCGTGGGAAAGGTTTTCATGGTTTATGCAACGGCAGGACCTATGGTTCAGTTTGCCATAAATTTAGGGAGAACTGCCTGAAATTTCGGAAGGAGGAGCATTCCAATTAAAATCGCTAATCCTGAGAAAGATTTCCCCCGTTTCTCGCGTGGGATTAAACCGTAGCACTAAAGCGTAGGTGCGCCGCTCCAACTCGATCGTGTAGACGGAATCCGTCGTATTGCCCGTAGAAGGATTCCAGCTCTGTTGATAGCCTACCCGCACTGGACCAAAGATTTGTTGTTTAATCCCGGCGGTGATGATCTGCCGGTCGGCAATCCGATCGAATAGAAAGGGGGATTCTCCTAGTTGCCCGGTCTGGCTATAACTTAAATCTAGCTGGGTGAAATCCAGGAAATTGCGGCTATAGTTTCCCAGGGTTGCCGATAGCCCCGCTGTGCCTGTCACCAGTCCCCGCAACTCCCCAGAGGAATATACAGAATAGGCACCAGTCACCCCTAAAATACCGTCTAGTTTGGGCACGACCGGTTCACTGCTATACTTCAAACCCTTATCCGGCGCAGCTTCTAGGGGTTGTCCCCGCCAGAGTGGGAAAAAACGGTTCAACACTACCGCACTTTCATGCTTAAATAAAACGTCACGGCGGGTCACATCCGATCGGTCCGCATCTATGAGTTGTAACCCCGCTTGGTAGTTGAGATTGATCCCCGAATCCCCCAAACTGAGGGTAGGGGAAAAAAGCCCCACCCCGATCGAGTTTTGCACATCCTGGAAAGCTAAAGAACCATTAAAAAACCGCTCCCGATAAGCATATTGGGCTTTGAAGGTGAGGTCCCCCGCCGGTCGGGAATATTCCAGTATGCCCCTTAATTGATTTCCTACATTATTTAGGTCAAAACTAGATAAACTGGCTCTGCCGCCGATATATTGCCCCTCTGGCAAGATGGCTTCGAGGCGGCTTGTCACTCCCAAGATACTGCTATTAAAGGGATTGCTACTTTCTAAACTGCGTTGCACAAATAACTGGGGGGAAATCTGGAACCGTAAATCGGGGCGGGCAATGAGGTCAAAATTTTGTTGGTAGAATAAGCCCCCCCTATCCTGCCGATCGAAGCCGACAAAAATTGGTAATTCCCGCTCTAGGTTGTCTAGGGTAATCCGCCCGATCGGGAGGGGCAGGCTAAAGGAACGATCGAAGACCAGACGGGGGGCATCCAACTCCAATACATCCTGGGTGGGAGTAACAGGGCTGAGCCTTGCCTCCGGCGTGACCACCTCCAATTCCGGTGGGGAAAAGGGGTCGTTAGTGATCCGCACATTTGTCCCTACCCAATTCCGGTCCTGGAGCCTAATTTCATCCGCGATAAATCCTAAGCGCCGCACCCCTTTTTGTCTGACTTGGTTTTGCCCCCCCAAAGAAAGGGTGATGGAACCAGAACTAATGTCCCTACTGGTAATGGCACTAGGCGGACGATCGATCGTGTCTAAATTGACTGTACCCCTAGCCGCCACCAATCTGCCCTGACGATTGCCGTAGTTGTATTCCAATAGTTCCCCCGCTACCTTCTGCTCCCCCCTGGTAAATAGGACATTTCCCGTTGCCGTTGTTTGTTGGCTAGTTAAATTAAGGGTCACTTGGTCTGCCTTTAGCTCCGACTCTTGGTAGGTAATCACCACATTGCCCTTCACTGTGACAGTGTTGGTCTTTACATCAAAATTCTGTTGGTCAGCTTTGATATTAACTAACTGCTCTGGTTTTGGTACTACCGGAACAGGTTTGGGGTCATTGGGCTTAGGCTCGATCGGGAGGCTTGGCTTGACAGGACCAGCCTGGGCAGTCACCGTCGGAAAACTCAACTCAGGAAAGGTCTGGAAAAATTGCACCCAATGCTGCTGGGGGTTCCGCTCCCTTACGATCAGGATAGTTTGATTTGCTGGGGGGATGTAGGGTTGCATAATTCAGCAAAATTTCCTTTATGAATATACATCAATCTATTGCTAGAGTTTCGCCAAGAGTGCCAGATAAGCCAGGGCTGATTTAATTATTCATCCGATCGAAGGTGCGGTACTGAATTGCCTCACCGACATGGCTTGGCTGGATTGATTCCGATTCAGCTAAATCAGCGATCGTGCGGGCAACCTTTAGCACCCTGTCACTAGCTCTGGCGGAAAGACCAAGCCGACGAATCGCCCCTTCTAACAAAGCCCTACTCCGGTCATCTAATCCACAAAACTGGCGGAGGTGCCTACTTTCCATCTGGGCATTACACCTTACCGTTGGTTCTTGCTGGAAGCGCTTATGTTGGACTGAACGCGCCCGATCGACTCTGGCTCTCACTGGGGCGGAAGGCTCCCCCTGTGCCTGGGAAGTAATTTCTTCCGGCTTGAGGCGACTGACCATCACCTGGAGGTCAATTCTGTCCATCAAGGGACCCGATAACCTTGCCCAATATTGCTCCCGCTGTCTGGGAGAGCAGGTGCAGGGTTGGATCGGATCGCCATAGTAGCCACAGGGGCAGGGGTTAGTACTGGCAATTAACATAAACTTGGCGGGGAAAACCACGGATTGCCGCGTCCTTGTCACCGTCACAAAGCCATCTTCGAGGGGCTGGCGCAAAAAATCTAAAACATCCCGCTTAAATTCCGTCAGTTCATCTAAGAATAAAATGCCGTTACTCGCCAAGGAAATTTCCCCTGGTTTAGGAAAACTCCCTCCCCCTACCAAAGAGGGTCCCGACGCAGAATGGTGGGGGCTGCGAAAAGGACGATCGGTGATTAAGCCCCTGCCTTGCAACAAGCCCGCTACGGAATAAATGCGGGTGGTTTCTAGGGCTTCGGCAAAGGTCATGGGGGGCAGGATGGAAGGGATGCGCCTTGCTAAAAGGGTCTTGCCCGCCCCTGGTGGACCAACAAAAATTAAGTTATGCCCGCCAGCGGCTGCCACCTCTAGGGCACGTCTGGCATGGCTCTGCCCCTTTACTTCCCTGAGGTCTAGGACATGGTTAGAGTTTAGTTGCTCTCCTGCTTCCAGGGGGATTTGCACAGGGGGGACATAACTGGAGGGCTGATGTAAAAAGTCAATCACTCCCCGCAGATGGTCGAAGCCATAGACCGCCAGACCTTCTACGACACTGGCTTCTCTCAAATTGGCGGAAGGCACCACCAAGCCCCTTTTGCCTAGTTGTAATGCTGTTGCCGCAATTGGTAATACCCCTGCTACCCCCCGCAATGTGCCGTCAAGGGAGAGTTCCCCCAAAAAAATTAGATCGTCGGGCACCTCTACCTGCTCCGTGGCGGCTAATACCCCAATCCCGATCGGGAGGTCAAAACTGGGACCCTCCTTCCTGAGGTCAGCCGGGGTCAAATTCACCACAATCCGCCGCATAGGGAAGGCATAGCCCGTATTTTTAATTGCGGCTTTCACCCTTTCCTTACTTTCCTGCACTGCTGTATCGGGCAGCCCTACTACCACCATGCCGGGCAAGCCGCCGGAGACATCCACTTCTACCCCCACTTCCACTGCGTCAATCCCCAGGATCGTTGCGCTCCAAATTCTGGCAAGCATATTCTTGACCCACGCTTTTACTGATCCTAATACAATAGATTCAGCAAATTTAGCCCTCTGCTATGGAATACAGACAATTAGGTAACACTGGTCTCAAAGTTTCTGCCCTCTGTTTAGGTACGATGACCTGGGGCAGACAAAATACGGAAGCGGAAGGGCATGCACAAATGGACTACGCCCTCGATCGGGGCATCAATTTCTGGGATACCGCCGAAATGTATGCCATTCCCCCCACCGCCCAGACCTACGGCACAACGGAAACAATTATTGGCACTTGGTTTGCTTCCCGTAAAAAACGAGAGTCAGTTATTCTTGCCACCAAAATAGCGGGACCAGGGTTGAGTTGGGTCAGAAATGGCAAGAACAAAATCGATCGACAGAACATCCTGCTTGCCGTGGAAGATAGCCTGCGCCGCCTACAGACCGACTATATCGACCTTTACCAACTCCATTGGCCCAATCGGGGTAGCTATCACTTCAGTCAACAATGGCGCTATGCCCCCAAATTCGATCGGGGGGAAGTCGAAGCAAACATGACCGAGGTGTTAGAGACCCTGGGGGAGCTAATTCGCCAGGGCAAAATCCGTTATATTGGGCTTTCGGACGAAACTGCCTGGGGCACGATGACCTACCTGCGCCTAGCGGAAAAACACAACCTACCCCGCCTGGTATCGATCCAGAATGAATATAGCCTGCTCTGCCGCCTATTTGAGCCGGATTTCCATGAAATTGCTGTGGCTGAACAGGTAGGTCTATTGGCTTGGTCTCCCCTGGCAACGGGGCTTTTGACGGGTAAATACCTCGATGGACAACGCCCCCCTGGTTCCCGTTGGACTTTACCAGGCAATATGAATTCCCAAAGGGATACGCCCCAAACTAATAGGGCTGTCCATGCCTACAAAAGGATCGCGGAAAAACATGGTCTAATTCTTTCCCAAATGGCATTGGCATTCGTGACCAGGCAACCCTTTGTCACTGCCAACATTATCGGCGCTACCTCTTTAGAGCAGTTGAAAAGCAACATCGATTCGGAGTTTGTCCAACTCAGCCCGGAAGTCCTAGCCGAGATTGAAGCAGTCCGTCGGGACTATCCCATGCCCTATTAAACC
>Ga0272446_1005731_pt1 | contig 13461 bp, 6 predicted proteins | sample YNPCB0061_FD_194587 | JGI IMG/M metagenome (GOLD analysis project Ga0272446, IMG submission 194587) | Hot spring microbial mat communities from Yellowstone National Park, WY, United States - YNP-CB-006-1 | ecosystem: Environmental > Aquatic > Thermal springs > Hot (42-90C) > Sediment | place...
CTGGTACTCCTGGATATCCGTATGCCGGAGATGGATGGCCTGGAGCTGCTGGCGGCGCTCCGCCAGGAATATCCGGAACTGACGGTGATCATGATGACCGCCTACGGCAGCATCGAAGTAGCGGTCCAAGCCATGCACCACGGTGCCTACGATTTCATCACCAAGCCCTTTGACAGCGAGGCTTTGGTGCGCACCGTAAAAAAAGGCCTGGAGCGGAGCCAACTCCTCCGGGAGAATCGCCAGCTCCGCCGCCACTTGGGCGAGAGCGCCGCCTTTCAGGGACTGGTGGGCCAATCCCCACCCATGCGCCGCCTGTACGAGAGTATTCAGGCGGTGGCCGGCACGGACTACAACGTGCTGATTCGGGGCGAGAGCGGCACCGGCAAGGAACTGGTGGCCCGGGCCATCCACGATCTCAGTCGCCGGCGGGGCCGCCCCCTGGTGACCGTCAACTGCCCGGCCATCCCGGAACACCTGCTGGAAAGCGAGCTCTTCGGCTATAAAAAAGGCGCCTTTACCGGGGCCGACCGCAACCATCCCGGCCTCTTTCAGGAGGCCCACGGCAGTTCCCTGTTTTTGGACGAAATCGCCGATATCTCCGTGCCGGTGCAGACCAAACTCCTCCGGGTCCTCCAGGAACAGGAGATCAAACCGTTGGGCGCCAGCCGGGCCCACAAGGTCGATGTCCGGATCCTGGCCTCCACCAACCAGGACCTGGAGGCCAAAATCCGCGACCGCTCCTTCCGGGAAGACCTCTACTATCGCCTCAACGTGGTTACCCTTAGAACGCCGCCCCTGAGGGAGATTGCCGAAGATATCCCCCTCCTGGTGGAGCATTTCGCCCGCTTGGCGGCTGCGGAGTTGGGCTATCCCCCCAAGAGATTCACGCCCGAGGCTCTGGCCGTGATCACCCACAGCCCCTGGCCCGGCAATGCCAGGGAACTCCAGAATTTTATCCGGCGGTTGACGGTGTACGTCCCGTCGGCAGTCGTCGGCGAGGCTGATATCCTCCGGCTGGAAGGCCGCGACCACCGCCGCCGGGAGAGCATCCTCCCCACCTTGCCCGAGGCCGGGGAGGTGCTGTCCTACAAACCGGCCAAAGAGCGGCTGGTGCACGAGTTCACCAAAACCTATGTCATCGATCTGCTGCAAAAAACCCGGGGCAACGTCTCCCAGGCGGCGGCCTTAAGCGGCTTGGGGCGGGCCTCACTGCAAAAGATTCTGCGCCGCCTGGGAATCAAACCCGAGGCTTACCGGTCCGGCTGACGACCCGGCGGGAATTGGCCGCGGTGCCGGGACCTCGGGCCAGACCGGCGGGGGAATCTTGTTGTTCACCGGCCGCCGCCCTGACGTCGGAGCCGTGGCCCGGGGCCGGGAGGGGGCAGAGGTGAGAGGGCAGTTCGTAGGGCCGGCATCCCTGCCGGCACCCGCCGCTTTTATAATTAATGGCAATTAATTTGAAAATAAAGTTTCGAGTTCCGAGAATGGCTTTTTTTAGGGCGGCCCGCCGTCTTCCCTCCTCCCGTATCCCTTATTCCTGGCCTCCAGCTCCTCCCGCAGGGGCAGCAGGATGGAAAAGGTGGTGCCTTTATTGAGTTCGGTTTCCACCGAAATCTGGCCGCCGTGCTGCTTAATAATTTTGTGCACCATGGCCAGCCCTAAGCCGGGGCCAGTACTCTTGGTGGTGAAAAAGGGATCAAAGATATGGGGCAGGATTTTCGGCGGGATGCCCACGCCGGTATCCGCCACCTGGATCTGGACATAGTGGTTGCGCCGGGCCGTCGTAATGGTCAAGGTGCCGCCTTCGGGCATGGCCGTGATGGCGTTGGAGATAAGATGGGCGATGACCCGCCGCAGATTGCCGGCGTCCATGATTAGGGGTGGGATGTCATCGGCCAGGTCCAGTCTGACGTTGATCCGGCCTTCTTCCAGGCGTTCCTGGCAGGCGGCCAGGGCCGCCCGGATGACTTCGTTGATCTCCCGTTTCCGCAGACTGGGGATGGAGATAACCGTGGCCTCGACGATCTGTTTGACCATCTGTTCCAGGCGCTTGGACTCGTTGAGGATGACTTCGGCGTAATGTTTTTCCGGCGAGCCCTCTGGCAGCCGGTCGTGCAGGCGCCGGGCAAAACCGCCGATGGCCGTCACCGGATTGCGGATCTCATGGGCCACGCCCTCAACCATCTGATCCAGGGCGGTGAGGCGCTCGTCCTTGGACTTGCGCTCCTGCTCCTCCCGCAGGGTCAGCAGGGATTTCACCCGGGCCAGGAGTTCCTGGGGATTGAAGGGTTTGGTGATATAATCATCGGCGCCGATGTCCAGACCTTTGAGTTTGTCGGGAATCTCCTTCTTGGCGGTCAGCATGATGACCGGCAGGTTGCGGTAGTCGTCGTTCTGCCGCAAGCGCTGCAGGACCTCATAGCCGTCTAATTTCGGCATCATAACGTCCAGAATGAGCAGGTCCGGCGTCTCCTTGAGGATCGCCTGCAGGGCCTCCTCGCCGTCAAAGGCCGCAGTTGTCTCGTAGCCCTGGCTGCTCAGGCGCTTGCGGAGCAACTCCACATTGTCGGGATTGTCATCGGCGATGAGGATTTTTTTCTTCATGGTCTATCGTCAGTGAGGCCCTGGCACCGCAGCCTGCTGCCGGGGAAAAAGCGGCAGCATGGCTTGCCCTTCCGGCTGGGGATGCCGTATTGACGTCTTGCTGGCCTCTTTTGCGAAGGTTATCGCCGGAGTATATTTTACCTGCGCCATTATATCAAGGAGAACCGGCGTTAGGCAAGAATTGTCTCCCGCCGACGCACCCGGCAGGGCCAGACACCCGGGGTTTCCTGGGTTCTCACGCCGTCAGATGGGCAAAGAATCGCTTCAACTGGCGGATGAAGCCCGCCACCGGGAATTTCTGAGTCTTCAGGCTCTGCTGGAAATGTTCCTGCAGCGCCTTCTGATCCTGGTCATGCGGCGCCGCCGGCAGGATGCACAACAGGGGGATTACGGCCATCTCGTTCTGGGAGCGGATAAAGGTAGTTACTCGTACCAGATCCGCCGGGGCCAGATTAAGATTAAGGAGGATCAGGCCCGGCAGCAGGTTCTGCAGATGCCGGATGCCGGCTTCGGCACCCTGGGCCACAGTGGTTTCATAGCCGTCGTCGCCCAGAAATGTCGCCCAACGATTGGCCGCGTCAGGATCCGGGTCGATCACCAGGGCCTCTTTATAGTTGATCCAGGGAGTCAGACGGAGCAGCGCCTGCCCGAACTCCTCGGCCAGGCACGGTTGTTTCAGGAAATCCGCCGGCCCCAGGACCAGCCCGGCATGGGCGTCCTCGGCAAAGGCCACCGGCAGCAGCGGCACATTTTTGGTCTTGTCATGACTGCGCAGCGTTAGACAGGCCTGCCAGATCTGGATGTCCGGATTTAAGACATCTATGATAATGGCCGCAGTATGATTTTTGCTTGCCGCTGCCAGCAGGGTATCCACCATAGGCTCGGCCTGGAGCAAAAAACCCAGAGGCGTCAGGGTCTCCCGCAATATCTGGAGCAGCCCCCCCCGGCGGCTGAGAGCCAGCACCAGCCGCCCCGGCCGGACCGCCTCCGTCGGGCCCTCGACCCTGGCCGCCCCCTCAGGGATCGGCAGGATAAAGGTAAACGTCGATCCCTTGCCGTATTCGCTCTCAGCCCAGATGCGGCCGCCGTGCATCTCCACCAGGTGGCGGCTGATGGGCAGGCCCAGGCCGGTGCCGCCATGCCGCCGGGTGGCGGAGCTGTCGATCTGCACAAATTCCTGAAAGATGTTTTTCAGGTCCTCTTCCCTGATGCCGATGCCCGTATCGCTCACCTTGACGGCCACATAGTCCTTTTTCTCGCCCGAGGGTTCCGGCAGGGTCACTCTTTCCACGGCTACCGTAATGCGGCCATGCGAATCGGTGAATTTAATGGCATTCCCCAAGAGATTGAGCAGGACCTGGATAATTTTGTCCTTATCCACCTGCAGCGGCGGTATATCGGCGGCATGCACTTCCAGGTCAATCTCTTTGGCCCGGGCCAGGGGTTCGATGGTCTGCCTCGCCTCCTCGAGGATGTCCTGGAGGTTGTGGGTTTCGAGGTTGAGCTCCATGCGGCCGGCCCGCAGTTTGGACAGGTCCAGGACGTCGTTGATCAATTGCAGCAACCGGTGGCTGGCCTTTTCCACCTTCTCCAGGCTGTGGCGTTGCTCTTCGTTGATGGGACCGTCGACGCCGTCCATCAGATTGAGGGTAAAGCCGAGAATGGAGTTGAGGGGGGTCCGCAGTTCGTGGGAGACGTTGGCCAGGAACTCTGTCTTCAGCTTATCCATCTCTTTGAGTGCCCGATTGGCCTCCGAAAGCTCCAGGGATTTATTCTTCAATTCCAGGGTCCGCTCCGCAACTTTAGTCTCCAGCTCTTTGCTGAAGCGGATGAGCTTCTCATAAAGGCGGGCGTTGTGGATGGCCAGACTCACCTGGTTGGCCAACGAGCGGTAAAAATCCAATTGTTCCGGAGGGAAATACTTTTTCTGGCCGGACGCCGCACTCAGGACCCCCAAAACCTGGGATTCGGTGGCCAGAGGGACCAGAATAAAGCTGGCCAACATCTCCCCGGGGTGCAGGCCGGCGGGCGTCTCCGCCGGCATCTGGCTGACATCAGGGATGGAAATCACCGTCCGGGTGAGGAGACATTGACCCAGGAGGGTAGACATGTCCGGCGTCAGGTCCAGTTCCTGGCGGGGCAGGGGCGTCTGCCCCAGATAACTTTCCAACCGCAGGACCCCATCCTCATCCAGCAGGCGGATGGAACTCTGTTCCACCCCCATTTTATTATGCAGCAGTTCCAGGATGCTCTCCAGGATCTGGGGCAGGCTGAGGGATGAGGTGGAATGCTGCGCCGCTTCGTTGAGGATGGCCAGCTCGTTGAGGCGATGCTTCAGGGCCTCCCGGCTTTCCTCCAGGGAATGGGAGACCTCCCCGACCAGATCAAAGACGCCGTCCAGGCGGGAGCCCCGGGAGGCTAGATAGCCGTCCACGACCACCCGGGCCGCGGCCGGGCCCACCGAGCCGCTGATGAGCCGCTCCACATAATCCCGCAGCCGCAGTTTGTCCGCATCGCTCCAGGTGTCGGTGAGTGCCAGGTTATTCTCCCTGGCAAACTCCTGCAGGGCCTCCCGGGCCTTGCCGGCACCCACAAATTTTGACGCCAGGGCCATGAACTGCGGGGCTTCCGGCAGATTGGCGGTCCGGGGCTCCAACCCCACTTCGGCAGCCTCTTTAAAAACCTCCACATACCGCTCGGCCTGCTCCTCTTCATCGGCAGTAGCGCTGGTTAACATCGAGACACTGATAAACAGGCCGATATTCAGGAGCATGGACCAAAAAAGGGCATGGGTTAAGGGATGAAAGTCCGTCAGGCCCAAAAGGGCTGTGGGACGGAGCAAACTCAGGCCCCGGGGACCATGGTCCAGGATGGCTTCCGGGAACCAGCCCGCATGGATCAGATAGGGAAAGAGGAGTGTATAAGCCCAACAGGCAAAGCCGGCAAATAACCCGATGTTGGCCCCCCAGCGGGTGGCCCGCCGCCAATACAGGGCACCGATGACCGCCGGCGCCAGTTGGGCTACCCCGGCAAAAGCAATGAGCCCCATCTCCACCAGGGTGGTCACCGGGCCGATGGTCCGATAGCTGACATAGCCCAACAGCACGACGATGATAATTCCCAGACGTTTGAAGAACAGCAGCCAGGCAGACCAGTTGCGGCCCCGCCAGAAGACCGCCAACAGGGGCGTCACCAGGCTGTTCAGGAGCATGGTGCTCAGGGTAATGGCCACCACCATGACCATGGCCGTAGCCGCTGACAGCCCGCCGATAAATACCAGGAGCGCCAACCAGGGATAGCCGCTGGCCAACGGCAGCTGCAGCACAAAGGTATCGCCCTGGGAGGGCGGATAGCCCAATAATAAGCCGCCGCCGGCAATGGGCAGGACAAAGAGATTGATCAGCAAGAGATAGAGGGGCAGCAGCCAGGCTGCGGTCAAGACATGTTTCTCATCAGTGTTTTCCACGACCCCCATGTGAAATTGCCGGGGCAGCAGGATAATGGCGGCCATGGCCAGAAGGGTCTCCACCCAAAAGACCCCGCTGGTGTTGCTTGCTTTGCTGTCCACCACGAAGAGCTCAGGACCGGCCGGCTGCTCCAGCATCTGGCGAAAAATCTCCCCCTGACCGGGGAAGAGCACATAACTCACCAGAAAACCGACGGCCAGGAAGGCCACCAGTTTCACCAGGGATTCAAAGGCAATGGCCGCCACCAAGCCTTCATGCCGTTCGCTGGGGTCCAGATGCCGGGCCCCGAACATGGCGCCAAATATCGCCAGGATAAGCGCCACGTAAAAGGCGTTATCCAGATAAAAGGGGCTGTTGCCCCCCGCCGCAACCGGCGCCCCCACCAAGAGGTTAAAGGTCGTAGCGATCGCCTTCAGTTGCAGGCCGATATAAGGCATGTCCGCCAGGATGATCCAAAAGGTCACCATCATGCCCATCAGGATCCCCCGGCCGTAGCGCAGGGTCAAAAAATCGGCCAACGTGGTGATGCGGTTGTTTTTACAGATGCGGATGAGTTTGCGGACGATAAACCACCACAGGAAGGCGATAATGGTGGGCCCCAGATAGATGGGCAGGAAGGTTAGACCTTCGTTGGCCGCCTTGCCCACGGAACCATAAAAGGTCCAGGAGGTGCAATAAACCGCCAGTGAGAGCGTATAAATATAAGGGTTGGCAATGAGGCTCCGGCCCTGAGCCCGCCGACGGTCGCCATAATAGGCAATGGCAAAGAGGAACAACAGGTATCCGAACGCCGCCGTGGCCACCAAAAGCTTGTTCATCGGGCTCTCGCCATGCCTCTCAGGTTAGTCTTGGCCCCTCGCCAAGGTCCCATACAAAAAGAGAGTTTCGAGTTTCGAGATGGTTTCCGGTTTCCGGTTTCTGGAAAAGTGGTTTTATAGGGCGGGCCATGGCCGCCGTTGGCTCTTTGTTAGTACCCTTCTTGTAGGGCGGGAAACCGCCGCGCCTCCCACCTTCTGCGCGCGATTGACCACTTCCCATGCACGACCCTGCGGGAATGGTCCATTTTGACAACCCCTCGCTGACGCTCGGGGCTCGGATACAATGAATCTTATTTTCATGGTTTGCGGGTGGCTTTTATAAGTAATGGCAAATAATCAGAAAATAAAATATCATTTCGTGGCGCCGGTCTCCAGACCGGCGAACCAGCGGCAATATCCCGGCTCAGCGGACCTGGAGGTCCGGTCTCCGCAGGCGAGCCATCTCCGCTATGCGCGGCCAGCGTAATATTCACACCTCCCGGCTAACCGTCAGGGAATGGCGCTTATTCCTTGTCAGCCAACTTGCTGAGCGCTCTCGCCAGGAGAAATAACACCGCGATGGCTGCCACCCATATCCCCAACAGATAGGCCACCATCAGGGGCATACCGGCCACCATCACCGGACGGTTGAAGATCTGCAGGAGGGGATAATTAGTCAACAGCAGACCCAGACTGAAGCAGATCAGGCACCAGGCGCTCAGCCGGGCCGTCTGCCGGGCTTTCGTGGCTTCTTCCGGTGGCAACATAGCCATCCTCCGTTTCTCTTATCAACCCGGCCTTGAGGAGACGCTCCAGATGTTTGCCGATCATCTGTCGCTCGATATGGTCATAGACAAACTTCGGCTCCAGGGGTTTGCGGTAAATCAGACGCTCCTGCACCAGCTCCGGCAGGCTCCGGGGCCGCGCCAGACGGTGCAAAAGCTCCGCCTCCCGGTCATAGATTACCCGGCGAAACTGCCGCAGGGCCTGCCGTCCTGCCTCGGCTGGGAATATTCCCTGCCCATGGGCCGTGAGATACAGCCGCGCCGGTATCTCTGCCAAGCGCTGCAGCGAGGCCAACAGGGCCTCCAGGTCTGAGGCCCGATCCCCATACCAGGGGCCAAAGGACGTCAGATCAATATCCGCTAAATATAGTATACTCTCATGGGGGAAATAAAAACAACTGTGCCCCGGCGTGTGGCCGGGCGTGTGCAAGACCTGCAGCCGCGTCCGGCCGAAGGTGAACTCGCGGCCGTCGCCAAAGGTCTTGACCTGAGGCCGGGCCCGAAAGTGAAACTCCTCGAGCAGCGTCTTTTGCCAATATGCCAGATATGCCGGATCCTCCAGGCCCATGAGGGCAAAAACGCCCGCCAGGCTGGCAAAGGCGTCGGCTTCGGCGGCCGGCACCCAAATATGTTCATCGGGGAAAAAAGTGAGGTATTTCTGATGGTCTTCGTGGAAATGGCTGACCAGGACTGCGGTTAGGCTGGGCTCCTGGGCCAGACGGCGACAGGTGGCCTTGTCGGCGCTGGGATCGATGACCGCCAGGACTTCATCACGAATCAGCAGCGTATGACAGTAAGGATATTTCCCCTGGCGGTGTCCCCGCACCAAGGTAATGGCGCCGCACGTGAAAGCCTCGGGTTGCGCCTGCGTCGTCGCCATGGTGCCGCCTCATCCTGTTGGCCCCCAAGAATCCGGGCCATTACAGGGTCTTCAAGATATCCTTGGCGACGTAAAGCACCTGATATTTCTGGCGCAGCTCCTTTTCCAGTTTCTCCAGGGCCTCCGGCTCCAGGTCACGGATGCGGATATAGACGTTGCGGCTGCCCTCCTGGGCCATATCCGTAGAGCTGAGGATACTGACGATCCGCCCGCCATACTCCCGCATTTTATCGGCCACCTCTTTGATGGAACCAGGCCGGTCCTCCAGGGAGAAGGCAAATTGGATCCCGCCCTTATAAATGCCAGTAATGTTGACAAAGGCCCGGAAGACGTCCGATTGGGTGATGACCCCCACCAATTCATTCTGGTCGTTCAGGACCGGCAGCCCCGAAACCTTATGCTCCAGCATGATGACCGCAGCCCTCTCCACCGTATCCTCCGGGTGGATGGCAAGGGGATTTTTGGTCATGATCTCTTTGACCTTAATTTCGGCCAGCAGGTAATACAATTCATGCACATCCAACGTCGTGGCCTTGGAGGGCGAGGCCTCCTTCAGGTCCCGGTCGGAAATGATTCCCACCAAAGCCCCCCGGGCCGTTACCGGCAGCCGGCGGATGCGGTTTTCTTTCATGATGTGCAAGGCCTTCATCATGGAGGTATTCTCATCGATGCTGATGACATCGGAGCTCATCCAATCCCGGACTAACATGGCAATCTCCTTAAGAACAGTGGCCGGTGGTTACGAGCCAGTTTCTAGTTTCCGGTTTCTGTCTTGAAAATCTTTGGCATCTGGGGTGAGCTATGGCTCATGATAACCGGTTGCCAGTCGGAAAACCGCCCTCAAGCCAGCTCAGTCCTACAGAGCAGGTGAAAATTTCTCTTGGAGGGGATGGGCAACCCAGCCCCTCCAAGGGATTCATCATCAATATTTGGCCTTTCGGGATGAAGACTAACTGCCATTCCTTATAAAAGACACCCGCGAACCATGAAAATGTCCGGTGGCCACTGATGGCCAGGCCGGGCGGGCGCGGAGGCCCGCTTCACCAGCAAAGATCCAACGGCGGGCACGGCCTGCCCTATAAGACTATGAACTATGAACTACGAACTGCTTTTTAACTGATTACTCCGACGCCGCCGCCGGCTCCTGCTTGTCTCTCTCGCCGGCCATCAGCTCCGGTTCCTGCTCCCGACACAATCGGATAATATTCTCCTGATGCCGCCAGAGGACCAGAGCCGACAGGACGGCAGCCAGCAGGAGATACACCTTGCTGCCGGCAAAGAGACCCACCACTGGCGGCAGAGCCCAGGCTGCGGCCAGCGACGCCACCGACGAGATGCGCCAACGCTGGAAAACCAGGCCATAGAGAGCCGCCAGGACCACAGCGGCCAGGGGCGAGATGACCAGCACCACCCCGAAGCTGGTGGCCACCGCCTTGCCCCCCCGGAAGCCCAAGTATATCGGCCAGATATGGCCGGCCACCGCGGCCAGCCCCACCGTTGCCACCGCAGCTTCGTGCCAGTCTCCCAGGCCGATAAGGCCAAAGCGGGCCAAAAAGACGGGCGCCGCCCCTTTCATGAGGTCCCCGAAAAGGGTAAAGGCCCCGGCATTGCGCCCCAACAGCCGGTAAACATTGGCCGCGCCGATATTGCCGCTCCCAGCCGAGCGGGGATCCGGCCCGCCCATGAGTTTGGCCACCACCAGGCCGAAGGGAATGGCGCCGAGCAGATAGGCCAGGACCACAAGCAGGAAAAAAGCCGACATGCTCCATCCTTTGGCTGAATTAAGGACTTTTTAGCACAACCTGAGCCGGATGACAACGATTGTTTGGCAATCAAACCGTGGGACAAGACATCTTCCCGGTACGAGGCCGCCGGCCATCTCCTTTGGCATGGCTAACTGAATTGTTGCCATGTTATAATAGCCTCGCAAGATTATTTCTTCAGAATCGGAGCATCGTCCCGTTGCCAGCTGCCGTCACCCGCCGCGCCGTCCTGTGGGCCGTGATCGTTCTCACTGCCCTCAACCTGCTGGATTATTTCGACCGCTACATCGTCGCCTCGGTCAATACCCTCATCAAACAGGACCTGGGCTTATCGGATAAGGCCTTCGGCTTCCTGGGCAGTGCCTTTTTCCTGGTCTACCTGGCCTCGGCGCCGGTCTTCGGCTACTTGGGGGACCGCTATGGGCGGCGCAATTTCATGGTTCTGGGCGCGGCTCTGTGGAGTCTGGCCACCAGCCTGGCGTTTTGGGTGACCAGCTATGCGGGCCTGGTGGTGGCCCGGGGGTTGGTGGGACTGGGGGAGGCCTCTTTTGGCACCCTGGCCCCTGCCTATCTGGCGGACATGCTGCCCCTGGCGCAACGGGGCCGGGTGCTGGGGATCTTTTATACCACTATTCCGGTGGGCGCGGCCCTGGCTTATTATTTCGGCGGCCACGTCGGCGCGGCCTGGGGCTGGCGCTGGTCTTTTCTGCTGGCCGGCCTGCCCGGGCTCATCATGGCCGCCCTGGTCTACACCCTCCCCGGTCTGGCCGCCGGGTCGCCAGGCAAAAAATCTGTTGGCCATACCATTGATCGGTCCCAACTGCAGGGCGTCATCGAACTTTTCCGTATACCCACGTTTGTGCGGGTGACCATCGGCTATGGCTTCCTCACCTTTGCCCTGGGCGGCCTGGCCTTCTGGATGCCTCATTTTTTGGAGGTGGACAAAGGGCTCAGCCTGAAAGAAGCCAATCTGCTCATGGCCCTGGTCACCACGGTGGCCGGCGGTTTAGGGACTTTATCGGGGGGCTTTGGCGGCGACTGGCTCTTTCGCCGCACCCCCAAGGGCCACCTCCTGGTCTCGGGACTGGGCGTGGCCCTGGCCCTGCCTTTCGGGGCCCTGGCCATCGTGGCCAAACAGCCGTGGCTCTATCAAACCTCCCTGTTTATGGCAGTCTTTCTGCTCTTTTTAAATCCCGGTCTTCTGACCACCCTCATCGTCAGCGTCGCCGGGCCGGCCCGCCGGGCCACCGCCGTGGCCTTGAATATCATCATCATCCACTTCATCGGCGATATGCCCTCGCCTTTTCTCATCGGCTGGCTCTCTGATCTGGCCGGCCTGGCCTGGGGCGTCTCCCTGGCCCTGGCCGCCTTGACGATAAGCGCGGTCATCCTCCTCTCCGGCCTGAAAGGGGTGGCCGCCGATTTAACAGAGGCGTGAAATCCCTGCCCCGGCTTTGAGGCGCCATCAAAGGTCGAGATTAGCGATGTGAGGAGGCGGCCAGGCCTTCATGACCACTCCAGAGGCACCCTGCGCCAACCGCAATCCCAAATAAAAAAGGCGGGGAGCCTGTCCCCGCCTTGCTAACAGTTTGGGTGTGATTATTTCACTTCTTCAAACTCAGCCTCGACGACATCGTCATCGCCCTTTTTTTGCTGGGCCTGCTGCGCCCCGGCGCCGGCCGCCCCGGCACCAGCCCCCGCGCCGGCCCCGGCCGTCTGGGTATAGACCGTTTCCGCCAGTTTATGGGAGGCCTTCATGAGCTCGTCGCTGGCCCGTTTGATGGCCTCGATATCCTCGCCTTCCATGGCCTTCTTCAGCCGGTCAATATGGTCGGTGATGTTGGCTTTCGTGGCGCCGTCCACTTTGTCGCCCAATTCATTGAGGCTCTTCTCGGTCTGGTAGATCAGGGAGTCGGCATGGTTCCGGGCTTCGGCCAACTGCCGGCGTTTCTTGTCTTCCTCGGCGTGCAACTCCGCGTCTTTGATGAGCTGCCTGATTTCTTCTTCGGTCAGACCGCTGGAGGCAGTGATGCGGATGGACTGTTCCCGGCCGGTGCCCAAGTCCTTGGCCGAAACATTGACGATGCCGTTGGCGTCGATGTCAAAGGTCACCTCAATCTGCGGCACGCCCCGGGGGGCCGGCGGGATGCCCACCAATTCGAAACGGCCCAGGGTCTTGTTGTCCGCGGCCATCTCCCGTTCCCCCTGGAGCACGTGGATGCTCACCGCCGGCTGGTTGTCCGCCGCAGTGGAGAAGATCTGGCTCCGTTTGGTGGGGATGGTGGTGTTCTTTTCAATCAGTTTGGTGAAGACCCCGCCCAGGGTTTCGATGCCCAGAGACAGCGGGGTGACGTCCAACAGCAGGACGTCCTTGACGTCGCCCTTCAGCACCCCGGCCTGGATGGCCGCGCCCACGGCCACCACTTCATCGGGGTTGACGCCTTTATGGGGCTCCTTGCCGAAGATCTCTTTGACCTTCTCCTGCACCCGGGGCATGCGGGTCATGCCGCCCACCAGGATGACTTCATCGATATCCTTGGGCGTCACATTGGCGTCTTTCATGGCCGTCCGGCAGGGACCCTCCAGCTTCTGGATGAGGTCGTCCACCAGCGACTCCAACTTGGCCCGGGTCAGCTTAAGGAGCAGGTGCTTGGGACCGGAGGCGTCGGCGGTGATAAACGGCAGGTTGACTTCGGTCTCCAGAGACGAGGACAGCTCCATTTTGGCCTTTTCCGCCGCCTCTTTCAGCCGCTGCAGGGCCATGCGGTCGCTGCGCAGATCAATGCCCTGGTCTTTCTTGAATTCATCGGCCAGATAGTCGATGAGACGCTGATCAAAGTCATCGCCGCCCAGGTGGGTGTCGCCGTTGGTGGATTTCACCTCGAAGACGCCCTCGCCGATCTCCAGGATGGAGATGTCGAAGGTGCCGCCGCCCAGGTCAAAGACCGCGATCTTTTCGTCCTTCTTTTTATCCAGACCATAGGCCAGCGAGGCGGCCGTCGGTTCGTTGATGATGCGCAGGACATTCAAGCCGGCGATGCGGCCGGCGTCTTTGGTGGCCTGGCGCTGTGAGTCATTAAAATAGGCCGGCACCGTAATGACCGCTTCGGTGACCTTTTCGCCCAGATACTCTTCGGCGGTCTGTTTCATTTTCACCAGAATCAT
>Ga0272446_1005732_pt1 | contig 13460 bp, 9 predicted proteins | sample YNPCB0061_FD_194587 | JGI IMG/M metagenome (GOLD analysis project Ga0272446, IMG submission 194587) | Hot spring microbial mat communities from Yellowstone National Park, WY, United States - YNP-CB-006-1 | ecosystem: Environmental > Aquatic > Thermal springs > Hot (42-90C) > Sediment | place...
GCGTATCCGGCCGGCGGTTCTCAGCGCAGCGGGAGGGAGAATCGCCGGGGCGTCTGCTGGTGAAGTATACTCGCAAGGTGATGAGTATGAAGAATCGGAATTGCGCTCTTATCTATGGGATCGCCGCGGCGGTCCTGGCCAGTTTGATGCTGGGCGGGTGTAGTTCGCAGCCGGAGAAGGCGAAAGAAGCGGCCAAGAAGGAAGCCGCGCCAGCGCCGGCGCCGCCGGCTGCCGAGCCAAAGGCGGAAGAGAAGAAGGCCGAGCCCTCCGACAAGGTGTACAAGGTGAAGTTCACCACCACGAAGGGGGTGTTCATTGTCGAGGTGCACCGGGATTGGGCGCCGCTCGGCGCGCAGCGTTTTTACGAGTTGGTGAAGGACGGGTATTACGACGAGTCGGGCTTCTTCCGCGTAGTGCCCAACTTCGTCATCCAGTTCGGCTTGGCGGCGGATCCGAAGATGACCAAGAAGTGGGACAAGCCCATCAAGGACGATCCGGTGATCCGCACGAATGCGCTCGGATCGATCACCTTTGCCACCGCCGGGCCGAACACGCGGACCACGCAGGTGTTCATCAATCTGCGGAGCAACCAGCGGCTGGACGATCAGGGCTTCGCGCCGTTCGGCAAGGTGATTGAAGGCATGAACGTAGTGGAGCGCATTTACGCCGGCTATGGGGAATTGCCGGATCAGGATCTGATCACGCGCCAAGGGAACGTGTACCTGAAGAACAAGTTCCCCAACCTGGACTACATCAAGAAAGCCGTGATCATGTAGCCGCCGTCAGCGGCGCAGTTCATAGGAGCCCGGAGGACCTTCCAGCCAAAGGACGCCCGCCTCGGACGACACCTCGCGGGCGCTTTCCACAACCGCGCCGTCGCGCAGCACGCGCCAGCGGCCGGGGGCGAGGTCCGCCACCAGGATCTTCAGCGAGCCGGAGCCGTTCAAGCGAAACCGGACGGGGCCTGTCGTGGCTTCCGAGGAGGTCTGGAAGACCACGGCGCGGCCGGCGAGTTGGGCTCCCGTAATTCCCTCCCCTTGCAGCGCCGCCACCGCATAGCCGCCGTCCGCCGTGCGGTCCGTGATCTGCATTACGTTGAGGAACAGATCCACCTCCGCGGGGGCTTTCGGGGAGACCTCAATTCGCCAGGCACCGATCTCATAGTCGGCAGGCTTGCCTCGCGTAATCTCATTGGGGAAGTTCTTGCCGAAAACCCAGAATTCCTTGCCGGGTCCGCCGATCTTGTCGATTTCGGCGTTGTCCGGCGCGGGCAGCACCGTAGTGTTGATCAAGCGTCCGCTCCAGCCGCGTTCGGTGGTGGTGACCACTGAGCGATGGCCTTCGATGAGCGGTTCTTCCATGGTGTGCAACAGCCAGTACTTCTTAAATTCGGGGTTGGAGGCCACGACGCGGTCGAAGACGATGAGAGCCGCGGGGACGCGCGTCTGCTGGAAGTTCAGGAAGACGAAGGACCGCCGGACCAACCTCACTTTGGCGCTGTAGGCGGCGGTGATGTCGCCTTTGAGGTAGGCGAACTCAGGGGTCTGTTCGGAGGGTCCAAAGGCGTGTCCGAGGACGTCGCCGGTCTTGTAATCCCCTTTTAGGAGATCCTCGAGCAACCCGGCTTCACGCCAGTTGTTGGGGAGCCGCTGCCCGCCGTCGTTGTGCAACTCGCGGTTCCGGCTGACGATGAACTTCTCTTCGGGGTCGTAGATGAGCAGCGTGTTATGAGAGATGGTCCGTTTGTGGTAGTTCAAGTGGTGCGGACTGCCGTAACCGCCGTCGCTGCCCTGGTAGAGACCAGAGTCGATGGCCAGAGGCCCTTTGTAGTAGATCTGGAAGGCGCCGGCGTCCAGGTGCTGGTGGTTGACGAAGTTGTAGATATTGACCTTCATCTCGGCGATGACGCTATCCTCGCCCCAACCGGTGCGGGCGACCATCCAGCCATAAGGGAACCCCATGTAGCGCGCCAGGGGGAGGCCGGCGATGTTGAGCGGCTTCAGATCGGGGTCGCTCCACAAGAGTTCAAAGATCTGGCTCATGGAATCGATGCCGGGGTCTCGCAGATAGTCGGCGAGCACATAGCCGTCGCCGTAGTAGCTGGCGCACAGCAGGGAGCGGAGCTTAGGCGGGCGGCTCTGACCGTCGCCCCCACGCAGCAACTGGCCGTCCGGGCGGCGGATGTAGATCCACGAATAGGGGACATAGCGCTGTTCCGGGTTGTAGACATTGCCGGCGCCCAGGCGTTCGAAGATCCACAGGGGGTACATTTCGGAGACGAAGCGCGTTTCGGCATAGGAGGAGCCTTGGTGGAAGGCGTGTCCCTGATACCACCAGTTGCGCGCGGGCAGGTGTCCGCCGAAGAAGCGGTTGGCGGCCAGCAGGTACATTTCGGGGAACTCGTCATAGAGTGCGATACCGGCCGAGAGCATATCGCGCATGATCATCCACTCGGAGCCGTGTCCGGTGACAAAGCCGCGTTTGACGGGCGGGTAGCCGCATTCGAGATCCTTGGCCAGGCGCAACAGTTGGTCGAGGAAGCGCTTCTTCCGTTCCGGCGTGAGGAGGGGGTAGCACCAGTCATAAGCGATGGCGCCGGTGACCATGAGGCGGCCGATGGGGCGGGTAATGTCCTGGATGGAGAGATCGAACTTGCTCTTCTCCATGAGTTCGATGGCGCACTGGAGGGCGCGCCGGCCGATGGCCGGGTCCTGGGAAAGCAGGTAGCGAATCGAGTCCACCTCACAGCGGATCTGTTCGTTGCGGGCGGCGAGGTTTTGGAGGTTTTGCCAGACGCCGCGCAAACCGGGATGTTCGGTGCGGCGCCTGAGGTATTCGATATCGCGGGCGCGCAAGTAGAGCCGCGGGTGTTCGGGCGGCGGCGCCGGAACCTTCACGCCGTCCGCGTCGATCCAGGGGAGCTCGGCGGGGCGGCGGGGTTGAGCCGACAAGGGTGCGGCGCCGAGAATGAGCAACAGGATCGCTAGTACACTCATCAGACTGCCTTTGACGAGTGTACTACGCGAAGGACGTTTCAGTCGCCGAAGGAACCGACCTCCTCGCGCTCTTCGGCCACTGCGGGCTTCGGAGCCGGCTGGATGGTGACGAGCGGTTCAGCGGGCTTTTCCTTGAGGATGATTTCGCGGTAGAGCCGGGCCATACGCTCGTCTTCGGCCGCTTGCTGGCGGAGGCGCTCGTTGCGGGCGCGGAGCTTTTCTTCGCGGGCGGTCTTGGCGATGCCGAGCCGGTCGAGGTCGTGCTGGACGTCGGTGGTGATGATGTCCTGGCGAAGCACCATGGCATGTTCGACGCTTTCGAGCGGCACGCGGCGGTTTCCGGCGAAGATCTCATGCCGCCCGCGCTCTTCGTACCATTTGGTGAGCGTAGCCGTCATGTGCATCTTTTCGACGATCTGGCGCCAGCCCACGCCGGTGTTGTAGGCGCAGAAGCTGATCTCGCCTTCCTGGGTGGCGTACGGGATGATGCACTGTTCGGTGCGGCGGAAATCGTAGTTGAACAGATCCTGGAACCACATGCCGGCGATGAACAGGAAGTTCCAGCGGTCGGCGCGGCGCTTTTCGATATCGGCGCGGGTGCGGGTGGCGTCCACCTTGCCGTAGTCCTTGCCGGTGGCGCCGAAGGTTTTGTCGAACTTCTTCAGAAGGTCGATCAGTTTGAAGTGCCGGGGCGACTTGAAGGGGTCGTAGTTGCGCATGAGCGAGATGGCCATCCCGGCGATGGAGAGCCACTTGCCGCGGGCGGCGTCATTGATGCGGGCGACATCGCGGGCCAGGCGGTCCGCATTCAGGAACTCGGTGACGGCTTTGGCTTCCTTGGTGTGCTTGTCCACCATCACCGCCATGCCGACGCCGCAGTTGGGGTGGCAGCCGCAACTCAACTGTCCCCATTGCGCCTGAGGACCATGGACGAGGTCGCTCCAATCGGAGAAGGTGCTGATGAAAGAGATGGGGTACCAGTCACGGGCGGGCTCGCCGAGTCCGGTCTGCTTTTTGACGTCGTGCGCCAGGTGCGAGAGGGTGTAGCGTTGCGCCTTGCGGCGTTCATCGGTGATGGCTTCGTCACGTCCGGTGAAAGACACCGGCTGGAAGGAGAGGAAGGGGATGCGCGTGGGGTTATCGAGGGCGAACTGAATGACGCGTCCCACTTGCTCGTTGTTTACGCCGTTGATGATGGTGATGACCGGAACGATATCGACGCCGGCGGTCCAGAGGTTTTCGATGGCGCGGAGCTTGACGTCGAACAGGTTTCCGACGCCGCGGTGGGAGTTGGCGGCATTGCCGATGCCGTCGAACTGGAGGTAAGCGTAGCGCAAGCCCGCCTCAGCGGCAGCCTTGCAGAATTCGGGGCTCTTGGCGAATTCGATGCCGTTGGTGGCCGCCTGGACGCTGTTGTAGCCGACCTTTCTGGCGTAGCGGATGGCGTCCAGAAAGTAGGGCGAAAGGGTCGGTTCGCCGCCGGAGAACTGCACCGACATTTGGCGACGGGGCTTGATGGAGATGGCGTTATCGAGCAGGGTTTTGATTTCTTCCCAGCTCAGCTCGTGGACGAAGCCGACCTGATTGGCATCCATGAAGCAGGGGTCGCACATCATGTTGCAGCGGTTGGTCAGATCGATGGTGAGGACCGAACCGCGGCCGTGGGTGATGGTGCTGGATCCGTGGCGGTGCAGGCGTTCATCGTTGTGCGCTCGGATGTCGCGCCCCGGGAAGACGCTTTCGATGTGGCGGTAGAATTCCGGGTCGATCGACATGACGTCTTCGAAGTAGCCGTGAATGGGGCATTCCTTGGTCATGAGGATCTGGCCGTCGCGCTCGATGATGCGGGCTTTGATTTCGCCGGGTCTGTCATGGATGAGGATTTCGACCGGCTTCTTGCCATCGAGGATCTCTTTTCGGATTTCGGGGATGCAGCGCGGGCAGAGCGAATCGGTTTCGCGGGGCCAGCCGAGCGGCGGCTTGGTCTTCTCCCAGGACTTCAGCAGCGGCTTGTCAGACCACTTCGGGGTAAAGGAGGGGTTCGGACGGATCTGATTGAGCCGGTCGAAGACGACCCAGACGCCATTGGCGGCGATGGAGAGAGCTTTTTCGATGTACTTAATAGGTTTGTGCATTGGATGGTTCCCAGTCCCAGCTTTTTCAGTATAGGAAGGCCGGAGCCCGGAGCCTAGGACTATGAGTTAAATGGCGCATTTTCAAGGCCGTATGGTGAAATGACCGGCTGAACGGGGGCGGGTAGCGGCTGGGGCCGACTGGGGGTGGGGCCGCGAAAGTTTTTTGACAAAACGAAGCCAATTTCGAATAAGTAACTTTATTTTCAATAACTTGTAGGAGTAACTGGAGGCTGGGGCGGAGTTTGGGTGCGGTGGGGTGGCGAGGTGGAGTTCGGGTCATAGGCACGTCCATCTCATTATGGGGGGCGGGCGGGAGTCCGGGCGGGGTGAAAGCTCGCAAGTCATTGAAATAGTGGAGGATTTTGTGGCGAGATGGCGATGAACGGATGGGGGGATGGGGAGGGGCGGATGGGGCGGGCGGATGGGGACGGCCTGAAGTGAGCCCTTGGCGTATTTTCCAAGGGGACGGAGCCGTGTGTCCACTTGGAGATTCTGGCCGATTTTGACACATTTACCCAAGCGAAATACCCCGAAGTTCCCGTTGCGTTTGGCCCGGTTTGGCCTACCATGCCACCCAGCGCGGCACCAACGGCCAGCGCGTGTTCTTCACGGACTCGGACGGCAAGTGCTAACTTCGACTGCTGCGCGCCAATCTGGAGGATGCCGGGGTGCGGGTGCTGGGTTTGTCAAAGCGATAGAGGAGGGGGTTCGCGCGGAAGTGGCGGCGGTGAGGCTTTGAGGGGGAGAAGGGGTGCGGACAGGTCTCAGGAAACGCGAAGGGGACACACAGCTCCGTCCCCTTGGAAAATACGCCAAGGGCTCACTTCAGGCTGTTGCCATGAGCTGCCATGAGCGGTTGCCATGAGCGACTGCCATGAGCGCCATGAGCGGTTGCCATGAGCGGTTGCCATGAGCGAATTCCGCCGTCATGGCTACGAGGTCACCTTCCAACCCGTCAACGCGGGATCAACAACTTAGGGGTGATTTTCGAGAGTGTCCCTGTCGCCCCCCGACGAAAAAGCGGCTGAAGGCCTGAAGCCTTCAACCGCCGCAATTCAATGATACCGAAAGAGATAAATGGTCGGGGCGAGTGGATTTGAACCACCGACCTCCTGGTCCCGAACCAGGCGCTCTAGCCAGGCTGAGCCACGCCCCGAAACCGGCGGCTACTACAGCCTTATTCTAGCAAGTTTGGCGGCTTTGGGGCGGGATCTCCTACAATGAAAGTTTGCTCAATAAGTTGGTTCTGGAAAACCTGAAGCACCGTCCGGTGCGGACCTTGCTCAGCGTGCTGGCGATCGGGGTGGAAGTGACCATGATTCTGACCCTGGTGGGCGTGAGCCAAGGCACGCTGCATGAGACGGCGCGCCGAGCCAAGGGGGTGGGCGCCGATATCATTGTGCGGCCTCCGGGCTCCTCGATTCTAAGTCTCAGTTCGGCGCCGATGCAGGAGAAGTTTCTGGACTTCTTCGAAAAAGATCCGCGGGTGGCGGTCGCCTCTGGGGCGACGGTGAACTCGCTGGGCGGCTTCGACACGATGACGGGACTGGATTTGGCGCGCTTCACACGCATGAGCGGAGGTTTCCGGTACCTGGCGGGAGGTCCATTCGCCGGTCCGGACGACATCCTGGTGGATGAATACTACGCGCGGCAGAAGAAATTGAACGTGGGCGACCGGATCGAGCTGATGAATCACAACTGGCGGGTGGCGGGCATTGTGGAATCGGGCAAACTGGGGCGGATTTTCTGCCAGCTCCCGGTTTTGCAGGAGCTCACCGGCAACACGGGCAAGCTGAGCCAAATCTACCTGAAGCTGCGCGACGAGTCGCAAGCCGCGGCCATGGTGGAGGAATTACGGCAGCGAATGCCCGGCTATCAGATCTACACCATGGAAGAGTTCACGTCGCTGTTGAACGTCAGCAACGTAGGCATGTTGCGGGAGTTCATCTATGTCGTGATCGGCGTGGCGGTGGTGGTGGGTTTCATCGTGGTGTTTCTGGCGATGTACACGGCGGTGCTGGAACGCACGCGGGAGATCGGGATTTTAAAGGCTCTCGGGGCGTCGCCGGGTTTCGTGCTGGCCATATTGGTGAGGGAGACGCTGGTGCTGGCGGCGCTGGGGTCGGTGGTAGGCGTGGGGCTGAGCTTCGGCACGCGGTGGGTACTGCGAGCCGCGGCGCCGTCCACGCTGGTGCAAGAGATCGTTCCCGAGTGGTGGGGATACGCGGCGCTGATTGCAGTGGCAGGCGCGCTGCTGGGCGCCATCTATCCGGGCTGGAAAGCCGCGCGGCAGGATGCGATTGAGGCATTGAGCTATGAGTAAGCCGGTGATCGTCGAGGCGCGGAATCTCAGGAAGACGTATCACGTGGGCGAGGTAGACGTGCATGCCTTGCGCGGGGTCGATTTGCGGGTAGAAGCCGGAGAGTTCGTGGCGGTGGTGGGTCCGTCGGGGTCGGGCAAGTCCACGCTGTTTCATATTCTGGGCGGACTGACGCCGCCGACATCGGGAACGGCTCTATTGGACGGCCAGGACCTGAGCAAGTTGACCGAGGCGCAGCGGACCGAGCTGCGGAAACGGAAAGTCGGTTTTGTGTTTCAGAGGTACAATCTGCTGCCGACGCTGACGGCCGCCGACAACATCGAGATTGCGCGTTATATTGCGAGGCGGGACGGCGAACCCGATCCGAAGTTCCAGGAAGCCCTCCAAATGCTGGGGATCGCGCACCGGCTGCGGCACAAACCGCGGGCCATGTCGGGGGGCGAGCAGCAGCGGGTAGCCATTGCGCGAGGCATTGTCAACAACCCCGCGGTGCTGCTGGCGGACGAGCCCACGGGCAACCTGGATTCGGAGAATTCCGAGATCGTTTTGAAGCTGCTGCAAGGCCTGAATGAGCGCCTGGGCCAGACCATCCTCATGATCACGCACAATCCCGAGGCGGCGGCGTATGCACATCGCATTGTCAGGATGCGCGACGGGCGCGTAATCGAAGGTTGAGGGCGCCGAGAGCGGCTTCCCGGCCGGATCAGCGCCAGAAACGGAACCGCTTTTTCCCGCGGCGTTCGGATCCCGGCGCAGTGGGCTCCGGCGGCGGCTCCGAGCCGGAGAGGACGCATTGGGGAACCGTCACGAACATCCGTTCGGCTGCCGGCGCCCCCAGTTTGGCCTCGATGGCGCGGCGGGCGGGCCGGAGATCGGGGGTGCGGTCCAGGTCGTCGTGGGAGTCGCTGGCGACGATGGAGACCCAACCTTTGCGCAAGAGTTCCCAGGCGGCTTCGCGGGCTTCGGCGCCCGCTTCGCCGGTGACGGACTGAGCCGTCAGTTGCAGCAGGCAGCCTTCGCGCACCCAGACTTCCAGATCGGCCTGCATCTGCATGAGAGCCGGATTGCGCTCGGGATGGGCGATGATGGGGCGCATGCCGCGCTCTCGAAAGCTTTGGAGGATGTGGCGCATATTGGCGGGCAGCGTCCAGTGCGGCAGTTCGAGGAGAATGTAACCGGCCTGATTGATGGTGAATTCGGCGGGCGATGCGAGCGCCGCTTCCATGCTGAGCGGGTGCAGGTTCACCTCCCAGCCGCGGTGGATGCGGGGCGCCGAACCGCAAGCCGCCATAAGCTCCTGAATCCGGTTCCGGACGAGGGCCGCATCTGGGGTCCAACTGCGGTTGTAGTGGGGAGTGGCGACCAGGTCGGTGGAGCCGCATTCGACGGCTATGCGGAGCATGTTGAGGCTCTGCTGGAGGGTTTCGGCGCCGTCGTCCACGCCCCACACGATGTGGGTATGAATGTCGATCATGCCGGACTCAGATCTGGACACGGAGGGTGAATTGAAACACGCGCCCGTCGTTCAAGGTGTTGGTGATTTTACCGAACGCCGGCGAACTGAGATTGCGCTGCGGCTCATCGAACTGCGCGTGGTTGGCGGCGTTGAAAGCTTCGGCGCGGAAGGTCAGGCGGTATTGGCGCCCTTGCTGGAAGCGCCATTCTTTGGCGACGGCGGCGTTGAAGTTGGCGATGGGGGACTTGCGGAAGGTGGAGCGGCCGAGGTTGCCGGCGCGCTGACCGGGGGTGAGGTAGGCAAAGCGCGAGCGCTGCAAGATGAGCGGCGCGGTGTCGGGATGGGAGATGGTGCGGCCGAGGATGGAGGGATCGAGAATGTTGGGGCGGTCGCCGGCGCCGCCGTCGACGTTGCCGAACCCGGGCCCGTCGGAGCCGACGTAAAGGGTGAGCGGGGTGCCCGATTTAAACAGGTTGACCGCCGAAACGGTCCAGCCCCGGGGCAGCGAGTAGGAGTAAGACAACTCGAGCGCGTGCGTGGAATCAAAGAGGCTCAGACCTTTCCGGTCGTGGGCGGCGTCGTACTGCCACTGATTGCGTCCTGTCTGCTGATCGCGGTTGGCGGCGGTGAAGGTATAATCGGCGCCTTCGTCGATGGCCTTGCCGAAGGCATAGTTCACGGTCCAGACGAGGCCCTTGTAAGCGGGCATGTGGAGGGTGGCGCGGGCGGCGTCCAGATAGGCGATGCCTCCGTTGACGATGTGTTTGACGTCATAGTAGCGGGGATCGGGGCGGCGCTGATCGACGGTCGCAGTGGTCAAGGGAATGCCCGGGACCGGCTCAGCCCGGTTCTGCTGGTAGGCGTTCAGCAGCTTGAAGGTGCGGCTGCCGACATAGCCGAGGCGCAGCACGTAGCGGTCGAGGAGTTTGCGCTCGAGGGTCAGGTTGTAAACGTGCGAATAAGGGGACACCATGTCGGGCGAAAGGAAAGTGGGCGAGGTGCGGGCGGCGGGATCGTCCAAGCGGATGCCTGCCAGCGGGTTGAGGATGTCCGGGTTTTGCACTTGAACATAGCGCACATGGGGGAGGTTGATGCGCGCCTGCTGATAGGTAACGGGGAAGATCTGTCCGAAGACGGTGGAGTAAGCTGCGCGGAGAGTCCAGCCGATGGGAACGCGCCAGGCGAATGAAAGGCGGGGGCTGAAGTTGTTGCAGTCGCAGCGGTAGGGGATGGGGGTGAGGCCATCGACTTCGTAGGGCGCGGTCTCGAAGTTATAACGCAAGCCCCAGTACAGTTGAAAGGCGTTGCCGGTACGCCAGCGGTCGCCGAAGAACAAGTTGCCGGCCCAATTACGGAAGCCTCGGGCGAGTTCGCCGATGGTGGTTTCGTACATGGAAGGCGCGCCGTAGCGGAAGTTTTCGATGGCGGTGCGGCCGTAGTTGTTGGTGAACCAGAACAGCCCGCGCTGGTTGTTGACTTCGATTCCGTTGAGCTGGTAGCGCGTCAGGCCGCCGCCCGCGGTAAGGCTGTGCTTTCCGTCGCGGGACCACAACAGCCCGCCGCGAAAGGCGTTGTGGGCGCGGTTGATGGGGAACTGGCTGTCCGGTCCGAGCTCTTCGATTTGATAACCGAAGCGGACGCGGGGACCGACGGCGTTGGGTTCGGGCAGCAGGAGCGAGCGCGTGCGGTCGAAGTGCAGGGCGCCGGACAAGGCGCCGCGGCGCCAAGCAAGGCGCGTGCGGTGCGAATGGATGGAGGTGTCGGGATTTTGGCCAGCGACAAGTTGGAAAGCATCGAGCTGGCGCCGTTGAAGCTGATGGGAGAAGACAAACCGGCCGGCGCCGGCGGATGGCTCGATGCGCAGGAACGCCTCGGAGGTGTCGCTCGATTGCGGCGCGTTGGTGTTGAGCGCGCGCGGGTCAAAGTCCAGCCGGTTGGGCAGCGCCAGCGGGTAGGCTTGCATCCAGCGGGAGATGAGGCGGCGGACCGCAGGATCGGAAGCCAGCGGCGTGCGCTCGGATTCGAGCGGCACAAGGACATTGCCGTTGACCATGCCGCGCACCTTGCGCTGCCAGAGGTTGAGGGTGGTGAAGCCTAACCAGCGCGCCGGACCGGAGGCGCGAATGCCGTAATGATTCCCGCGGGACGGTTTCACCGGACCGACTTGGAAGAAGGTGCGGGCATTGAAGACGCTGTTTTGGTGCGACTCGAACAGTTCGGCGTGGAAAGGCGAAGGTTTGGCGGAAGTCCGCGGGACGAGGGCTTCCGAAGGCGGCTGTCCGTGCTCGGCGGCGTAGTAGTTGGTTTCGGCCGGCATTTCGGCGATGATGGTGGCGGAAGCTCCCACGCGAACGTTCAGTTCCTTGGCCGCGTTGGTGTCGATCTCGTAGATGGCGATGTTCTCGTTGCGCTGAGCCGTGGAACTGACGCGGGGCTGCCCGGACAGCAGCGCCGCCTGGGCGAGCAGAGTGATAGAAAAGCGAAGCATAAGACGATGCGCGGACCGGCTGCCGCCGGAGGGCCGGGCGCCGGACGGCTCATTTCGGCTTACGTTCCAAGGCTTCCTTAAGCTGAAAGAAAACAATCTCGTTGTATTCCTCCTTGACGCGTTCGAGCGGTTCGGCGGCGGGGTCGCGGGTGCGCTTGAGGCAGCGCCCCAGCATGAGGGTGGCTTCCCGATCCTGCGGATCGCGCTCCAGGGCGGCGCGGAAACATTCGGCGGCTTCCTCGAACTTGGCGGCTTTCCAGAGAGCGTAGCCGAGGTTGAAGTGGTAATCGGGATCCGAGGGGTCGCCCTCCAGAGCACGGCGGAAGTTCTCGGCGGCTTGGGGGTTGTCACGCCGGGACTGGGCGGCGCCGAGATTATTCAGGACTTCGTTCAGGGGCACTTTTTGGGCTACGATTTCGAATGCGGCTTGCGCGCCGGCGTAATCCCCGAGGTAGAAGCGGCAGAGGCCCAGATAGAAGTTCGCCTCGAAATAGCGCGAATCGGCGGGCTGGATCTTCGCAAACCAGGAGGCAGCCGCCTTGAAGTTTTCCTGTTCCCAAAGCAGCCTGCCCAAGGCGAGCAACGGGCGGGAGTAGCGCGCGTCCAGGCGGGCGGCTTGGGTGAAAAAGCGGTGCTTCAAGTCGGCTTGCGGCGCCATCAGACCGCGGACGTAGCTCTCGATGGCGTCGATGCGGTAGATGGGGTGGGATTTAAGGAATTCCTGATGCGAAGGGGCGCTTTCCGGTCTGAGTTGCCTCAGGATCTCCCAATCGATGCGGTTCTGAATGGCGGCGACATCCTCCAGCGCGCCGGAGTGGTTGATTTCGGCCGACTGCCGCATGTTGGGGATGTCGACCAGGCGGACAGTGAACCGCAGCTCCGAGGGCTGGGGCTGGGAAACGGCGCCGTGCACGATATTTTCGGCGTCGAGCGTTTCGGCGATCTTGATGACCGAAGCGCGGGTTAGAGGCGCTCCCTCACGGATTCCCAAGCGGCGGCAGGCTTCGGCAACGGAGCCGCGGTCCAGAACGAGGACGCCGAAGTCGGCCAGCGCCTCACGAATCGATTCGGCGGCGCTGATTCCGATCCACTCGAGGTTAGGATTTCCCGTGGCGTTATGAAATGGCAGCACGGCCACCGTCTCAGCCAAACCGGGGAAGGCGGAAACGATGGAGGCTGCAAGCAGAAGCGCGGGGAGCCGCTTCATCAGACTCAGTCTAACAAAGGGCCCCCGCGCTTCGGGGGGTGAGGACTCGTCAGTTGGCGAAGACGAGCTTCGTCTTGGTGCCGCCAAGCCGGATTTCCTGAATCTTCATCTTGCCGTCGCCATTGGAATAACGGACGGAGGTGGCGCTGAACTTTTGATCGCTGGTCTCCACCTTGACGGGGGCTTCGACGACTTCCTTCCCTTTGACCAGGGTGACCTTGCCGTCTTTCAGCTCGAGCTTATAGTCGCCCGGCTTGAGTTGTTTGCCGGCCAGCTCGGAAGGCTGGAAGAGGGTGACACGATATGTGTCGGCGAAGGCCGCCGCCAGAGCGAGGCAGGTGAATAGCACTAAGATTTTCTTTATCATGGGTTTCCTTTTCTCCTTGAATGTTGCTCAAGTTGGTGCATGAACAAAGGGCGCGGACGGAACCAGGCGCCCTTCGTGGGCCAGCGGCTGGTTGCCGTTGTCCAATGTTAAGGACGAACGGACGTGGATTTTGTTCCGTAAAGGAGCGGGAATTTTCCGGGCGGCCTTATTCCGTGATACGATTCCTGGACATGAAGATCACGCGCCGCCAATGGATGGCTGCCGCTGCTGCGCCGCTGGCAAGCGCCGCCGCCAAGCGGCCTAATTTTGTTTTCATTCTGACCGACGACCACCATTTTCAATGCCTTGGGGCGGCGGGCAACCCGCACATCGACACGCCGAACCTGGACCGCCTGGCGCGGCGAGGATTCTTGTTCACGAACGCCCAGATTACGACTTCGCAGTGCGCTCCCAGCCGGGGCGTTCTGCTCAGCGGCTTGGAGACATACCAGAACGGTCTTTTGAGCAACGGAAAGACCCGTTTTCGGGA
>Ga0272446_1005733_pt1 | contig 13459 bp, 14 predicted proteins | sample YNPCB0061_FD_194587 | JGI IMG/M metagenome (GOLD analysis project Ga0272446, IMG submission 194587) | Hot spring microbial mat communities from Yellowstone National Park, WY, United States - YNP-CB-006-1 | ecosystem: Environmental > Aquatic > Thermal springs > Hot (42-90C) > Sediment | place...
GCCCTCCAGCTCACGCACATTGCTTTTAACCCGGTCTGCGATCAGCATCAGCACGTCGTAGGGCACCTGCATCCCCTGACGCTCGACCTTCGTCTGCAAGATCGCAACGCGCGTCTCGAAGTCGGGTGCCACAATGTCGGTGGTCAGGCCGCCTTCGAAGCGACTGCGCAGCCGCTCTTCCAGACCAGGCAACTCGCGCGGCGGGCAATCGCTGGTGAAGATGACCTGCTTGCCCGCCGCGTGCAGATCGTTGAAGGTGTGGAACAGCTCTTCCTGCGTGCTTTCTTTGCCCACAATGAATTGAATGTCATCCAGCAGCAGCACATCGATTGCGCGATATTTGCTGCGGAAGGCATCGGTGGCGCGATCTCGGATTGCGCTGACCAGATCGTTGGTGAATTGCTCGGTGGAGCAATAGAGCACGCTGAAGCCGCGCTCGATCAGGCGGTTGGCGATGGCGTTGAGCAGGTGCGTTTTGCCCAGCCCCACCCCACCGTAAATGTAGAGCGGGTTGAAGCGTTGACCCGGCGCCCGCGCAATATCTTCGGCGGCGGCAAAGGCAATGCGATTATGTTTTCCCACTACAAACGATTCGAATGTGTATTTGCTGTTGAGCGGCCCGACGCTGCGCAGGCTGGACGTGGGATGGACGACCGCTGTCGGCGCCGAAACAGGCGGCGGCGTGCGCCGGGCGATCGTCACGTCGGGCGCGGGCGCCTCATAGAGGGGCGCCGGTTTGCCGGGCGATTCCTTGCGCACCAGCGGTGGCGTCACCACGCGAAACGAAATGTCAATTGAGTTGCGTCGCATGATGCTTGCCAGCTTGCGTTTGATGTGCGGGCGCAGCCGATCTTGCGCCCAATCCAGGTAGTAGGCGTTCGGCAACCCCACGATGAAGTGTCCGTCCTCATACTGTAGCACCTGGCTGGCCTGAATCCACGCGTCAAGCTGATTGGAGGGCATCTCCAGGGCGAACTCGCCCAACAATTGCTGCCAGATGGCGTGCGGGTCGATCGGCGCCTGGACGGCGCGCGCAGCGTCCGATGTGGGCGTCAACGCGTCGGCCAGCAATGCTGCGCCGGCGTCCTCTGCTGGCGGCTGCGCAGGTGCGGGCGAATCAGGATTCAGTGCATCGAACAGTGTGCGCTCAGGACGCGCCTCAGGGCAAGGGGGCTGAGCGCGACGTGAGTCAGATTCATAAGTTTCCATAAATGATACCTGATACGATTGATGCGGCGGCGCTGATGACGTTCGCCGTCTGAACTGCTGCAAACCGTCCGTTTTTTGCTTGACAAACCTTCGACTTGCGACTGCGTTCAATTTCGTTTGTCCTCCTTGCCGCGCTCTCGGCGATGATGTTGATTTGCGTCGCGACAAACTAAGCCCAGACCGACTGTGCATGTCCAGGGACAAATAAAGCGCATGCAACTCTGGCAATACGCTTCTGCTTCTCTATTGATTTGGTGCGCAATGTTCCACGTCAGCGGCGAACCCACTGCGATCCGCTCGCTTGCTTACCAGGATGCAGTGAGGTGCACCCGTTCGCGAAGTCAACGCCGGCTACGATGAGTGCTGCGACAGGCGCTGGTAACCGTGGGGCTAACTTCATCTCAATGTTGATAAGAGTCTACCAGATTCACGCGGAGTTGACAACGCCGCATCACGCCGATTCTAGCCAATTCTGTGGCTTTTATGGTCAATGCGCAAGCATGGAACATGTGTGCTACGCAAGCTGTAGCGTTACCCCGATCGGCTATCGCTATCTGGCGTTTGACCCTCCATTTCATCGGCGCAGAACTTTAAGGAAGGAATCTTCGTTGCAAAAACCCTGTTAACCTTCTGTTATAATTGTCACCAGCGTATTGTCACCGGCGCCAGAGCAGGGCAAAGTTATCCGCAGACTTATCCACGCGTGGGGATAACTTCCGCAATTGGCGCTGTCGCGCGTGGAAAATTCTGCGCTCAAAATCGGCAAATCAAAAACGGCGCATGAAGTTTTGATGATCGATATATTAACAACGCCGGGCGCGCTGACCTGCTGTCGATAATCTCTGCTGGCGCGGGGTGAGACTGTGGCCTACTTCAACTATACGACGCACTGGGCAACCGATTGGTGGGCGCGCCGGGCTTTTGTCCATGCCTGGTGGCGACTCAACGCTGACGACCCACGCTGGCTGCCGCCCGACTACGCCACCTGGCGCCGGTTGATCACACGTGCGGATGCGCCGTACTGGCGGCAGCTTGAGGCGCAGCCGCTCTATCTGGAAGCCTTGCCGCGCCGTCGTCAATCAGCCTATGCGCCAGGCCAGCAGCCGATGCTGGCCGGCGCCGTCTTCGAGCAGCCAGTCGCCGCCGCCGTGCTCTTGTGCGCGCCAGCGGGCGTCGCCTATCTGAGCATGTTGCATTGCACCAACGATGAGGAGACGCTGGAGCGTCTGCTGGGCGTGGCGATGGAGCGTGCAGCGGAAGCAGGCTGCATGCGCCTGGTGGCGCCGGCTGGTCTGCTGCCCGGCTGGGGCGGCGGCGCCCTGCTCGACCACTTCGATCGGCTGCCGCCGTTGCACACACCCTCCAACCCGCCCTATCTCGGCGACTTACTGGCGACCAGCATGGAGGCGTGCCAGCAACAGCAGTTGTTGACGCTGCCTGTGAATGCGGCTGCGCCGGACGCTGGGCCGGTGCAGCTCACGCCGCTGGCGCTGACTGACCTGGCAGGCGTGCACCTGCCTCTCCTGGCGGCAGCCTTGACGCCGCACAGCAACATGGCGGCAATGTCACCCGAAGCCGCCTCCTTGCTGTTGCAATGGATCGGCGTGTACCCGGCGCGCGGCTGGCTGGCGACAGTTGATGGCGCCCCCGCCGGTTTTGTTGTGGTGCAGCCCGACCTGGCGCCCCTGGTGCGGCGGACGGGCGGCGGGCGCTGGTTGCCCTGGCGTTGGTATAAGCGCTGGGCGCAGCGCCGTCCTGCACGACGGGGGCGTCTGCTCTTTGGCGCGGTCGCACCCACGTGGCGCCGCCGCGGCGTGGGCAGGCAGTTGTTGGCGCAGGCGCAGCGCCATGCCGCGGCGGCGGGCTGGTCGGAGCTGATCTGCGGCCCATTTGCAGACGAAGCGCCGGTCGTCGGCTGGTTGCAAGCGGCCGGCGCGCGTGTTGAGCAACATTATGCTTTGTTCGAATGGAATGGTTGAGATTCTATATGACGACGCCTACACGACCCCAATCGATCACAATCGAACGCTCCGCCGGTGTGATGGTCATCACCTGGCTTGACGGCCACCGCAGCGACTTCTCGCTGGCGTGGCTACGGGCGCACTGCCCCTGCGCCACCTGCCGCGAGGAACGGCGTGAGGCGGTGCTCGCCGCCGATCCGCTGCGGCTGACGGCGTCGCCTCCACCCAGCACGGAGGTGGTCGATGCCGAGTTCGTGGGAAACTACGCGATTCGTCTCACCTGGGGGGATGGTCATATCGCTGGCATCTATCCCTTCAGTGCGCTGCGTGCATCCTGTCCATGCGCCCAGTGCAACCCTGAGGGCGCACCACCGTTAGTCATCGACTGATCGGGACGAACGTTCATCGAATCCTCATGAACTTTGTAGCGCAGTTGACAAACTTTCCTGGGGTGATTTGCCATCATGCAGGCACTGTTGCGTTGGTTTAAGGTGCGCTGCCAGGCGTGGATGGAGGGATGACATGAATGTGAATCTGGCGGAATTCAGGTTGTTGGGCATCGACGTCAAGGTGCACTGGTCGTTTGTGCTGATCCTGGCGTTTGGCGCCTTCCTCTACGGCAGTGGCCCGGTCGGGTGGCTGCTCGGTGGGTTGTAATGGTGTGCTGACAATGTTGTTGCTCTTTGCATCTGTGACGCTGCATGAGTATGGTCACGCCCTCACGGCGCGGCGCTTTGGCATCGGCACGCATAGCATTCTGCTTCTGCCGATCGGTGGGGTCGCCAATCTAGAGCGCCTCCCGGAGAAGCCGGGTCAGGAGATCGCCATTGTCGTCGCTGGCCCCCTGGTCAATGTAGTCATCGCGTTGCTGTTGACGCCTCTGGCGTTGCTGCTCAACGGCGGCAGCGGCGCTGGCATCCTGGCGCTGAACGCCGTCAACGCCAACATTCAGAGTCCCGGTCTGTTCAACCTGCTGGTCTTCCTGATCTCGACCAACCTGCTGCTGGCGCTCTTCAACCTGCTGCCAGCCTTTCCGCTGGATGGCGGGCGGCTGTTGCGGGCATTGTTGGCTTACGTGCAGCCCTATCCACAGGCGACGCAGGTGGCGGTGGCTGTCGGCCGGTTGCTGGCGGTGCTGATGGCAGTCTTTGGCATCTTCACCGGCGCTATCGGCCTGCTGCTCATTGCCTTCTTCGTCTACGTGGGCGGCTCGGCGGAGCTAGAGGCCGTCAGCAGCCGCGCCGTGTTGCGCCGCTTCCGCGCCGGCGATGCCCTGACGCACAACGCCGTCGCCCTGTACACGAGCGAGCGGCTGGAACGCGCTACGCAGCTAATCATGAACTCCTACCAGACCGATTTCCCGGTGCGTGATCTGGCAGGGCAGTTTGTCGGCGTGCTGACGCGGCAACGATTGGTCGATGGTTTGCGCCAGTTCGGGCCGGAAGCGCGGATTGTGGATGTGATGGCGCCCGCCGCCGCCATTCCGCGTTGCACGCCCGACAGCGATCTCGCCAGCGTATGGGAGTTGATGAGCCGTACGGGCAGTCGCGTCGTGGCGGTGGCGACGCAGGAGCAGGTGCTGGGCATCATTACCAGTGACGATATTTCTGAGGTCTTTCAGGTGATGGGCGCGGCGTTGCAGGCTGGCCGTCAACCGCCGGCGCCACCTGCCAGCCGCACCGAAACGCAAGAAACGCCCGGTTATGTCTGAGCCGATTGTCCGCACATTCGCCACGGCGACGGGTGTCATTGCGTACGAGGTGTTGGAGGCGCAGGCGGCGGTTGCAGCGCCGACGCTGGTCCTGCTGCACAACTTCATGAGCACCGGGCGAGCGGCGTGGGGCGCGCTGTTGGAGGTGCTCAACGCGCATTACCGCATTCTCCTGCCTGATCTGCCTGGTCATGGTCAGTCCATCGGCTATCCATCTGCTTTCCACCATCGGCGGATGGCCGAGCAACTTGCTGCGATGCTGACGCAGGAGTCTGCGCTCAACGCGCACCTGGCGGGGTGCAGCAGCGGCGGGATGCTGGCGCAACTATTGGTCGCCGACGGCCTGATGCAGCCGGCGACGCTCACCCTCGTCAGCACGACGTACAGCACGAACCCGGCGACGACGGGCCAGCTACCGGCGTTAGATCCAGCGCATTTTCAGGCCGGTCGCCGCTGGATGGAAGCGACGGCGCGCCTGCATGATCCCTATCATTATGAAGGGTACTATGCTGAAGAGGTGCTCACCGGCTTTCAGCGGCTGCGCCCAGAGACCGCCATCGACCTGCACCTGAGCGACCTGGCGCGCTTTACGCTGCCGGTCTGCCTGATCCACGGCGCCGAAGACGAGTTCTTTCCCGTCGCCATCCCCCAGGCGATGGCGACGGCGCTGCCTGATGCTGAATTGCACATTATCCCCGGTCAGAGTCACGCCTTGATCTTTCGCCAGCCCTGGCGCGTGGCGACAACTATGGTACAATTCCTGGACACTCACAACCAACTCCGCAGTTACTGAGGGGCTGATGAAGTTCTGCGGCTGCCGGTGTTGTGCGCCACGCACGGAAGTCAACCGCCGACACGAAGCGCACAGCATGGCGCCGCTCGAACGTCAAGCTGGAGATCAGTAACGTTTGCCCGACCAGGCGAGGCAGCATATGAAGACACGCAAACCCATCAAACTGGCGCCGTCGATTTTGACAGCAGATTTTGGTCATCTCGCAGAACAAATTGCTGCTGCCGAGCGAGGCGGCGCCGACTACATTCATCTGGACGTGATGGATGGCTGCTTTGTGCCGAACATCAGCTTTGGTCCGCTGCTTGTCAAGGCGGTGCGCGGGATGACAACGCTGCCGCTGGATGTGCATCTGATGATCGACGATCCCGACCGCTACCTCAAGGAGTTCGCCGAGGCTGGCGCCGACATCATCACCGTTCACGCCGAGGCGACGGTGCACCTGCATCGCACCTTGCAATTGATCACGGCGCTGGGCTGCAAGGTGGGGGTGGCGATCAACCCGGCGACTTCGGTGGAGGCGATTCATGAAGTGCTGGCTGTTGTTGACCAGGTGCTGGTGATGACGGTCAATCCGGGCTTTGGCGCGCAACGCTTCATCGAAACGATGACGGCCAAGATTCGGCGGATGCGGCGGTTGATGGACGAACTGTGTCCGCTGGGCGATCTACAGGTGGATGGCGGCATCCATGTCGGCAATATTGCCGATGTTATCTATTCTGGCGCCAATGTGATCGTCGTCGGCAGTGCGGTTTTCAACGCCAAAGCCACGCCGGAGGCAAACCTGGCGCAACTGCGCGCCCAGGTGCAAGAAGATTTTTAGGAGCAAGGCAACGAAGCCACGTACATTGACGCGAAGACGTTGAGTTGCGTGAAGCGTGTTGCGTGTTGCGTGTCAAGACTGAACACGCAACACGCAACACGCTCCGGTTTGCCAGCCTGCGCTATTGGAAGAAGCGTTCGTAGAAGAGCATCGACTGGTGGATGAAGGGCAGCGTGAAGAGCAGGCTGTCCAGCCGGTCGAGCATGCCGCCGTGGCCGCGGAAGAAAGTGCCGCTGTCCTTGACGCCGAACTGCCGCTTGATCATGCTGATCGACAGGTCGCCGAAGAAGGCGAGCACGCCAGCGATGAAGCCGATGAACGCGCCGAAGAATGGCCCGTTGCGCACCGGCAGCACGGCGGCGAGAAACGCGCCTGCGGCGGCAGCGGCAATCCACCCGCCGATAGTGCCCTCCCACGACTTTTTGGGGCTAAGGCGAGGGATGATCTTGTGCTTGCCAAAGGTCACCCCTACGAAGAAAGCCGCTGAATCATTGGCCCACGTCACCAGCAAGCCAAAGGCGACATAGGCAAAACCGTTTTCGAAGAAGCGCAGCGAAACGATCTGTCCGAGCATCACGCCGAGATAGATCGCTACAACGCTGGTGGAAACCCAGGTGTTGACCGGGTTGTCGTGGACGAAAAGGCTGTAGGTGAGCATCACCAGAAAGCCGGCGACGAGGACGCTGCTGGTAGGGAACGAAATCAGTTCGATCAACTGAACCGTGGGCGCCGTCAGCCAGCCGGTGATGGAGATCGACGATTTCTGCACCTGCACCGGATCCCAGCCGGAGAGGAAGAGCAACACTGCCCAGGGCAGCCCAATCACGCGGGCGGGGTGATAGCCGCCGCGATCGAACATATGATACATTTCCAGGGCGCCCACGACCGTGACGACGACGCCCAGCACCAAACCCCAGAAACCGCCCAGATAGATCGGGATCAGGACGACGGGAATGGCGATAATGGCGGCAATAATGCGGGTTCGCAAAGCTCTCTCTCGGCAACGGCGCTTTTAGTGGTTGTACAGGATCGTGGCAGGCGTCATGGATTGAGCACGCGCCCGAAGCGCCGTTCGCGGCGACTGTACTCAATGAGCGCCTTATCAAGCTCCGCTTCGTCAAAGTCCGGCCAGAATGTCGGTGTGGTGTAATACTCGGCGTAGGCGGCCTGCCAGATCAGGAAGTTGCTGAGTCGCCATTCGCCGCCGGTGCGGATGATCAGGTCCGGGTCGGGCAGCCCACCGATGTACATGTAGCTGCTCAACGTCTCCTCGGTCAAGGTTTCTGGAGGGATGCCATCCTGGATGATGTGGCGGACGGCGTCGAGGATCTCGGCGCGTCCGCCATAATTGAAGGCGACGTTGAGAATAATGCGGTCGTTGTTCTTGGTGACTTCGAGGGCGTGCATGATCTGCTTTTGCAGGTGCTTGTTGATGCCCTCCATGCGCCCGCTGTGCAGGATGCGCACGCCATTGCGATTCAGCTCATTCAACTGGCGCTGAATCGTCAGGCCAAGCAGGCGCATCAGGCCACTGACCTCATCGGGTGGGCGGCGCCAGTTCTCCGTGGAGAAGGCGTAGATCGTCAGCACTTTGACGCCGCGTCGTACACAATGTTCGAGGATGCGCCGGATGTTGTCGACGCCGGCCTGATGCCCGGCAATGCGAGGCATGCCACGCGCCTGCGCCCACCGGCCATTGCCATCCATGATGATGCCAATGTGGTAGGGCACAGCCGTGATTTCGGCTGGTAGATCAGCGACTTGCGCGGTGGAATCTGCCTGAGTGGTCACTGCCAGGGGTCTCCTTGGTCAGACGGTCATGATCTCGGCGTCTTTTTCCTTGACAGTCTCATCCACCTTTTTGATGTGCAGGTCTGTCAATTCCTGGATTTTTTCTTCGGCGCGTTTCTGGTCATCTTCCGAGATCAGGCTTTCCTTTTTCAGGTCGGTCAGATCTTTGTTGGCATCGCGCCGGATGTTGCGCACAGCGACGCGCGCTTCTTCACCGCGCTTGTTGACGACTTTGGTCAACTCGCGGCGGCGTTCTTCGTTGAGGGCCGGGATAGTCAGCCGGATCACCTGTCCATCATTGGTGGGCGTCAAGCCAAGATCGGACTTGGCGATAGCCTTTTCAATCGCCTGGATGTCGCCGCGCGCGTAGGGGCGGATCAAGATCTGTTGCGCTTCGGGAATGCTGATCGTGGCGAGCTGCTGCAACGGCGTTGGCGTGCCGTAGTAGTCAATCATCAGGTGCTCCACAAGCGCCGGCGTGGCGCGGCCGGTGCGGATCGTCATCAGATCGTGACGCAGCGCCTCGATCGCTTTGTCCATGCGGTCTTTGGCGTCGGCAATGACTTCGTTGATCATGTGCTTACTCCTTCTATGGAGGCTGGTTGACTGGTCAACTGGTTATGAGCCAAACTGGTAGGAATAACAGTCTGAGTATTGTAACAAATTCTGCCGGATGTGGAAATCAAGCGGGGCGAGTTGCGAGTTGCAGGATTCTGGTGCAGCGTTCCCACAACTCAGCAGACTGCGCCAGGACGCATTAGCTCCAATAGAGCAGTGGTGTTGTGGGCTGCGTGCTGCGCAGCGAGACGAAACACGCAGCACGCAGCACGCTGTGGTCAGCCAGTGATCATTGTGCCCACCGGTTCGCCCTGGACCACGCGCTCCAGGGCGCCTTCCTGCCACAGGTTGACAACGCAGATCGGCAGGTCGTTGTCCATGCACATGGCCATGGCTGTGCTATCCATCACACCCAGGCGCATGTTCAGCGCCTGGATGTAGGTCAGGTGCTCGAAGCGTTTGGCGTCGCGATTCTTCTTGGGGTCGCTGTCGTAGACGGCGTCGACCTTGGTGGCCTTGATCAGCACTTCGGCGTCGATCTCCATGGCGCGCAACGAGGCGGCGGTGTCGGTGGTGAAGTAGGGGTTGCCGGTGCCGGCGCCAAAGATGATCACGCGGCCCTTTTCCAGATGGCGCACTGCGCGGCGCTGGATGTAGGGTTCGGCGACGGCGCGCACCTCGATGCCGGTCATCACGCGCGTGGGAATGCCCATGCGCTCCAGCGCGTCCTGCAGCGCCAGCGAGTTCATCACGGTTGCCAACATGCCCATGTGGTCGGCGGTGACGCGCTCCATGCCGTGGTCGAGGCCATCTTGCTTGCCGCGCCAGAGGTTGCCGCCGCCGATCACAATGGCGACCTGCACGCCCTGGTTGACGACGTTGCTGACCGTGCGCGCCACAAATTCCGCCTGGCGCGGGTTGATGCCAAAGCCACCCTCACCGGCCAATGCCTCGCCGCCCAACTTGAGTAAGATGCGCCGATATTTGATTTCCGCCATAGCTGCTCCTTGTTTTGTGGTGTTGACAAAGAAATGCCCAGCCATTCCAAACGGCTGGGCACGGGCAGTCATTCGGCGCCGACTTCAAACCGGCTGAAGCGTCTGACTTTGATATTTTCGCCTAACGAGGCGATGCGGCTGGTCAGCAGGTCTTTGATGGTGACATCGGGGTCTTTGACAAAGGGCTGTTCCAGCAAGCACACTTCGCTGAACCACTTGTCGAGTTTGCCATCGACGATGCGTTCGATCACCTGTGCTGGCTTGCCGCTGTTTGCCATCTGTTCGCTGTAGACCTCGCGCTCTTTGGCGATGACATCGGCGGGGACATCCTCGCGCACCACCCATCGCGGGCGGGCGGCGGTGACGTGCATGGCCAGGTCGTGCGCCAGTTGTTGGAATTCGTCGGTGCGCGCCACGAAGTCAGTTTCGCAGTTGACTTCCACGATCGCCGCCACCTTGCTACCCGGGTGGACATAGACGCCGATCAGCCCTTCGTTGGCGTCCCGGCTGGCTTTCTTGGCGGCGGTCGCCAACCCTTTCTTGCGCAAGATTTCGACGGCGGCGTCGAAGTCGCCATTCGTCTCGGTCAGCGCTTTCTTGCAGTCAAGCACGCCGGCATTGGTTGCCTCGCGCAGCAGTTTCACCATTTCGGCGGTAATTTCAGCCATTGTTGGTTCCTCTTTATTCTTCCTCGGCTACTTCTTCATCGATCTCTTCGTCGATTTCGTCTACGGCTTCGTCGCCCTCGAACGCCTCGAAATCTTCTTCGTCAAGGCTTTGCAGCTTGGCGAGCACACTCGGCCCCAGATACTGCTCCATCTCCGCCAGGTCTTCGCGGCTGACCTGACCGGTCTCCGCCATTTCGACTTCGCGGATGCGCATTCCTTCCTCGGCGGCGTCGGCAATGGCGCCAACGATCAGCTTGATGGCGCGAATGGCGTCGTCGTTAGTGGGGATGACGTGGGTGATCAGCTCCGGGTTGGAGTTGGTGTCCACCATGCCGATGATCGGGATGTGCATCTTGTTGGCTTCGCTGACTGCCAGTTCTTCGACGTTGGTGTCCACGATGAAGAGCATATCTGGCAGGCTGCGCATTGTCTTCAAGCCGCCGATGCGGCGATTGAGCTTTTCGACTTCGCGCTGAAGCGACAGGCGCTCTTTCTTAGGCAGATTGCGGAATTCGCCCGCATCCATGCGCCGTTCGAGCTGGAGCAGATACTGAATGCGTTGGCGGATGGTGACCCAGTTGGTGAGCGTGCCGCCCAGCCAACGCTGATTGACGTAGGGCATTCCGCAGCGGAGGGCTTCTGCTTCGACGGTGGCCTGCGCCTGGCGTTTGGTGCCCACGAAGAGAACGGCGCCGCCCTTTGCCACGGTGTCGCGTACAGTGGTGGTGGCATTGGCAAGCGCCTGCACAGTCTGCTGCAGGTCGATGATGTGAATGCCGCTGCGCTCCGTAAAGATGTACGGGCGCATCTTGGGGTTCCAGCGGCGCGTGCGATGTCCGAAGTGGACGCCCGCCTCCAAGAGTTGTTTCATAGTAACGTTCGCCATACGAGCTCCCTTTGGGTTGAACTTCCGCCTCCTTCATCCGGGCAAGCTGACCGTTCGCACTCAGGCGGCGGCACCCATCTCACCCGTCAGGCGGCGTGATGAATTTTGCTGGCGCTGAAGACGCGCCAAGCGAAGATATTATCACAGGTGACGCGCAGGATTCAAACGGCGCGGGGTGAAAAATCAATGAACTTGTGATTGGCGACTCTATGATTGGCGTGCGATCATGGTGTGGCGTCGAGCTTGTTGCGTTCTTTGAAGTCGACAAAGCGATAGCCTAGTCCGCGCTCGGTGAAAATATACTGCGGCCGGCTGGGGTCCGGCTCGATCTTCTGGCGCAGGTAGGTGATATAGAGGCGGAGGAGATGGTTGTCGTTGACGTATTCGTGCCCCCAGACTTTGGTCAGCAACGTTTCATGGGGCATCACCCAACCGGCGTTTTGGATGAGGTGATAGAGCAAGCGATACTCTGTCGGGCGCAGACTGAGCCGTTCGCCTTCCACAATAACTTGACGCCGCTGGAGATCGACCTGTAAACGGTCGTCGATCGTGATGATTTGATCGTCAGGGCGACCCTGTGGCTCGAAGCGGCGCAGCACCGCGCGAATGCGGCTGGACAACTCGCGCGGGCTGAAGGGTTTAGTGACATAATCATCGGCGCCCAGGTCGAGCCCCCTGATGCGGTCGTCCTCGTCGGCGCGCACCGTGAGCATGATGACCGGCGCGTCGCTGATGGCGCGGATGCGGCGCAGCGTCTCAAAACCATCCATGCCTGGCATCTCCACATCGAGCAGCACCAGGTCGGGCTGATGGTCGCGCACCTTCTCTAGCGCCTGCATGCCGTTGTTGGCCTCCAGCGTGAGATAGCCTTCGAGGTCAAGGTTCATCTTGACAAAGCGCACCATGCGTGGTTCGTCGTCAACGACGAGGATGGTTTTGGGAGTTTGAGTGTTCACAGGCGGTTCGAGCGCAGCATGACGTCTGCGTTACGGGATGTTACGGTAGATTGACCTCAATTGTACCCACATTCAGGACTGCGCCGGGCTCGACTTTGAATACTTCTGCGTCCTCACCATTTTCGGCAAGAATGAACTCGTGCACACCGATCAAGTCGCCGACGGCCATGACGTATTCACCGGGCTTCAGGTCTTTGATGACAAAGATGCCGTTTTCATCAGTCAATGCGCCAGGGCTGCTGCCGCCTTCGATCACAAAGACGCCATCTGCTTCCGCGGTTGGCGTTGAGGAGGCGCTGTCGGTGTTTGACGTATTCCAGAAAATCGTTCCAAGCCGAACTGATGTATCCGTCATGAGGCGGGGTTGCTGGTTGTAGGTGGAAACGATGCGTCCCATCAGGACGCCAGTCTCCGCCCCAGATGTGACTTCAGGATAGATCGCTTCAGGCAGAGGCGTTGGCAACGGTGAGTCGATCGGCGCCTCCAGGGGTGATTCAAATGGCGCCTCCAGGGGTGAGTCTGGCGCGCCCGCCTCGACCACAGGCGGCAGTGGCGTAGCCGTAGCCGTCGGCGCAGGTGATGGTGTATTCGTTGCTGTTGCGGCGGTGGTTGGCGTGGGCGCCACGGTTGCCGTTGGCGTCTCCGCTCCGCCGCCACACGCGGCGGCGGTAAAGACAATCAATAGAATGATGATCGTAGTGAGAAGTTGCTTCATTTCGAATTGTCCCCAAAGAGATTGGCAAATGGCGTACTGCCATTGAGCACGACTTTCTGGCGGATTATACATTAGGTGTGGGTGCAGACAAATCCTGGCGGCGGAAGGGTGTCGTCGAGATTGACAGTGAAGGCGCAACCAGCGTTGCGCACACGCACACGCACAGCGGGGCTCGGGCGCGCTGAACGTTCGCCAGCGGCTCAATTCTGGCGCTGTTTCAGGAGAGAGGAGTAAAAATACCCCCTTCGGGTTATTGGCAATGGCGTCATGTGGCGCCTATAGTGAACGCAGTTACTCCACGTGTGACTGCTACGGCAAGACATATGGAACTGACTGTAAGTAGTTACTGTGAGTTGCTGAAGTATCTGAACCAAGATCTCTAGTAAGATGAAA